>OBLW0100001137.1_pt1 | contig 22875 bp, 20 predicted proteins | sample 1520161 | NCBI WGS metagenome assembly OBLW01 (sample SAMEA3539309, study PRJEB22396) | soil metagenome | biome: tundra; feature: field; material: soil | place: USA | collected 2010-05 | depth 0.15 m | reverse complement strand
GCGGCTGAGCCAGCGCTACCGGCGCATGCTGGTGGCCGAAGGCACGGATAAAGAGGTCAAAGAGTATGTAAAGGAGCGGTTCCGTTCGGCGATGCAGTTGATGCGCAACATTGCACAGCGGAAGAGCACGATCCTTCGGACCTGCGAAGTGATTGTGCGCCGGCAACACGACTTCCTGGAGCAGGGCATTGAGGCGTTGCGTCCAATGATGATCAAGGAGGTTGCCGAGGAGATCGGCGTTCATCCCTCCACTGTGAGCCGCGCCGTAGCAAACAAATATGCACATACGCCGCAGGGAGTGATCGAACTCCGCTTCTTCTTTTCGGAGGGGTCGAATGGGCCCGAAGGGGCCGACACACCTTTGTTGGTGCTCAAGCGCAAGGTAAAGAAGCTGATTGAGGAAGAAGATCCTCGCCGGCCATGGACCGATGATCAGCTGGCTGGAATGCTGCAGTCGCAAGGCATCCAATTGACCCGTCGGACCGTGGCCAAATATCGGGAAGACATGAATATACCGTCGACTCATCAGCGAAGAAGGCGCGACGCGTAGGGCTTCATCGCCTGCTCGATTGACGACGGCAATTACCTCCGTACCGGTTTCATTTAGACAATCTCTCGCGTAAACCTTTCGATAGACAACCCTCCTCAAAAAAAAAGCATCCCTCCTTAAGCCGCGCGTACACGATCAGGTTGGGCCGTTCCCGGGGAAGCTTCCACCGGCACTTCTATGTCACGGTGCGCTAGGCAATTTTCAACTCATGTTCCATGTCAAAGGTCGTGCCCATGGAGACCGTCGTTTCGCAGCCTGTCATCGGACAGGACGAGCCCACCAGCCTCCCTCCCAACGGTTTAGAACACACCACTCCCCACGAGTATATGGCCGCGATCCTACAGAGCCTTCAAACCATGAAGGACGGGGATTTCAGTGTGCGTCTTCCCGTGTCGTGGACGGGGCTGCCGGGCAAGATTGCCGACAATTTCAACGAGATTGTCACGACCAATGAGCAGATGGCGCGCGAGCTGAAGCGCGTCGGCCTGGCCGTGGGCAAAGAGGGCAGAACCCGCGAGCGCATCCGCTTTGAGCGGCACCGTGGCGCCTGGGATGACATGGAAACCTCTGTCAATACGCTGGTCGAGGACCTGCTTCGGCCCACGACAGAGGTGACGCGCGCCATCGCAGCTGTGGCCCAGGGGAATCTCACTCAGACCGTCCGTCTCGACGTGGACGGCCGCCCGCTGGAGGGCGAATTTCTCCGCTCCGCGAACATCGTGAACACCATGATTCAGCAGCTGGGCGTGTTCACGGCAGAAGTGACCCGCGTGGCCCGCGAGGTGGGAACCGACGGTAAGCTGGGCGGCCAGGCTGTGGTGCCCGGGGTGGATGGCACGTGGAAGGACCTCACGGACTCGGTCAACTCCATGGCCTCGAACCTGACCGGCCAGGTGAGAAACATTGCGGAAGTGGCGACTGCCGTGGCAAGCGGCGACCTTTCCCGCAAAATCACGGTCGATGTGCGCGGCGAGATTCTGCAGCTCAAAGAAGCCATCAATACGATGGTCGACCAGCTCCGCTCCTTCGCTTCTGAAGTGACGCGCGTGGCCCGCGAAGTCGGTACCGACGGCAAGCTGGGCGGCCAGGCGGTTGTGCCCGGTGTGGCCGGAACCTGGAAGGATTTGACTGACTCAGTGAACGCCATGGCGGGCAACCTGACGGCCCAGGTGAGAAACATCGCCGAAGTGACCACAGCCGTGGCCCGCGGCGACTTGTCGCGCAAAATCACGGTGGACGTGAAGGGCGAGATTCTTGCTCTTAAAGACACCATCAACACCATGGTCGACCAACTCAACGCATTCGCCGGCGAAGTGACTCGAGTCGCCCGCGAAGTCGGAACGGAAGGCAAGCTCGGCGGCCAGGCCAACGTACCCGGTGTGGCCGGAACGTGGAAGGATCTTACCGACAACGTGAACTTCATGGCTGGTAACCTGACCGGCCAGGTTCGTAACATCGCCGAGGTGGCAACGGCGATCGCCAACGGCGACCTTTCGCGCAAAATCACCGTCGATGTGCGCGGCGAAATTCTGCAGCTCAAAGAAACACTGAACACCATGGTGGACCAGCTGAACCGGTTCGCCGGCGAAGTGACGCGCGTGGCTCGCGAGGTGGGAACAGAAGGCCGCTTGGGCGGTCAGGCAAACGTACCGGGCGTGGCCGGAACCTGGAAGGATCTCACCGATTCGGTCAACTCCATGGCCGGCAACCTTACGGCGCAAGTCCGCAACATTGCAGAAGTCACCACGGCCGTGGCTCGCGGCGATTTGTCACGCAAAATCACGGTGGACGTGAAGGGCGAAATTCTCGAGCTCAAAAACACGATCAACACGATGGTGGATCAGCTGAACGCGTTCGCCGGCGAAGTGACGCGTGTGGCGCGCGAAGTCGGTACCGACGGCAAACTGGGCGGTCAGGCGCAAGTCTCCGGCGTGGCCGGAACGTGGAAGGATCTCACGGACAACGTCAACTTCATGGCCTCGAACCTGACCGGCCAGGTGAGAAACATCGCCGAAGTGGCGACGGCTGTGGCTCGGGGCGATTTGTCTCGCAAAATCACCGTCGACGTGAAGGGCGAAATTCTCGAGCTCAAAGACACCATCAACACCATGGTGGACCAGCTAAACGCGTTCGCCGGCGAAGTGACGCGCGTGGCTCGCGAAGTGGGAACGGACGGCAAACTGGGCGGTCAGGCACAGGTGCCCGGTGTGGCTGGAACCTGGAAGGACTTGACCGACTCGGTCAACTCCATGGCCTCGAACCTCACAGGCCAGGTGAGAAATATCGCCGAAGTTTCGACGGCCATCGCGACCGGCGACCTTTCAAAGAAAATCACGGTGAACGTCAGCGGCGAAATTCTGTTGCTGAAGGAAACCATCAACACGATGGTGGACCAGTTGAACCGGTTCGCCGGCGAAGTGACGCGTGTGGCCCGCGAAGTGGGCACCGAAGGCCGTCTCGGCGGTCAGGCCAACGTGCCTGGCGTAGCCGGGACCTGGAAGGACTTGACCGACTCGGTCAACTCCATGGCCGGCAACCTCACAGCTCAGGTGAGAAACATCGCCGAAGTCACCACCGCCGTGGCCCGTGGCGATCTGTCGCGCAAGATCACCGTCGACGTGAAGGGCGAAATTCTGGAACTGAGAAACACTATCAACACCATGGTCGACCAGCTCAATGCATTCGCCGGCGAAGTGACGCGCGTGGCCCGCGAAGTGGGTACGGACGGCAAGCTGGGCGGTCAGGCGCAGGTGTCCGGTGTGGCCGGAACATGGAAGGATCTCACCGACTCCGTCAACTTCATGGCCGGCAACCTCACGGCGCAAGTGAGAAACATCGCCGAAGTGGCGACCGCCATCGCCAACGGAGACTTGTCGCGCAAGATCACGGTCGATGTGCGCGGCGAGATTCTGCAGCTCAAAGAAACTCTGAACACCATGGTCGAGCAGCTTCGCTCCTTTGCTGCCGAAGTCACTCGCGTGGCGCGCGAAGTGGGCTCCGAAGGCCGCTTGGGTGGGCAAGCCAATGTGCCCGGCGTGGCCGGGACCTGGAAGGATCTCACCGATTCAGTGAACTCCATGGCCGGCAACCTTACGGCGCAAGTGAGAAACATCGCCGAAGTCACGACCGCCGTGGCCCGCGGCGACTTGTCGCGCAAGATCACCGTCGACGTGAAAGGCGAAATTCTCGAGCTCAAAGACACCATCAACACCATGGTCGATCAGCTCAACGCCTTCGCTGCCGAAGTGACCCGTGTCGCCCGCGAAGTCGGAACGGAAGGCAAGCTGGGCGGCCAAGCGCAGGTGCAGGGTGTCGCCGGAACCTGGAAAGACCTTACCGATAACGTCAACGTGATGGCCGCGAACCTGACCGAGCAAGTGCGCGGCATTGTGAAAGTCGTGACCGCCGTCGCCAACGGCGCTCTCACGCAGAAGCTCACGGTGAACGCGAAGGGCGAAGTGGCGGCGCTCGCCGAAACCATCAACAACATGACCGACACGCTCGCAACCTTTGCCGACCAGGTCACCACGGTTGCCCGTGAAGTCGGCGTGGAAGGACGTCTCGGCGGTCAGGCCAACGTGCCCGGCGCCGCCGGAACCTGGAAGGATCTCACCGGCAACGTCAATCTGCTGGCCGACAACCTCACAAACCAGGTCCGCGCCATTGCCGAAGTGGCGACCGCCGTGACCAAGGGAGACCTCACGCGTTCTATTCAGGTGGATGCCCGCGGCGAAGTGGCCGAGCTGAAAGACAACATCAACACCATGATCGACAACCTCCGGCTCACGACCGACCGCAACACCGAACAGGATTGGTTGAAGACGAACCTCGCGCGATTTACCGGCATGTTACAAGGCCAGCGCGATCTTGCGACCGTGGGCCGCATGCTGCTATCGGAACTTGCGCCGCTCGTGAACGCGCAACAGGGCGTCATCTACCAGATGGGCATTGAGTCCACCGCACCCGACGGCAGTCTCGTGCTGCTCTCGACCTACGCCGATACGCCGGACGGTTACCTGAAAGAAGTCAGGATTGGTGAGGGCATGATCGGACAATGCGCAGCGGAAAAGCGCCGCATGCTGATCACCGAACTCCCCAAGAAAACCGTGCCGATTCGCTCCGGGCTTTTCAAAGCGGTTCCGAAAAACGTCATCGTGCTGCCGGTGCTCTTCGAAGACCGTGTGAAAGCTGTCATCGAACTGGCCAGTCTCAGCGCCTTCACCGCATCGCATCTTGCATTCCTCGAGCAGCTCACGGCCAGCATCGGCATCGTGCTCAACTCCATTGAAGCGACGATGCAGACCGAGGGCCTGCTGAAGCAGTCGCAGCAGCTCGCGACGGAATTGCAGACGCAGCAGAAGGAATTGCAGCAGACCAACGAGCAGCTCGCGCAAAAGGCGCAGCAGTTGGCCGAACAGAATTACGAGGTGGAACGCAAGAACCAGGAGATTGAACAGGCCCGTCGCGCTTTGGAAGAGAAGGCGCGCGAGCTGGCGCTGACTTCGAAGTACAAATCCGAGTTCCTCGCGAATATGTCGCATGAGCTGCGCACTCCGCTCAACAGCATTCTTGTGCTGGGCCAGCAGCTTGCGGAGAACCCCGACGGTAGTCTGACCGCGAAGCAGGTGGAATTCGCGCGTACCATCCACGGTGCGGGCACCGATCTCCTCAACCTCATTAGCGACATTCTCGATCTATCGAAGATCGAGTCCGGAACAGTCTCGGTCGAAGCGGAAGAAATCTTCTTTGGCGCGCTTCTTGAAACCGTCTCCCGCCCGTTCCGTCACGAAGCGGAAAACCGCAAGCTGCTCTTTGAAGTTACGAGCGATCCGCGCATGGGCCGCAGCCTGGTGACGGACTCGAAGCGCCTCCAGCAGGTTCTCAAAAACCTGCTTTCGAATGCATTCAAATTCACCGAACAGGGCGGCGTCCGGCTCACCGTTTCGAGCGCGTCGGAAGGCTGGAGCGGTGATCATCCAATTCTGAGCGGAGCCGGTTCGGTCATCGCGTTCGCCGTCTCTGATACCGGAATCGGCATTCCCTCGGAGAAGCAGCGCATCATCTTCGAGGCCTTTCAGCAGGCGGACGCAGGCACGAGCCGCAAGTACGGCGGAACGGGCCTCGGCCTTGCCATCAGCCGCGAACTTGCCAGCTTGCTCGGCGGCGAAATCCAACTGAGGAGCGCTCCAGGCCATGGCAGCACCTTCACACTCTACCTGCCGCAGACCTACGTCGGGCCGGCTGCGCCGAGCATCGTCAAGACAGAGAGGAGCGGCTCGCAAGCGGCGATGCCGATCTTTATCACGACAGTCACTGCGGTCGAACAGGAAGCCCGGATTGAAGACGATCGCAACAATCTCGCAGAAGGCGACGCTCTCCTGCTGATTGTCGAAGACGATCCTCACTATGCCCGCGTGTTGTGCGACCTCTCGCGCGATAAGGGCTTCAAGGTTCTGAGTGCCATGACCGGGACCGAGGCTTTGGCGCTGGCGCAGGAGTACAACCCGACGGCGATCTCGCTCGACGTTTTCCTGCCCGACATGCTCGGATGGACCGTCTTAAATCACCTCAAGCAGGATGCGAGGACGCGCCACATTCCCGTGCAAATGCTGACTCTCGATGAAGACCGGCATCACGGCCTGTCGCGGGGTGCGTTCGCGTTTGTCACCAAGCCAACGTCCACCGAGGATCTCGATGCGGCACTCACACGCATCAAGGAATACTCGCAGCCGCGCCGCAAGCGTCTTCTGATTGTGGAAGACAATCCTGCCGAAGTGTTGAGCACGCGTGAACTGCTGTGGCATAAGGATATCGACATCGAGGCCGCAGACTCGGGCGCGGCCGCGATCGCCGCTCTCGAGAAGGGCGGCTATGACTGCGTCGTGCTCGATCTGCGTTTGCCTGACATGACCGGCTTTGAAGTTCTGGAGCAGCTGCGCGACCGGCCCCAGTTGAAAGATCTACCCGTGGTCGTCTTCACTGGCCGGGAACTGACGCCGGAAGAAGATGCGCAACTTCGCATACTGGCGCGCAGCGTCGTTTTGAAGGATGTGGAATCGCCCGAGCGATTGCTCGATGAGACCGCACTCTTCCTGCATCGCGTGGTTGCCGACCTTCCTCAATCGAAGCAGCAGATGCTCGATCGCCTGCACCGTTCTGACGACGCGTTGGCAGGGCGCAAGGTGCTCGTGGTCGATGACGACGTGCGCAATATCTTTGCGCTCAGCAGCGTTCTCGAACGGCGCGGCATGACGGTGCTTTCGGCGGGTACAGGACGCGAAGCGATCGAAACCATCGAACAAACGACCGACCTGGCAATTGTCTTGATGGATATCATGATGCCTGAGATGGACGGATACGAAACGATGCAGGTCATTCGGCAGAATCCGGCGCTTCGCCGCTTGCCCATCATCGCGCTTACGGCCAAGGCCATGAAGGGTGACCGCGAACGATGCCTGGAGGCGGGCGCTTCAGAGTACCTTGCCAAACCGGTAAATACAGAACAGTTGCTCGCTGCACTGCGGATGTGGTTGCATCGTTAGATGAAGGAACAATCGTGAGTGCGGACGACTTTGAATGGAGAGCACATCATTTATCGAATCAAGATGATTAATCCGGCGGAGCGAGAGCTTTCGATTTTGCCGGTAGCCGCTTGGTGCGGAGATGCGAGGAGCAAAGACCGATGACGTCAGAAAAAATAAACATCCTGATGGTCGATGACCAGCCGGCTAAGCTCCTGAGCTATGAAGTCATCCTCGCCGAATTGGGCGAGAATCTGATCAAGGCACATTCGGCAAGCGACGCGCTGAACATTCTTTTGAAGACCGACATTGCTGTCGTCTTGATGGACGTGAGTATGCCGGACGTCGATGGTTTTGAACTCGCCGATGTGATCCGCCAGCATCCCCGATTTCAGAAGACAGCGATCATCTTTATCTCCGGTGTCCACCTTGCCGACTCCGACAAAATCCAGGGATATCGCAGCGGTGCGGTCGATTACATTTCGGTTCCTGTCATTCCGGAGGTGCTGCGCGCAAAGGTTGCCGTTTTTGTCGAGCTGCACCGGAAGACCCGCATGCTGGAAAAGCTGAACAGCGAGCTTGAACGGCGTGTGGCGGAGCGTACCGAAGAACTTCAGGAGAGCGAATCCCGCTTTCGCACACAGGCGAATTTGCTGGAGCTTGCCTCCGAGGCGATTATCGTGCGCGATTTGCAAGGGGCCATCCAGTTCTGGAATGCGGGTGCGGAAACGCTCTATGGCTGGAGCAGGGAAGAAGCAATCGGTCAGGATATGCACCGATTGCTAAAAACCGTCTTTCCTGTTTCGCGAGAGGATGTGGAAAAGACGCTCGCGGAGAAAGGAAGCTGGCTGGGAAACCTGATTCAACAGACCAGAAGCGGACGAGAAATCATCGTCGCGTGCCGCAAAACGATGAATCGTGAAGGCAACGCGGTGCTCGAAGTCAACCGCGACATCACCGTCCAGATCAAGGCGGAAGAAGCCCTGCGCGAAAGTGAAAAGCTTGCTGCCATGGGCCGCGTGGCCGGCATCATTGCGCACGAAATCAATAATCCACTCGCGGCCATCACCAACATTTTTTACTTGCTCCGCAACCATCCATCGCTCAGCGATGAGGCACGGGGCTATGCGGACGCGGCCGAGCAAGAACTGGTTCGCGTTTCCCACATAACCCGACAGACCCTCAGCTTCTATCGGGAATCAAAGCAGCCTACGCCGGTCCGGGTCCACGAGCTCTTGGACGATGTTGCTGAACTGCAGAACCGTGCCTTTCAGGTGAACAAAATCGAATTGCGAAAGAAGTATTCCAGCGCCAGCAATGTGACTGGCTTTCCAGTGGAACTCCGCCAGGTATTCCTGAATTTGATTGCCAATGCGGTTCAGGCCATGCCGAAAGGCGGAGTCCTGCGGCTACATGTGCACGAAGCAACTGACTGGATGACGCAACGGCGCGGGCCGGCGATCTCCGTAATTGATACGGGCGTCGGCATTAAACCCGAAGACGCACAGCGGCTCTTTGAGCCGTTCTACAGCACCAAGGCGGCGAAGGGCACAGGCCTTGGACTTTGGATCAGCAAAGGCATTCTGCAAAAATATGGCGGCCGGATTTCCTACAGAAGCTATCGCCGCAACCACGAGTGCATCACCTGTTTCCGTGTCTTCCTTCCAGGAAACGGTACTTTGAATCTTGTGCCGGATGGGTCCGACGGGGCCTCGAATCTTGAGCAGGAACATACCAAGAATGGTGAGGGAAAATGGCGCGCGTCTGAGGCCTCCCATCCTGGTGTTATTTCTGCGATCACCTTGCGCTGAAGCGCCAGGCTGGAAATTTCCCAGGATCTGGGAGACCGTTTCGCCGAGAGCTCAGGAGAGTTCATTAACCTCCGGTTGTCCAAGAATCCGGCGTGATGGCTATAATTCCTCACATGCATTGCGTCACCGTGAGCTCTGATTTCGATGGTTCGCTCTGCTTGCGGTCAGCGCGCATTCGACATCGATTCGATTCTTGCTCCTAGAATCTGACGGTTGTCGCGCGGCTCCGCGTGATCGAAGCCGAGATCTAAACTGCTATGATTGCAGCCGGACCGGGCGATAAATGAGATTAGAGGTTCTCGGCCAAAGATAGACGCAAGCAGAACAGGGACCGGAGGGCTGACGATGCAAGTTGAGTTGACAGCCAGACAGGTAAAAGTCTCCAAGGCGTTGCGCACCCAAGCCGAGGAGGGCATGGACCGTATTGCACGGATCCTGGGCCGAACCACAAGCGCGAGTGTGATCTTTCGCGTTCAGCGGCACTTGCAGATTGCCGAATTGACGGTCAAGGCGCGCCTGCAGACGATCGTGGCTGCCGGACAGGCCGATTCGCTGGAATCCGCATTGCGCGAAGCCTTGGCGCATGCTGAACATCAGGCCTTGCGTTATCGCGACCGGCACCTCACACGCAAGCGGTTACCCAAAGAGGAAAAAGTGCTGACCGCGCCTCCGGTTTCCCGGCCAAAGGCACGACCTGCTTTGCAAGAAGAAACGCCTGCGAACGGAAAGCAAAGTGGTGCGAATGCTCGCGCATCGATTGCCGTGCACTCGTTTCCGGCGAATGCGACGATCGTCGAGCCGCATATTATCTCCAGCGCCGAAGCCATTGCGATCAAGCCCATGACGATCGAAGAAGCCGTCAAAGAAGCCGAGTTTCGAGACCGCGACCTCCTTGTCTTTCGCAATCCCGTCGGAGATCTCTATGTGCTCCACAGGCGGCGCGATGGCCAAATGGAGCTGGTCGAGATCCCATAGCCGCATCATTGGAACCTGGACCTGAAAGCCTTGCAGCGGAGAAGCTCTCGCCGATTCTCGATTCGAGATTCCTCTAGTAACCTTTCAAAGACTCGTGCAGATTCCGATTACCAGCAGCAAGGCTTTCATCTTGCTTCAACTCATACACGGTCCGATTCGGTGTACGATGTGCGCATGATACCTTCGTTGCAGGTGTCCTTACCTTCATCCAACAAGTCGCCTGCCGACCACATCGCGCCAAAGAAGAAACCGGAAAAGGAACTCGTCATCCTCACGGGTATTTCCGGCGCCGGCAAGGCTTCGGCTCTCAGGAATTTCGAAGACCTGGGTTATCACGCCGTGGATAATCTCCCTCTGGAACTTTTGACTGAGTTTGCCGGCCTGGTAGGCAAGTCGGGCGAGATCGAGCGCGCGGCGATTGTGGTCGATGTGCGCGAAGGCCAGACGTTGGATCGGCTTCCTGAAATCCTGAAGCAGGTCAAACAGATACTTCCCACGCGAGTCGTCTTCCTTGATGCGCAGGACGCCGTACTGGTGAGGCGCTACTCCGAGACGAGGCGCCCGCATCCGCTTCGCCGTTCCGAAACTGTTGAGCGGTCGATCGTGGAAGAGCGGCAGCTGCTTGACCCGATCCGCAACGTGGCCGACACCCTGGTCGATACTTCGAATTTCAATGTGCATGAATTGCGTGCGCACATTCAGCAGCGCTTCAGCCTTGAAGAGCAAACCAAGCGGCTGCTCGTGAGTTGCGTGAGCTTCGGTTTTAAAAACGGCGTGCCACTGGATGCCGACCTGGTCTTCGATGTGCGCTTCCTTCCCAATCCTCATTTTGTTCCGGAGTTCCGCAAGAAGACGGGCAAGGATCCGAAGGTCGCAGCGTATGTGAGGAAATTTCCGCAGACGAAAGAATTTCTGGGCAAGGTGACAGACCTGATGCTTTACCTGCTTCCGCACTACGTAGAAGAGGGCAAGAGCTATCTGACCGTCGGCTTTGGCTGCACGGGGGGCCAGCATCGCAGCGTCATGATGGCGGAGGAGATGACCAAACGTCTTCGGAAAGCCGGCTACCAGGTCAAGGCTTTGCACCGCGACATTCCGCGGTAAACCGAACGCGCCAGCAAGCGACCGGATCTGCTATTGCGACAATTCACACCGTAATCGACATCACGGGATCGCTGGCGTCATTGAGTTTTCCGACTGTCGGCCAATTCATCGAACCAGCGGGAAAGCGCGCTGAAGTAATCCGTCACTGCATCCGGTGAGTGATCGAGCCAGACACGCATCTTGCGCGACGGCACTTTTTCGTATGCTTCAGTTTTGATTTGGCTCGCATGGCCTTGTGCAGATATCCGGTAAAACCACAGCGATGGAATGCCCAAGTTTGCTGCTGAACCGGCCGTATCCCAGCGGTCGTGAACGAGCAAATGGGCAGGAACCAGACGCGCACGCGAGTCATTGAAGATCCCGTCCATTGGCGTGTCGAGAGGTTCGTCCAACACAACCCCGGCGATCTCTGGGTGTGCCGAGGCCACTTCCAACGCAAGGTTAGCGCCCAGGCCCGTTCCGACAAGGATCAGAGAGCCGGCCGGAATATGTCGCGTGTTCCGCAGGTAGTCGATGGCCGACTCTGCATCTTCACGCCAGCTCTGCTCGCTTGGATGAATAAACTGACTCTCGCCATAGCCGCGATAATCAAAATCAAGAACGTTCAAGCCGGCGCTGTGCAGTGGGATGAGCGCGTCGACAGTTCCGCTTATGTTCCCGCTGGCGCCATGGAGGTAGATCGCGGTGAAGCGGCTGTTGGATGCCGACGCAATCCACCATCCGTGCAATTCGGGCTGTCCTGATTCGGTTGCCGCAAAATCGATGGAGTCAAAGGCCAGCCCGACATTGGCCGGCGTTCGCGTCACCGCCGCGGTTGGATGATAGAGCAGCTGCCAGCTTCCTTGCCAGAAGGTGAGGCAGAGGGCGCCCCAGACACAGAGCGCAGCAGCTAGCAGCGCAACCACTACACCTCCGAGAATCCATCGGGCAGAAATGGTCGGCGGCACGTTGTGTGAGCCATTCGCCGTGGGCGGCCGTGTCGCAGCGGGACGGGAAGGCTTCTTGGATGGAATCGGCTTGCTCATTGGCTCTTGCGGCCACAGGGTGGCGCTGCTTTATGCTAATTTGATCGTCCTGCTTCGGGCGAGCGACCCGACTCAGACTTGAGGGGAGATCACCATGTCCGACTTTGTGCGTATCTGCGCGCAATCTGAATTGCCTCCGGCGGGCCAGGTCCGCGAATTCGTCAACGCTGGTCGCGCGCTTTGTGTCGCCAATGTGGATGGAACCATCTGTGTACTGACTGGAACATGTCCGCACGAGGAAGGACCGCTGGGCGAAGGGACGATCGAAGATGGAAGGGTTGTCTGTCCATGGCACAGCTACGCGTTCGATGTGCGCACGGGCGTGGCTCAGAACGATCCGGAAGTCAAGGCAGAGGTCTTCGAGGCGAAGGTCGAAAACGGTGAATTGCGCGTGAAGTTATGAGCGCGTCTTCAAGCTCGTCTAGACCGCTTCGACAGCTTCCTTTTTTTTAGGGTCGCTTCGTGGGCACCTTCTTGCCCTCTTTTCTTGCCTTGGATAGCCCGATGGCGATGGCCTGCTTCGGGTTCGTCACTTTCTTTCCGCTGCGTCCTGACTTGAGCTTGCCGCGTTTCATCTCCCGCATCTCGGTCTCGACATTCTTTCCGGCGGAAGGAGAATATTTGCGGCCCGAGGTCTTTTTCGATGCGGCCCTTTTTGTACCGCTCTTCTTTGCGCTGCTCGATTTCTTCTTTGTCGCCATCCTTCATCTCCTCGAGAGTCAGATGGCTGTTCGCGCGAAACCAGTTGTCTGAGAGCACGCCAAGGCAAATGCGCCCCGCATGAATCGCGAGGCGCATTTACCCGAGATGCCGAATTGAAGACTATTAATACTTGACGATGGCTGTGAATGAATCGGGCTTGAGGCTGGCGCCGCCGACGAGCGCGCCATCAATTTCTTCCTTGCCGAGAAGAGTAGTAGCATTGTCGGGCTTGACGCTGCCTCCGTAAAGAATGCGCATCTTCGCGGCGATATCGGCGCCCAGCAGCTTGGCCACCTCAGCGCGAATGATCTTGTGCGCGTCTTCTGCCATTTCGGGTGTGGCTGTCTTGCCGGTGCCGATGGCCCACACGGGCTCGTACGCAATCACAATGGGTGCCGCGGCCGCGGCGGTGATACCCGCGAAGGCGCCGGTGACCTGCGTCTTGAGCACAGGCTCGGTTTTGCCTGCTTCGCGCTCTGCGAGCACTTCGCCGATGCAGACGATGGGAACCACGCCATGCTTGAGCGCAGTGTGCAGCTTCTTATTGACGATCTCGTCGGTCTCGGCAAAATATTGCCGGCGTTCCGAGTGCCCAATGAGGGTGTGCGTTCCGCCGACGGCCTGCAACTGGCCGATCGAAGTCTCGCCGGTGTACGCGCCTTCCTCGGCGAAGTGGATATTCTGCGCGCCAATGGCGACGTGGGAGCCTTTGGCGGCTTCAATCACCGTCGGGAGCAGAACCGGCGAGGGGAACAGGGCAATCTCATCGCGCGTGTGGCCGGCAACGAGAGGCAAAAAGGCATCGACGAACGCCTTTGCTTCGGCAGGCGTTTTGTACATCTTCCAATTGGCAGCGATCAGTTTCTTCCGTGACATTTTTTCTGGGGTCCTCAGGCCGATTTTATCGGACGGGTCCTGAGCACCGGGTGACCGGGAGCACAACGGAAGCCATCCTTCCCGGAGCGGTTTCCGAGCCATCGGATGTGCCGTTTGTGAACGTGGGTGCGGGTCTTAACTGAAGCGGCCTGTACCGCCTACCCCTCCCCCCCGGTATCTGGGTGGAAATTCCTCATTCTGCTAGGCTTGCCGAGGGTCGGCGTCGCCAAATTCGTCTGACCATTGGACTTATCCGCAGATTCCTCTCAGCAAAGGCTTTACGGATCATTTTCCAATTCGCCGAGGCTGCGGGACTGCCAGCGCGCTGACGCGGTGCCTCAGACGCAAGGCATCCGTTCGGGAAGCGCCAAGAGTGCGTGAATCCATTATGCGTTCGAGGATAGATATTTCCAGCAAAGGGACATGGAGGTCGTCGCTGGGCGTGTCAGGTCTCTGGCCGCGAAATTTCGCACTTTGGGATTCGTGCTTTCCCACCCTTTCGCCAGAATACTGAACAGCAGGTCCTTCGACTTCGCTGCGCTGCGCTCAGGACGACAGAAAGGATGGGGCACGGAGATGGAACATGACCAAGCGGTCGGAGACCTACAAGTGTTGCGGACCGGTGACGCGAATTGTGGACAAGTCGGCGGGCATCTCACCGCTGAGGAAAGCGGCTCGATGATCGGGGTCGCCGAGGTCCATTTTGAAATGAAGCCAGACCCCGTCCTGCAGGATTCCCATATTCCAAGGGCCTGAGACCGAATCAGAAAACTGCCAGACAATGTGGAAGCCTTCCTCGTTCGTGAATCCCTCATGATCGGCCTGCAGGATCGAGTCGCCGCGCTCCCAGAACTTCGCGCGCAATGCGTGGAGCACATTACCGCCATCCTCCGTATCCGCTCCCTGCAGGTGTTGGAAGGCGTAGATCGTCTTTACCTCGGCGAGATAGTCCTTGAGCCAATCAACGCCGGTTTCCGGCTTGCAATCTTCGAGTTCTTCGAGGAAGTCGCCGAGTTCATCGGGATCGAGGACTGGAATTCGTTCGAGGAGTGCGACCTCTACGTCGTCGTTGCCGGAGAGAAGGAGCGTCTCCCATTCCTCGTCTTCGCCGTCCTCGATGGTCAGCTTGAATTCGGGGTGTTCGGCGCGAACCCATTGCGCAAGCTCGTCAAAGGGAGGGAACTCGGAGTCTTTTGAGAGGACTCGGGTGTAGTAGGGCATGGGGGCTCCTCGAAGGATTCCGGGTGGCTCAGTATCCAAGTCTAATCCGATGCGATGCAGCCAGGAAGACTCCGCAGAGCGGTCGTGCTAGGATATGACCATAGTCGTTGACTATGGGAGGTATGGAATGGCAACCACAATTCCGGCCGGTGAATTCAAGGCCAAGTGCCTGAAGCTGCTGGACGAAGTAGCGGAGAAGCGCCTGACGCTGGTGATTACCAAGCGCGGCAAGCCGGTGGCGGAGATCGTACCGATTCCCACGCCAGGCGACTTTGTGGGTTCGATGCGCGGCACAGGGGAGATTCTCGGAGACATCATTTCACCTCTGGATGTGGAGTGGGAGGCAATGAAGTGACTGCGGGATCGACGGGTTCCGCGCCCGGTCTTCTGCTTCTCGACACACATGTGCTGCTTTGGTCGGGGTTCAGGGATCCGCGATTGGGGCGGAAGACTGGGGCAGCGATCAACCTTGCTTCGCGCGAGGGCAGGATTCGAATTTCGGCCATTACTCCATGGGAGATCGGCCTGCTTGCGAGCAAGAATCGAATCAACCTGCACCTGGATGTGCTGGCTTGGATTCGGGAGGCGCTGTCGAAACCGGGGGTGCGGCTGGCGGCGCTGGAGCCGGAGATTGCGGTGGAGAGCACGCGGCTGCCGTTTGAGATGCATCCCGATCCGGCGGACCGGATTTTGGTGGCGACGGCGCGGCATTTGGGGGCGACATTGGTGACCGCGGATGGGGCGCTGCTGCGACTGGCGGGGAAGGGGCAGTTCAGGGCGATGGATGCGGGGCATTAGGCGTCGAGGGCTTTGCAGAGATCATGGTCGAAAGCGTGCTACAGGCGCAGGACTTTTTCTTGGAATTTAATCGCGCTCAGAATCTTCGTTCGACCCAGGCTGCCCAATTGCAGCAATCCTGCTCGCTTATCCCCAGTGACGGCGTAGTCGGGCTGCGCGGCGTCGATCAGATCAAGCAGGCAGCTGTCTGTCGGATCGACGGCCTTGTGCTTGCGCGGCAGCGGACCAGGCCACATGGTCGCGGCGTAGAGGTGGTTGAGCATGACGCCGACCTGATGAGCGTGAAACAAGCTGCGAAACCTGGGGTGGCGGCTCGCTTCGCGAATCTCATCGATCTGCTGTTGGCAGGTTAGCAGGTGGGGTGCCGGCTTTGGGTGTATATTGGCGGGAACTTCGGGTTCAAAATGGAAACCCTGCTCAACAAAGAACACGGAGGAGACGGTCTCTTTTATGCGTGGGATGAGAGAAGGTTCACGAGTTCGGACAGTCGGACGTAGCCTTTACGAGAGACTGTCGTTCCACGAGCTTTATGAGAGCCAAGCCTGGAAACAAATTCTTGAGGAATCCCGACCTAATCTTTCCGTATTAAGAGAATCAGCACAGGATTTGAATTCGTCGAGTGAATTCTCTCAAGCAGTTCGTTTTGTCCAGGACGGGGAAATCGATGAAGGGGTAATCATGTCACGGTTCCGGGATTATCTCTTGATCAATGGTGACCCTCCGCGCGCATTCAACATTCCGCTTCCAGGTTTGGTGTTGAGAGAATTCTTGAATGCGTTCGGCGCTCTTGAACTGTCGTTTTGGCGTAAGCTCCCATTGAGGACAATCGAGCGCGTAATTGATGGGGAGATCCCAATCTCCTTTGGCCTCTCCAACCAGCTTTCCCAGGCTTTCGGAACTCGCAGTGGATTCTGGCGCGACATGCAAACGGAGTATGATCGGCGGGAATCAGGATCAATCGGCTGCACAGATTCCGATTCTTGATCGCGCGGACGAGAGGCTTGGGTCTAAGAGTGTCTTATCGATGATGGGCCGGCATGCCGAGGTCCCGTTTCTGGGACCTCGGATTTCATGTCGGACACAGCGTGCTTGATTCTCCATCGCGCCTCAGCGCCGCAGGCGAGAGACCGCACTACAGGTGCCTATTTGTTGGTCAGCGCTTCGACGCCGGGGAGTTTTTTGCCTTCGAGGAATTCGAGGCTGGCGCCGCCGCCGGTGGAGATGTGGGTGATCTGGTCGGCCACTCCGGCTTGATTGATGGCGCTTACCGAGTCGCCGCCGCCGATGATGGAGGTGGCTGCCTTGTTGGCCGCGACTGCCTTGGCGATGGCGTTAGTGCCGACAGCGAAGCGCGGAAACTCGAAGACCCCCGCGGGGCCGTTCCACACGATGGTGCGCGCCGTCGATACCACCTCTTCAATGGCTGCGATCGACTTCGGTCCGATGTCAAGACCCTGCCAATCAGGCGGGAAGTTTTTCGATGTGTCCCACGGCTGCGTCTTGGCGTCTGCCGCGAAGTTGTCGGCGAGGATGTTGTCGACAGGCAGGAGAAGATTGACGCCCTTCTTCTTCGCCTTTTCGAGCGCCTCTTTTGCCATCTCTATCTTGTCTTCTTCAACGAGCGACTTGCCGGTGGTGACGCCGAGGGCGCGCTGGAAGGTGTAGGCCATGCCACCGACGATGACCAGCGTGTCCACCTTGTCGAGGAGGTTGTCAATGACGTCGATCTTGCCAGAGATTTTGGAGCCGCCGATGATGGCGACGAAGGGCTTCTCTGGCGCTTCGAGCGCTTTGCCGAGATAGGTGATTTCCTTTTCCATCAGCAGGCCGGCGACGGCTGGCTTGAGGAAGTGCGTGATGCCTTCAGTGGACGCATGAGCGCGATGCGCGCTTCCGAAGGCGTCGTTGACGTAGACCTGCGCCAGGGAGGCCAGGGCCTTGGAGAAAGCGGGATCGTTGGCCTCTTCCTCCGCGTGATAGCGCAGGTTCTCGAGCAGCAAGACCTGGCCCGATTCGAGCTGACGCGCAAGCTCGCCGGCGATTTCGCCGATGCAGTCGGGCGAGAAGGCCACGTTGACCGATTCGCCCAGCTCCTTGTCGAGCAGCTCGCGCAGGCGGTCGACGACGGGACGCATGGAGTATCTCGGGTTGGGCTTGCCCTTGGGGCGGCCGAGGTGCGAGGCGAGGATGACTTTGGCCTTGTGGCGCAGTGCGTAAACGATGGTGGGCAGCGTGGCCACAATGCGGGTGTCGTCGGTGATGGTCTTGCCGTCTTCCGTGAGCGGCACGTTGAAATCGACGCGAATGAAGACCCGCTTGTTGGCTAATTCGATGTCGCGGATGGAGAGCTTGGGCATGGTGTCTTCCTTGGGAACAGTGAACAGTGAACAGTGAACAGTGGACAGGGTGCAGTGTGCAGTGACCAGAGTATCGGGTCACTGGCAGCCAGTTATGCGGTGTGGGTGGACTCAGAAATCACGGCATCCATCTCGATTTCAATGCGCCATGCGGGGTTGAGCAAAGCCGCGACGACAACCATTGTGGCGGCTGGGCGGATGTTGGAGAAGAACTCGCCATGGACACGGCCGATGGCTTCCCAGTCTTCGACGCGGGTGAGAAACATGCGGGTGCGTACGACGTGCTCGAAGGTCGCACCGGCTTCTTTGAGAGCTTTTTCGGCGATGGCGAAGATGCGGCGGGTTTGTCCGGCGGCGTCTTCGTTCTCTGCTCCGACCGGGCCTGTACCGGCGACATGAACTTGATTTCCCACGCGAACAGCGCGCGAGAAACCGATGATGGGCTCGTAGGGAGAACCGCCGCTGATGTTTTGGCGCATATGAGTGAGGTTCGGAGGGATCCCACCCTTGATGCCCGCTGACGCGGACGTCAAGGATGGGGCACCCAATGTTAAGTTCACAGCTCTTAGTTCGTAGTTCTCAGAAGAATGCGCCTGGGAACCAGCAACTAAAAACTGTGAACTAAGAACTGCGAACTAAGAACTGCGAACTAAGAACTGCCTTACAGCCCCTTCTTGGCCAGGAAGCCGATGAGGTCGACGACGCGGTTGGAGTAGCCCCACTCGTTGTCGTACCAGCTCAGCACCTTGACGCTCTGGCCGACAACCTTGGTTAGGGGCGCATCCAGAATCGAGCTGCGCTTGTCGCCCTTGAAGTCGGAGCTGACCAGCTCGTTCGTGTCATAGCCCAGGATGCCCTTCAACTCGCCTTCAGAAGCAGCCTTGAAGTAGCCGTTCAGAGTCTTGACGTCGGTGGTCTTCTCGCTGATGAACGTCAGGTCGACGATGGAGACGTTCGGCGTTGGGACGCGGATCGCGAAGCCGTCCAGCTTGCCTGCTGTCTCGGGGATGACGAGCTTGAGAGCCTTGGCGGCGCCGGTGGAGCTGGGAATCATGTTCAAAGCGGCAGCGCGGGCGCGGCGGAGGTCCTTGTGCGGAAAGTCGAGAATGACCTGATCGTTGGTGTAGCTATGAATCGTAGTCATGATTCCGCTGACGAGGCCGACGGTTTCGAGGATCACCTTGACGACGGGAGCGAGGCAGTTGGTGGTGCAACTGGCGTTCGAGATGATGTTGTGCTTCGCGGGATCGTACTTCTTCTCATTGACGCCGAGCACAAGCGTGATGTCTTCGTTGGTTGCCGGGGCGGAGATAATGACCTTCTTCACGGTCGAGCCCAGGTGCGCCTTCGCCTTGGTCGCATCGGTAAAGTGACCTGTGGACTCGATCACGATCTGTGCGCCTACGTCGGCCCAGGGCAGCTTGGCGGGGTCGCGCTCGGCCCATACCTTGATCTTCTTTCCATCGACGGAGATGAAATCGTCGCCAGCCTCGATCTTGTTAGGCAGGTTGCCCAGGATCGAGTCGTACTTGAGCAGGTGCGCCAGTGTTGCCGGGCTGGTCAAATCGTTCACAGCAACAAAATCGATCTCGTGATTGCCGAGCGCGGCGCGCAAAACGTTGCGGCCAATGCGGCCGAAGCCGTTGATGCCAACCTTAACTGCCATATTTCTTCTCCTTGGGTGTGAGTGAAGCTCGAGCAGAACCAGAGTAGCTGTGTCCTTTTGCGCCTCGTGCAGGGTCGCCGCTCCTTGATAGTCGCGTCAACTTGAAGTTCGTGCGTTCGTGATACCTCAACTCTGGTTCTGCTGTGAAGTATGGATCGAGTGGCGTTCGGGGGCTGAAATCAGCTCCGGCAGGCAATTCCACCAAACCCTTGATCGTAACATCCTGGACTGAGCTGCTGAGATGAAAACGCATCGTGCACAGCTCTATTCACCGTGCGGTCATCTCCAGTGTGGAGGCCGGGGATCGAAATCGTATGTGACGCACTGCACACCAGAGAATCGACCGCGACAACTTTCCTGGAGCCAGGGATTTGGCCCGGTTGGCTCTGGAGGCCAAGCCTGACGGTGGGGTTCAGCGTTGGGTTTTGTCGCAATTGGATGAGGTATTTGCAGTGCCCCAAGCCGATGTGGTATCTCCGTATCAGAATGCAGGTGTAGATCGCAGCATGAGAAGACGTTCCAGACGTCCCCCCAATACTTCGGAATCCACGGGCAAAATTGGCCAGGAGCTCCCTTCAAATCAACCGCGCCCGCTGGTGCCGCTTTATCCGGAAGATTCTTCGGCAGCGCCGGCCCCTACGCAGAAACCAGCAACGCAGGCAGCGGCTCGAGCCACTCCAGCGCCCGAGCGCCGGGTGAAAATAGAAGCAGCCGCAAGCCCCCAATGGACTGAGCCCGCCGATTCAGGCCGTCTTGAAATGGAGACTCAGCCCGAATCTCCCTCACTGCCGCCACCCGAAGCACCTACGGCGGAACGCTCTTCCCAGGCGCCCAAGGGTTATGTGGTGCTGGCCATTGGGCTGCCCGGTTCCGGCAAGACGACATGGTTTCGCCGCCGCGGCGTGACGCCGCTTTCGAGCGACTTGCTGCGCAATATTCTTTTCGACGATGTGGAAGAGCAGCGCTACCAGGGATTGGTGTTTTCCACCTTGCGGTCCCTGCTGCGGGCACGGCTCATCGCCCGCATGCCGTGGAATTATGTGGACGCGACGAACCTATCTGTGCACGAGCGGCGACAATGGATCAAGATGGCGAAAAGCTTTGGCTACGAGGTGCAGGCCGTCTTCTTCGACGTGCCGCTCGATGTGTGCCTCGACCGCAATCGCCAGCGTGAGCGGTCCGTGAGCGAGGATGTGATGCGCCGGATGGCCGAGAAGCTGAAGCCGCCGGTATTTGAAGAGGGCTTCGCGAAGATCACGGTGGTGCGGGTGAAGAGCGCAGGGTAGCTTTTCAGCGCGCGAGGGGTGGCCTACTATCGGCCTGCCGATAACTGAGGGTGCCCCAATCAGCCAATTTTCTGAACCAACACGTCCCACTTTCCCTGCCGGTCGAAACCGACGCCGAAAAGGAGAAATAGCATGAGTAAAGTCACCGTATATCATTTCGAAAAATATGATTTGCTCAATGACCATATGAGAAAATCGGCGCTGGGGTACACGCGAAGCTATCGAGAAGATTCATGGTCATGTGCCGGAGGATACCGCGACCGAAGTAGACGAGTCCGTGGTGATTGCAGATGACATTTCTGTTTCAGGCCTAACCTCGAGAGACTTTGATCCTCATCCACGGGAGGCTTTCAGAATTCCGTGCCTTCTTGAAGATTGGCAGATTTGGTTTTAGGGCGAACGGCCTACCCTTAACTCTCACCAATGAGGGTGCCCCGCGATGAAGCCGGACCAGCCTTGGAACCACCCGTAGTAGATAGATTCCAAAACAACATTGGCGGGTGGCTCACCGCCAGCCGAGAATTTCGCGCGGTCAATTCCACGGCAAAGAACAAGCCCATCGCCTAGTCGCCGAAACTAGCTATTTTAGCTATAATAGCTATATCGGGAGGCCCCGCCATGATCACCAAAACCTCAGCGGAAGCGCAAAACCAATTTGGTCAATTGCTGGACACCGTCCAGCGCGAGCCCGTGGCGATCACGCGTCACGGCAGGACTGCGGCTTATATCGTTTCTCCGCACGACATGGAAGAACTGATGAGCCTCAAGGATCCGCGAAGCCAAGCCCTGAAGGATTTCGAGGCATGGCGTGAGAAGTACAAGGATCAGATTTCCCCTGAAGCTGCGAAGCTGACCGACGAGGACATCGTGCGCATGGTGCATGAAGAGCGGTGAGCCAACGCGTGCTCTTCGATACGAGCACGCTTATCGGTGCTGTGCTGCGTCCCGGTTCTGTGCCGAACCAGGCGCTCAGAAAGGCTCTCGACGTATATCAGCTTTGCGGCAGCGCGGAGATGGTGGCGGAACTAGAAAGAGTGCTTGCGAGGCCTCACTTTGCGAAATACGCTTCAATCGATGCTCGCGCGGCGTTCATTGACCTCATCCGCAGAAACGCTCAAATGCACGTTGTGACTGATCTGGATTTGGCGAACCTTACGCCACGTTGTCGAGATCCCAAAGACGATATCGTGCTGGCGCTGGCAGTGGCAGCCAACGCCGACACAATTGTCAGCAGCGACCAGGATCTGCTGGTGCTGCATCCTTGGCGCGGGGTTGCTATTATGACGCCGGCGCAGTTTGTCGAGCAATTTGCAGTTTGAGGATTTTTCCCTATGAGTACTTCCCCAGTGCGAGCACCTTATATTGAGCCGTGGCTCCGCGGAACCTATCCCGAAGTCAATGCCGTTGGCCGAGCCGTGCTCCACGCGTTCGATCTGGCTCTCGACGACCTGACCAAATGGACTGAAGGGCTGGCGGACGCCGAAGTCCACACGAAGCCGCTGGGGCTGTCCTCTGTCGCCTTCCATCTGCGTCACATTGCGCGTTCCACAGACCGCCTGCTTACGTATGCCGAAGGCGGCCAGCTCACGGCGGAGCAACTCGCCACGCTCAAGGCGGAGCAGAGTGGTGACGAATCCCTGGCCGAGCTTCTCGGCGAGGTGGAAGCATCTTTTTCGAATGCGGAGGGCCGCGTGCGCACACTGGCTACCGCCGACTTCAGCATCTTTCGCGGTGTAGGCCGCAAGCAGCTGCCCACGAGCATCGGAGGCGCGCTCATTCATGTCGCCGATCATACGCAGAGGCATGTCGGCCAGGTAGTTACGACGGCCAAAGTACTGAAGGCCGTGCGCGGGATTTAGGCATTTATGCAGTAAAAGACAGGGAAGTTTTTGAAAGCCGTCCTGGGTGGATTAAGTCCAATATAGTCTTTTATTTAAATATAGCGCCTTCGCCAGGAATCCCCGTCTTCGACTGGCTGGGTGG
>OBLW0100001136.1_pt1 | contig 22880 bp, 18 predicted proteins | sample 1520161 | NCBI WGS metagenome assembly OBLW01 (sample SAMEA3539309, study PRJEB22396) | soil metagenome | biome: tundra; feature: field; material: soil | place: USA | collected 2010-05 | depth 0.15 m | reverse complement strand
TGATCGCGCGGTCATCCACGGATGGGAAGACGGTGGAGTTCGACCTCGTTGATTTTCCCGGCAGCAACGACGTAGGACATGTGAGCCACGGAGTGTTTACCATCATCGATGCCAGCCATCATCTCGAAGACTGGACGTTCACGCTGGCGAACGGCAAGCCTGTGCACGCACACATGGATTTCAGGCGGGTGCAGTAGCGTCTCAAGTAATTCCCACCTTGTTCAGATCTGAGTCGGCCAGGGTCCACCGATCTGTCTTACGCATGAGCGAAGTATTCCTCCCCTCGCCGTTGCCGTGGTCATCGGGAAATTCTCAATTTCTGGTAACTGTCGTGGCGGCGCTTTCTCTAGGAGGAATGCTCGGCTAGCCTGCCTGTCCTACGTTGACGACATGGGAAGAGAGACGCGAACAAGAGTGCCGTGATTCTCTGCGTCATTCTTGCTTTCAATCTCAATCTTGCCGCCATGCCCTTCGACAAACTGCTTCGCAACAAACAAACCAATGCCTGTGCCCACGGTAACGCGGGTCGTGAAGAAGGCGTCGAAAACGTGCGGCAGATCTTCAGCGGCGATACCGACGCCGTTATCCTGGATGGTCAAAATAACTCCATCCGGCGCTCTCTGTGCATCTTTGACGGAAACGGAGAGAATGCCACCTCCCAGCATCGCATAAATCGAATTCGCGATCAAATTCGAGATCACCTGCATCATTTCTCCGCGACGCAGCACGATCTTCCTCGATGAATCGAGTGTCTTCCTGATCTCAATGCCGGCTCCCGCACAGCGCGGCTCGTAGATCGTGGTCGCGTGCAGAACCAGGTCTGAAAGGGATGTACTGCTCGCCGACGCAGTTTCCCGGTAATAGCCCAGTGTTTGCTTGGCAATATGCGAGATGCGTGCGAGTTCGCTTTCGACGGTATCGAGATAATCGATACCTTTCGAGTCGCTGATCATCGGACGGAGAAGGTAGAGCAAGTTCACCACCGCTTCGAGGGGGTTGTTGATTTCATGCGCGATCGTCGCAGCCATGCGGCCAGTCGCCGCAATTTTCTCGGCTTGCAACACGGACTTTTCAAGCCGCTTGCGCCCTGAAATATCGCGAAGGATCTTCGACGCTCCGATAACCTGTCCGTGTTCGTCTCTTACCGGAGATATCGTGAGCGAGACTTCGATGAGTTGGCCGCTCTTGGTAAGTCGCACAGTCTCGAAGTGCTCCACTCGTCGCCCGGCGCGGATGCTTTCAATAATGATCTTCTCATCGGAATGCAGATGTTCCGGAATGATCTTGAGAATGGACGCGCCCACCATCTCTTCCGCTGAATAGCCGAAGACACGCACGGCAGCCGCATTCCAGCTGGTAATAATGCCGTTCAGGTCTTTGCTCAAGATCGCATCTTCAGAAGATTCGACGATCGCTGCAAGTTCACCGAGGCTCTTCGCACTCGCTCGTTGCGCCTCCTCGCTGTTTTTAACCTGCGTGATGTCGCGTATCGTGCCGAGGATCTGTCCCGCCGAAGTATCGGTCTCCGATTGAAGCTGCCCGTTGATCTCGATCCAGCGCAGTGTCTTGTCCGGAAGAAAAATCCTCCCCTGAAAGTAGAATGCCTCTCCCCTTTGCAGAGTCGCTTCCATCGCGCGTTGAAAGGCTTCTCGCTGATCTGGATGCACGACCTCGTTCATGAAGGCGAGTCCATTCACCGGTCCGTTTGCCCGCGTCCGTCCAAAGATCTCGTACATACGGTCGTTTTCCCAACGTGCGCGGTCTTCGGCGGTGTGCCATACAAAGACTCCCAGCTTCGCAACCTCGGTCGCCAGCTTCAGCCTCGTCTCGCTCTCGCGAAGCCTGCGAGCCCCCATCACGATTTCGGTTGTATTGCGGTAGGCATCATAAACGCCCGCAATCTTGCCGTTCTCATAGACGGGGATCAGGGAATAGTTCCAATAGTGATCTTCGATCACTCCGTTCAAGAGAATGGGGATGAACATGTTATCTCGTACCGCGGTTTCGCCCCGGTAGAAACAGCCTTCCAGATCGGCGCTCACCAGGTCCCATGCCTCTCGGAAGACATCGCGGTACAGGGCGCCGAGCGCGCTGGGATGCTTTCCCCTCAGGGTGGGGATTCCTGCGTCGTTGTAAAGAAATACCATCTCCGGACCCCACGACAGGATCGTTGGAAACGGCGAATGCAACATCAGATTCACGATCGCGACTAAGGTAGAGGACCATTCTTCGATCGGTCCAAGGGATGTCGCAGCCCAGTTGTGTGCGCGAATGCGTTCTGCCATCTCGCTGTTCCCGGTAATCAGGGCCGTTGGCTGGGCTGTGAGAGTGGGTCCATTCATCGGAAATCGCTGCCCGTCATCGCACGTTCTAATCATACTAATACTGGTTTCGGCGCACTGACTTTGTCGACAGGCGACTTCAGGAAGGCACGATTTACAGATCCGGCACAGATGTGCCAATCCCCGGCTTGCCCATCAATCACTCGGTTTCAGCGCCAAAGAATGGTGGACCACCCAGTAAGCGACTCTAGTGCGCAAACGCGATTCCCCTGCCGAGTATCACGATATAGCCAAGGCCAATGACCACCGCAGCTATCCACCAGAGTCGGTTTGGGTGTACGACGAGATTCTGCTCGGGCACGGTACGCGGCATCAGGCTGTCCGCCCATAGCAAGCCTGACGAACCACCGAACGCTGCTGGAATAGTGGAAACGAAGAGTAGTTGAATCCCCAGCGGATCGAATGCGCCCGCAGCGCAACTAAAGAGGCCCGCGGCAAAGTAGGCGAGTCGGCCCACAGAGTTGTATGCTGACCGATCCCGAACAAATGGACGAACGGAGATCGCCAGCAGCCTCACCACGAAAACGTAGAGAGCAGCGCCAAAAATTGTCATACCAACGCGCAGGGCCCCTTGGTGCGGCAGGCCGAGAATGACCTGGTACCAGTCTCCAAACCCGGAAATCCCCGAGAACATGAAGTAGCCGGCACCTGGAAGCAGGTTCAACGCAGCAAGAATCCAGAGGAAATAGCGGATGTTCGCTCGTTGCCCCGCGACGGGACACCCGAAAAGAGCGCCGGCTCCAACCATGAGGTTCACGATCGTCCCAGCTGCGTCCACCCACCGATCCGGCCGGAGAGAGGAAAGGTGGTTGCTCGTAAGTTCCGTCACGACATCTCCACGCAGCGCAGCAGTGACTCCATGACCGAGTCCCTCATGGAGCACCGTCGCAAGGGCACAGGCGATGATAGCCATACTGATGATCGTCGCCTTGCTGTGCTGATCGGGCATAAGTCCCACTCTATATCGTCTACAGAGTAGATAAGTAAGTTTTCCCAACAACCGACGTGGACCAAGAGTTCATCGTCCGGCGATCCGGTCGGAGCCGGCATTTTGCCCCAAGCCAAGAGATCAGCATAGTGCTCCGCCCTGACTAGCCAGTCCTTCATTATTTTCCAGAAACGCGACTTTCCGACAACCTCACCGGTCAACTTCTCTAATTGGCTTGCTCCGTCAACTGCGGTCCCTCTTGATCGCGGTTCTTTTGCTCGATTGGCCGTTATCGTGGGCGAGCGCACGTGGGTGCGCGTATTTCTCCGGAAACTCGCTGGAGTCACCAGGTCAGGCATCCTCCGTCCATGCACACACTCGTCCGTACTGGTGCCTAAAGGTGTTTTGCCAGGCGATTGGATGCCAGACAGGTTGGCGCTCTGGTGCTAGGATTGGAGCATTTTCCGGCGAGATTTTCAGAACTTCTGGCTTATGAAGACCATTTTCCTAAGAGTCCGCAGGTATCTTACATTGCTGTCTCTTTTGGCAAGCTCGCGGTATTCGGCTCAAGGAGGATGGACCATACGGCGCGCTAAGGCGCGAATCGCTCTCGAAAACTTGGTCGATTTCCTTACCGTTTATGACCTGTACGCAAATCACCACTATGATCCACTTGAATCCTTCGCCAAACCGGGCGCAGTTCTCTGGGATATCGGCGCGAACCTTTGCGCGACGAGCCTTATCTTTGCTCAGAACCCAAATGTGAGTCACATCTACGCGGATGAACCCATGCCTGAAACGCTCATTTATGCCGATCGCCCCCTACGTATGAATCGTCAGCTTTCATCCAAAATCACATTGGACAGGCGGGCCGTAGGAAGCGCAGACGGAGAGTTAAGAGTCAAATACACAAAGAAAGCCGAATGCGCAATTGGACTGTCGGAGATCCCGCCCGTTATTAAAACGCTTGGACGAGTTAAGGCTTCGGATTTGAAAGAGGTCACAGTCCCGTTGGTGGATGCCGCACAAGTGCTTAGGATGATCCGAAAGCTTCATCCTGATGCACAAATTCTTCTGAAGCTCGACGCCGAAGGTGCCGAATACCAGATCATCGATCGTCTTGTCGAGACGGGAGCAATCTCCGAAATCTCAGCCGCAGCAATTGAGTGGCACCTCACTCCCGGCGCGGAATACATCACATCTCGTTTGCAGGCTTCGGGGTTCCATACTCGTGTAAAAGCACTTGAGAAGGACGGTTCAATCGGAATGATCGATGGATGGCGAATTTCCGAGAACCAGTCGAAAGATAGAGAACCTTAGCGGTTCGGCGCCTTATGACATGAATAAATTGGGATACTTCCGTTTTTTCTTTACTATAGGCGGCCTTTGGGAGTGTTCCGATCGTATCGTAGCCTTCCGGACACTACTCCCTCACCTGTGCGCTACGCTTAATCCGCCAGTGAATTCCAAATGGATCAAGTTTGCTTCGTCAGATTCAATAGACTATTGCCGATCTGCACGCCGAATTTTTCTCGAACCACGCGAAACTGCATTTCGTCGCAGGCCGCGAGTGGCGGACAGACATATTCAATGGTCGGAGGAACGTTGTGCGGTCTCCCCCCACCTTGTCCTTCCTCTCTGGCGTGCACGAAATCATATGTGGGCACTTTGGTGTCCGGCATCCTGCCGGTTCCCCCGGTAATGACCAGGCACTTATAGTCTTCGCGCTGCGGAGTCAACTGCGAAGAGAAGAAGTATGGCTTCCCAAGCTCGTCAAGTCTTCGCTGAAGATACGGAAGACTCGACGGCGGTCCAAGGATGCAAAACGAATCGTACTGCTGGGTCACGAATTCAACCGCGAGACGATTCATGAGGAAAGAACAGAAGTGAGTTGCCGTGTCGAATGCGAAGTAGTTCTTGGGCTCACCCGATCGTTTCCGAAAATCTCCATTCCGAATAAAGTCGATCAGGAACTGCTTGAATCTCTCCACCCACACAGGATTCTTCAGCTTGTCGGCATCGGAGACAAACGTGCGGTATTCGCAAAAATGCCATTTCTCTGTATAGGCTCGGAACTGTTCATGAAAGGCCATGCGCAGGATGGGAATTCCCAGGTAGTGTTCAAGATGATCCAGCGCCGGGTTGATCTTCTCAGGGGTAATTTCACGGCCCAGGACAACGCTGCGCGGCAGAAGGTGATGGTTCTGCGTGTAGCGCTGCATGCGATGTCCAAGAAGCTCCGCGTCCGGATGCGTCGTGAACTGAAAATCCAGAATCGGATAGGCGCAGAACGGAGGAAGTCGCAGGTTATCTTCATCGTCCACAAGGATCAAACTCGCGTTCTTGATCTTTTGCAAAATAGTGGAGAGCACGCCATACGCGGGCATTGGGCTCTTGGGTAGAAAGTAATCGTGGAAGATGAGATCGCAAAGAAGGATGGGGGCAGGAGGCACACAGATATGTTCGAAATGCACCGGAGCACCGGCGACTTCTGCGAGCGCGGCGAGATACGCATCGTCTATGTAAGGCTTTTCCGCTCCCAGGCCTATTCGCGGTCCGTCCACAAGCGCGACAATCGAAAAAACATCGCCCGCCGAGGTTTTGAGGCCCTCACCTCCCCCCTCACCTCCCAATGTCGCGATCCGCTCGAGAGTCAAATCGGAACTGAAACCAATGCCGCGCTCTTCACAAAGGAGGCGTACGACAACCTGGCCGAGCGAATCAAGCTCCTTCCCAATGGGCCTGTTCCACGGAACGCCAGGAAATTTCTCGGCCAGCTCCTGAGCGAGTTCCCGTTCTCCACTGGACCGCGGCGAAACGCTGACCGCCGCCTGCACCGTGCGCAATTCTTGCACCGCGCGCCAATCTTCCAGGCATTTCTTGCGGTTGATCTTTCCTGAGGAAGTCTTGCTGATAAATTGTGGCGGAACAAAATGAACTTCCACCCACTCCAGCCCGGTCGCTTCTCTGACCAGCCGACTAGGCTCTGCAGAGCGTTCACCTTCCCAGAAGTGTGGGTCTTCGATCAGGAACATCGCCTTCTCGGTCCCAAGGGTTGGATCAAAAACAGCCATCGATGCAATGCGCCCTTTGGAAGAAGGAAATATCTCGCCAAGTGCAAAATCTAGATCGTTCAGCAGAACCTTGCGCCCGCCAATGTTGGCGAGATCCTGTTTGCGGCCGGTGATGACCACTTCGCCTTCATCCACGAAACCAATGTCACCTGTCGCGTAGTAGCCTTCCTCGTCCCGAATATCCGCGCCGCCCTCATAGGCCACGATCGAATGAGGACTACGCACAAACAGTTCGCCGGATTTCTCCCGGACTTCGGTTCCGGGAATCGGACGCCCGCAGCTCACATAGCGTTTCTGGTCCCGCTCCAAAACCCGATAACCGGAACTCTGCGTGACCGCGAAAACATTCTCGGCCATGCCGTAGCAGGTCGAAACCGTCGCCGCGTTCGCCCCGGTAGCCTGCATGAACCTTTCTAATGTGTCGGCATAGGTCGGTTCCGAGCAGCTGATCCAATGACGCATCGTCGTAAACGGCCCGGCCTTGCCCGACTTGGCCATCACTTCAAAACCGAAATTCGGCATATAGCAAACGGTGCCGCCATGCTCCTGAATAGCGTCGAAGAGCAACGGCGGGCGATGCACCCAGGTCATCGGATCGATAAAGACCATACGGATCCCCAGCAGCAGAGGCATCACCAGGCACGCAATGAAGCCCATGTCGTGATACAGCGGAAGCCAGGAAACGATGCAATCCTCGTCGCTCAACTGAAGGACTTGGTTATAGAGAGACGCATGCGTGCGCAACGCTTCGAAGCTGAACCGAATCGGCTTTTTGAACCCTGTTGTCCCAGAAGACAACTGCAGAATCTCGCCCTGCGCTGGAAAGACAAGGTCCTCGTCACCCGTTGCCGAATCCTTGAGACCTTCGACGAAATGGCAAGGCGCCAGTTCCTCCGGCGCATAAATTGAAAGCGCGGGATCGCACAAAAGTGCGCCAATGCCGCATTTCGAGACCGAATCGCGAACCGAGTCACGCCAATAAACTTTGCTGATTTTCGAAGTCGGGTACTGCAGAATGAGGGGAACTCTTCCCGCCGCGAGCACCCCAAGCCAGGAAACCACAAGTTCCGGGCCCGTGCGGAAGATGAGACCCAAACTGTGCGAAGCCGGCACGAGCTGCGAGACAATCTCGGCAACATGCTGAATGGGGCCGCTGCAGCGCGAAAGATCGAGAGTCTTCTCGGACTCCCCTCCAAAAAATGAGATCCGTGGAAGACGCGATGCCTGAAACATATTGCTCTTCATTTGATCCCATCGCACGAGGACACAGCAATCGATAAGTGCGCGAGAGTGCCGCAACTGCCAAGGCCTTATCGGACGCGCCGTTTCAGACTCTTTCGCGGACAGAGGAGACTCTATCGTTTAATTGGCAACTTCCGCATCGGCGGTCATCCACCAGGGATGCCGACGTCTGCAGGAAAGTCAGGTCGTAAGCGCATCGATCAGGTGATAGGCTATGCCAATGTCAGCAACTTGCTCGACGACGAACCCTCGACGTTCAAGCATCTTCCGAAGCTTCAGATTTGGTTTGGCACAAGTCACAGCATGCACAATCCCCTCGACAGCTACCAGTTTGTTCAGAAGTGCATGGCGGCTGCTCGGTTGTATCGTGGACCATCCGTACCTTAGCGAAGAGTAAAGTACATGTGAGCGGTGACACTCCCGGAGCTTCGGCGTTGGACGTCTCTTTAATTTCCGAGATCGTCGGGATCGTGTAATCGGCAAGGCGAAGACGTTAATAATGTTCGACTAGACTACCGGGACGCGCAGCAGGCGGTAAGCCTCATTGATTTCGGTCATCTTTTCGTTTGCAAACTGACGTGCCACTTTATTCTGATCGCTGAGCCTGTCGGGATGCCACTCACGCACTTTCTGTCGGTATGCGGCCTTGATCTGCATCGGTGTGCTGGCCAGGCTTACTCCAAGCAGCTGGCGCGCACGTTCAAGAGTCATAGGATAGGCCGCGCTCTCACTGCCGGCGCACTTTTCAGCGAAGACATCCTCTCCGCGCGCTTCCGTTGCTGACCTCGGCACTGCGACATTTCGAACGAATTCTGGTCGTTCACTGAAGTTGAAGTGCCAAACACGTTGCCACGGCAGAACCGAAGTAAATAATTCCTCCAACAGCCCGGTCTCGATGCTCTCTTCATCGCGATCTGCCTGCATGCGGAGTCTAGATTGCAGATTACCTATCGCTTCTGGCACCCCAAGTGTCCAACACTCCACAAAGAATTGTGGATCTGGTTCCGAATCGTCCCCGAGCAGTTCCTCGAATCCGCTTAAGAATCGGGAAGGCCCCGGTGTGATCGAGTCGGCTCCAAGTGCTTCAATGCAGTCTTCCTGCCTGATTGAGCCGGACCGCGAGTTGATGCGGAATCTGTTTTTCATCTTTCCCTGTTCCCTTCAGGTCAAACGTCGATTGTGCAAGTGCCCACAACTGCCGAAGTATTCCTTTCATCGGCATCAGGACCGTTTTGTTCTAAGTCCCCGATTCAAGCCAGATTTTTGAGTTCTGTACGGATTGGCGGTCATTGTCCCGGAATGTGGCTACTGGACTATATGCGACCTGCCATTCGGAGCCAACTCCGTATGTCGCCAGAAATTCTGGACCACTCCGCGCCTCGGGAGCAACGTACACGTACAGATTTCCCGTGGCGAGTTCCTGGTACCAAGTTTTCTCCCGTCGGTCAGGAGAGATTTCGCGAATATTGGTCACGCGTTCAACCAGACCTTCACTGATGAAACGCTCCAAGTCGCGATGCAAAAGCACATGGTTCCACTGGTCAAGGAGCGTCCCATTGCGATCACGCCTTGTGCGAGTTCGATACAGGTCTTCAAGAGGATTCATCACAGATTTGCCCGAGCCTCAGTCGACTGCACAATTGATCTACCCTCAGTCCTCCTCCGTTGTCTCGGTGGGCGAGGTTGATTTCATCCGAAACAAAACAAAATAGAGGAGCACAAGCCCGATCACATCGAGACAGAATTTGAGCAATGGGAGACCGCTAAAGCCCCAACACCAAATCCGATGGTGCGCGTAGGCATACCAGCTCCAACCCGCACTTGAGAGGAAAATGATTCCAGTGAGGAGTGCAATCCAATCGCCGGAACTACGGATGCCCTCGTTCGACTCCCACATGTTGAAAGACAGAGGACGGAAAGTGAGCGCAATTCCCGCCATCGTCTGGAGCGTGAGCGGAACGATCAGCCATCTCATTACGACTCGCATGAGCTGACTACCGTTCGAGAGCAATGCGGCGAGCACCACAATCGTCTATTCGCGTTGGCTCGATTCTCTCAACGGACACAACAACCTCCGCGTGGTCGGTATCGCTCCCGAGCTGTGGACAAACCGGACATTATCCCATTTTCGGGTTGGGCTGCGCAGCAAACCACTTCACTCGGCACGCAGCGATACCGTCGGATCGGAACGCGCTGCCCGGCGCGCCGGCACATACGACGCAATCATGGCAACGGTGAGCACAAGCAGAACAACCGTTGACAGAATGAAGGGATCGGCGGGGCTCACTCCATAAATAAGGTTCTGCACCACGCGGCCCAGGCTCAGCGCCAGCAGCACTCCCAGAATCGTTCCCGACACAGCCAGCGTTGCGCTCTGCGCGAGCACCATGCGCAGCAGATCTATCCGTTGCGCGCCCAGCGCGACACGCAGGCCGAACTCGCGGGTTCGCTGACTCACGGTGTACGCAATCACGCCATACGCTCCGATGGCTGCCAGCAGGATCGCAAGAGCTGCGAACAGGCCCACGAGCACGAACGTAAAGCGCGGCGTGGAAACAGAGGTGTCCACCACGCTGTCCATCAGCTTCACATCCGCAACCGCAAGCGCGGGGTCTAGCCGATGCACCGCGTCCCGGAGCGCATCGGCGATCTGTCTGGGATTGGAGCGCGTGCGAAGCGCAATCGACATGTCGGGCTCCGACGCCTGGAACTCCGACCACCAGAAGGCGGGCTCCGCACCCGCGCTGCTCGGTTGATCCTTCACATCGCCCACTACGCCCACGACCGTCATCCAGTCGGAGTCCTTTTTCGGCGTGTCCTCGAAACTGATTCGCTTGCCGATGACATCCTCGTGCGGCCAGTAACGTTCCGCCATCGCGTGGTTGATGATGAGAACCATGGGCGCATCTTTTTTGTCTGCCTCCGTAAAGAAGCGGCCTTCAAGCAACGGAATCCCCATTGCACTGAAGTAGCCCGGAGTGGCCATGTGATAGCGGGCGTGGTACTCCTCATTTGGCTGCTTCTTTCCTTCAATCTGGAATCCGCCTGCATTTTCGTCGTATCCCGTCCACGGCAAATCGCTGCCTGCGCCCGCGCTCTCGACGCCCGGCAGCGCATTCAAGCTCAACGCGAGTTGGTCGTAGAATTTCGCCGTCTGCTCTCCGGTCTTGTACTGCTCATGCGGTAGCGAGAGGCTTGCCGTCAGCACGTGATCCTCACGAAAGCCAGGGTCAAGATGAATCAGGTTCAGGAAGGTGCGCAACATCAGCCCCGCGCCGATGAGAAGCACACTCGCCAAACCTACCTCTGCGATGACCAGCGCGTTGCGCAGCCGGCCTTGATGCCGGCCTGCAGTGGATGTCCTGCCGACCTTTTGCAGACCTTCTTTAGGGTCGGTGCGCGAAGCCTGGAGCGCCGGCGCCAGTCCAAACAAGATCCCGGTGATCAGGCTTACGAGGAATGTGAAAGCCAGTACCGGTCCACTCACATGAATGTCGTGCGCGCGCGGGAAATCGGCAGGCAACAGCGAAACAAGCGTCCGCACTCCGCCAAACGCTAGCGCGAGACCAAATGCGCTTCCCGTGAAAGAGATCAGCAGGCTCTCCGTGAGAAGTTGGCGCACCACCCGTGCCCGCGGCGCTCCCATGGCAAGCCGCACGGCGATCTCGCGCTGGCGTGCCGAGGCCCGGGCCATCAGCAGGTTCGCGGCATTGGCACACGCAATCAGCAACACAATGCCCACTGACCCGAACAGCACCAGGAGCAACTGGCGGCGCGCACCCACCAACTCCGTGAACAACGGCACAACTAGAACCGTCCAGCCCGAATCATTGTTCGGATGCTCGCGCGCAAGCTGCGCCATGATCGCGTTCATCTCAGCGCGTGCACTCTGCTCGCTCACGCCATCCTTCAGCCGTCCGATCCCTTCAATGAAATGCGAGCCGCGTTGGTTTGAGTTTCCGGCAAACGAAAACGGCCACCACACATCGACGCTCTCGCCATACGCCACCGCATGATATTCGTTGCCCGGATGCTCAGTTCCCCGCGGCATAACGCCGATCACCGTGAAGGGCTGCATGTTCATCGTGATCTTCCGGCCGATAATATGCGGGTCGGCGCCGAAGCGCGTTCGCCACACGCGATCGCTCAAAATTACCTGCAGACCATTCCCTGGAATCTCTGCTTGAAAATCGAACTCCCGTCCCAATTCCGGCTGCAGGCCAAGCACGCGAAAGTATCCCGACGTGATGCCGAACCCATTCAGCCGTACCGGTTCGCCGTCGCCTGAAACTTGTACGTCACCCCGCGTGAATGCCGCGATGGAATCGAAGGAATGGTTGCGCGCCCTGAAATCGAGAAAGTCAAAAGGATTGAGCGGAAACTTCGGATACTCGCGGCTCGAGAGAAAGATCCGAACCAGGCGGTCCGGCTCGCGATACGGCAGCCTCTTCAACAGCACGCCGTCAATCACGCTGAAGATTGCGCTGTTGGCGCCGATGCTGAGCGCCAGTGTGAGGATCATGACCAGAGAAAAGGTCGGATTCGCCCAGAGTTGGCGGAAGGCGTACTTGATGTCCTGCACCGTCAACTCAAGGAACGCGGTGCCGCGCGCTTCGCGGCAGTGCTCCTTCACCTGCTCATGGCCCCCGAACGCGAGACGCGCGAGACGTTTCGCTTCCTCTTCCGTCATGCCCGACCTCATGTACTTCTCAACCTGGCGATCGAAATGGAAGCGGAGTTCTTCGTCGAGTTCCGTCTCGACTGCCTTGTGGCGAAACAGCGCGCGTGTGCGATAACGCAAATCATCCAGCATGGCCGCCTCACGCTCCTTCCAGAACCTGTGCAACCGCAACGGTCAACTTGCGCCAGGCTTCCGTCTCCCGCTCAAGTTGCTTCGCGCCGGTTCGTGTGAGCTCGTAATATTTCGCGCGCCGGTTATTGTCCGATATGCCCCACTTTGCTTTGATCCAACCGCGTCGTTCGAGCCGGTGGAGCGCGGGATACAGAGATCCCTGCTGGATGCTCAACACCTCGCTCGAAACCTGCTGCACTCGCTCTGAGATGGCCCACCCGTGCTGCGGCCCGGTCAAAAGTGTTCTCAGAATCAGCAGGTCAAGTGTTCCCTGGGGCAGCTCGATTCTTTCTGTCATCCGTTCCCTTCCGCTTCGACAAGAGAATAAAGCAACTCTTGTAGAAGCGCAAGGTAAGAACGACTCTCAAGGGTGCGGAACTGGATATTCGTTCGGGATCGTCAGGTTGCGCTCTTGACGGAGCGCGCATTGATATACGCCGCCACCATAAGGGCAAGCTCCTGTTTGAGCGGCTGATAGTGTTTCTCCGGGTTGGCCGATTCGAGCAGCCGGTGGCTTACTCCGCTCATGGCGCCCTGAATCAGCGAAGCGACGAGGTGCGCATCCTTTCCCAGCGGCTCGTGAGAAGCGGCCAGCGCCGACGCAATCACCTTATTTACCCGTGCCCCTATCTCCCGCGCAATGCGTGTTCCGTCCACGTCGGAGCTCACCGAGTACAACGCGACGCTTGACTTCAGGTGCTTCATCTTGGCTTCGAGAAAAGTGTCCACAAGTCTGGTCACCATCTGCGGAAGAGGACTGTTTCTCTCTTCCCGGCACACTTCTTCGAGCGCTCCCGCAACCGAATCGAGATGGTTCCTGAGCACAGCCTGCAAAAGTGCGCTCTTGTTGGGGAAATACTGGTAGAGTGTTCCCACTGAAACGCCGGCACGCTGCGCCACCCGGGTTGTCGTCAATCTCTCCTTTCCCACATCGAGCAAAACCTGAAGAGTGGCTTCGAGAATCGACTGCACGCTGGTCGTCGAACGCGCTTGAACAGGCGATTTACGCGGCTTAAAGACAACCTGGGAAGTGCGGGGCAAATGCGAAGTCCTAACCTGAAGCTTCCTTCATCTAATCATGTGATCGCGCAATACGCGAAAGAAACACCAGAGGAACCTGAAAATGACAACCCAGAACCAGCTCGGCGGCGTCTTCACCCTTCCCGGCACAGCCTTCACCGTCCATCGCATGGGCTATGGAGCCATGCAACTGGCAGGCCCGAATGTGTGGGGTCCCCCGCGGGACAGCGCTCAGGCCATCGCTGTGCTCCGCGAAGCCATCGACACCGGCGTGAATCACATCGACACCAGCGACTTCTACGGCCCGCATGTCACCAACCAGATCATCAAAGAGGCGCTCCATCCCTACCGGGACGGCCTCGTCATCGTCACCAAGCTCGGCGCGCGCCGCGGAGAGGACGCTTCCTGGATTCCCGCTCTCGAGCGGCAGCATCTGATTGCCGGCGTCGAAGACAACCTGCGCAACCTCGGCGTCGATGCCCTCGACGTGGTCAACCTCCGAGTCGGTGGCTTTGCGGCCCCGGTCGAGGGATCGATTGAAGCGCCGTACACGGTGCTTGCTGAGCTCAAGGCGCAGGGAAAGATAAGGCATCTCGGCCTCAGCAACATCACTGCCGCACAATTCGCTGAGGCGCAGAGAATCGCTCCGGTTGTCGGTGTGCAGAACTTCTACAACGTGGCCAATCGCGAAGACGACAGCTTCATTCAGCAGTTGGCAGCGCAGGGTGTCGCCTACGTGCCGTTCTTCCCGCTCGGCGGATTCACTCCGCTGCAATCGACGGTGTTGGACTCCGCGGCCGTCTCCTTGCATGCCACCCCCATGCAACTGGCACTCGCCTGGCTCCTGCAACGCAGCCCCAACATCCTGCTGATACCCGGCACTTCCAGCCTTCAGCATCTCCGCGAAAATCTCACGGCCACTCAGCTCGAACTGTCTCCTGAGATTGTTGAACAGCTCGATGCGATCGCAACTTCCGCCGGCAAGACGGAAGCTGCAGCTGTTTGACACCGCGGCGCGAAGTGAGCCGATGTCTTCCGTCCAGACTGCCCGCGCCGGGGGCGCGGTAGTGAGGTTGCGCAGAGATTCCCGACTGGAATATGGAATGGAAAAACGGCTTCGTCTCGACTGAGTCGGCTGCGCCGCGGTGAAGAGCGGGGCGGAAATACGGACGAGTTTCAGAGCCTAGATAGACGGCGCGACCTTCGGAGCGATTCTCTGCCACTCCAAACGGCTGATGACGTAGAGACCGCCTGCAACAGGGGTCACGGCCCGCAAGACAAGCCGATCAGCAGCGAAATCAATAGAGCGGCATTGGCGTCCTCCGATCAGATTGGGGAGGAGCGAAACGGAAGGTATGTGAGTGACCGTCGACTTCTCTTCGTCTACTTCATAAGTTCCGCAGTAAGCAATGTAACCACTGCCGGACGCTTCGTACTCTTGCGGAGTCGCGTTGTGCCAGTCCGAAGAACGAAAAGCGGCACGGCCCGGCTTCATTAGCTGCGCAGAGACAAATCCATCCGCCGTGTAGATCAGAAATCCTCGAGGATCAGGACCGAATGGGTGGGTATCCTCTTGGTCTGCGTGCTTATCGGTATAGCTCACCAGGCTCCACACGCCTACGAGCCGATTGGCGTAAGTAGAACTTCTTGCGCCAGGTGATTCAGATTTAGAAATATCTGTCGCAGCGATCATGCGGCTTCTCCGACGGCCTTGTAGTCCGTATAGCCGTGCTCCGCACCGCCATAGGCCGTCGAGCGATCAAAGGCGTTCAATGGATACCTTCCCTTGATCCGCTCGACCAGGTCCGGGTTCGCAATGAACAACCGCCCGAAGGCGATTGCATCTGCGTGCTTCTGTTCGACGGCTAACGCTGCGCTCTCCGGTGTGTAGGCGGCCGCAGAGAGGAGCGGCCCGCTGAACATAGATCGGAACAATACTGCATTGTTCACGGCGTCTGCGTGCAGTTCGTCTGTCAAACCAATCTCAGACCCACGCGCTTCGATTAAGTGCAGGTAGGCGATATCGCGCATGCTGAGTTCTTTGATCACGTAGCTGAAGAGCTCCCGGGGCTTGCTGTCGCGGATACCTCCATATTGCCCGAAGGGTGAAAGGCGCACCCCTAAGCGATCCGCACCGATGGCGCCGCTGAGATCACAAACAAGGTCTAGGAGAAACCTTGCTCTGTTCTCCTTCGACCCTCCATAGTTGTCGGTCCGTGTGTTTGTTTACGCGTATGAGGGCGATTATCAGCTTGTGAAGGAACCTTTGCTTGTTGCAATCGACATGTCAGGAGGCCGGTCATCCCGCTCGAAGCCAATATGAAACCGCGCTTGTGGGCTCTGCCAACTCTTAATCGAAGACGGCAACACGAAAGGCTCCCAATGTCCAAAGACGCGCTCTTTACTCCCCTGCATCTCGGGGCTGTCGAGATCCCGAACCGAATTATCATGGCGCCTCTGACCGATCCTGCACCACGTACAACCTTAAGTCAGAATCGCCTGCACATACCCGAGTTGCACAACTTCTTAGATTAGGGCGTTGCTCAAAAAGCCATACCAACCTCCATTTCTGATTACAATCACCTCATTCGCGTACCCCGTGCTATTCGCGCAAGTCTTCACTGCTTCGCTGACGCGTTGTAAATCATCAATCCGGTTAGTCGAATAGTAAAAGCCAGTCGGAAGGCGGGACACGCCAGCGGTGCCCGAAATGCTGTTTGTAAATCCATGTTGCGACAGGGCATTATGTAGCGCTTGGGTAGTCGTTCGGCCAATGGGCACCGTGCAGTTCCACACGTGCAAAGAAATCTGCCATACACGATCCTTCCTAGATTTGAACGACTCCCGAATTACCGGGGTGTTTCGGGAAGCGAGAGCGTCGTTCGGCTTCACGGCCAATTTTGAATCCTCTATTCCTTGTTCCCATACCCTGCCGTTAGTTCCCTGCAAGCTGCTCCAGCAGCGCGTCAAACTCCTCCAGCTTGCCGTACTCGATAATCACCCGCCCACGTCCCTGCTTGTCTTCGATCCGCACCCGCAAGCCCAACGCCCTTTGCAGCCGCTCCGCCACTTCCTTCACATTGGGGTCGACCACCGGCTCCGGCTTCGGCTCCTTCTGCCCCATATCGGGAAACAGAATGCTCTGCACCAGGTTCTCCGTTTGGCGAACAGAAAGCGAAAGCGCACACACCCGCTTCACCGCCTGCTCGATCCCGGGATGGTGCTGCAACCCAAGCAACGCCCGCGCATGCCCGAAACTCAGCTCGCCAGTCTCCACACGGTTCTGCACGTCAATAGGTAACTTTAACAAACGAAGGAAGTTACCTATGGTGGCGCGATCCTTCCCGGTGCGCAGCGACATCTGCTCCTGTGTCATGCTGAATTCTCGCGAGAGCCGGTCGAACGCCCGCGCCTGCTCCATGGGATTCAGATCGGCGCGCTGCAAATTCTCGACGATGGTGATCTCCATCGCCTGCTCATCCGACACCTGCCGCAGAATCGCGGGAATCGTCTTCTTCCCCGCCACCGCTGACGCCCGCCAGCGCCTCTCGCCGGCAATCAGCTGGAACCGGCCATCCGCCTGCGGCCTCACCAGGATCGGCTGGATCACCCCATTCGCCGCAATCGAAGCCGCAAGTTCGGCAAGCGAATCCTCATTAATCCGCGATCGCGTCTGGTAAGGATTGGGATCGATCTGCTCCAGCAGGATCTCGAGCGGCTTGCCGCCCCCCTCCCCCTCATTGGCCACAGCGGTTGTGGGCGCAGTAGAGACGGGCGCATGCACCTGTGGCAACAGCGAATCAAGTCCCTTGCCCAGGGCGCGTCGTTTTGGGTCGGCAGCAGAAGTTGTCATTAGAAGGGGGCCTCGTACCCAGCCTCATTGGCCGGTGGTTTTTGGTCTGGAGATTCAAGCCGGCAGCGTGTCGCGACCTTAGTCACGAGTAAGGCCAGAAGCGCACCTCGATCTTGGGCGCATTGGCAGCAGCAGCTTTGCGTTCGAGGCTGCGCGGGCTCTCTATATTGTTGCGCGCCAGGAATTCGCCGGTCAGTTCGAAATACGCCTCAGTCCCGCGAGACCGCGCATCGTAAAGCGCCACAGGTTTGCCATGGCTCGGAGCCTCCGCCAGCCGAATATTGCGTGGAATCACAGTCTGAAACAGCTTTTCCTTGAAATACTCGCGCAATGTTTCGGTGACCTGTTGCGCCAAATTTGTCCGGTCGTCGTACATCGTCAGCAGTACTCCCTCGATCGAAATCCCAGGATTGAAGGCAGCGCGTACACGTTCCAGGGTAGAAATCAGCTCGGAGATCCCTTCCAGGGCGAAGTATTCAGCCTGCATGGGGACAATCAGCGAGTTGGCGGCGACTAAAACATTCAAAGTCAGCAGGTCGAGTGCCGGAGGGCAGTCCAAAATCACCAGATCGTGGTTGCCGCGGATGGGCGCCAACGCGTCTCGCAGCCGCACTTCGCGACCTTCAACTCCCGCCAATTCAACATTGGCGCCGGTGAGGTTCTTCGACCCAGGCAAGAGCCAGAGGTTCTTGATTTCAGTCGGCAAAATGACTTGTTCTGCCGGGGCATTGCCGACGAGCACGTCGTAAATGGAGTGACGATTGTCATCCCGGGGCACGCCGAGCCCGGAAGTGGCATTCGCCTGGGGGTCGCAATCCACTAAGAGGATGTTCAGGCCCTCGATAGCGAGGCAGGCAGAGAGGTTGATTGCGGTGGTAGTCTTGCCAACCCCACCCTTCTGATTGACCACGCCCAGAATCTTGCCCATGGCCTTTCAGGTTAAAACTCGAGGCCTATTCTGTGCAGGCCGTTGGGCTGTGGAGAACCCGGGACCATTGTGGAAAGTCTCCGAACGAGGTACCGCGCACCGGCTGCAAGCGCATGAAGACACGGGAGTTGTGGAAAATTTTTACGTTGAGGCAACCAAGGAAGAAATCAACAGGCAGGGCCAAAAAGATTTATGAATCCAAGTGAAACGGGGCGAAAAGCCGACAGCGACGAGGCAGCCCGAGCGAAATTGTTCCACGTGGAACAATTTCGTTTCGCGTGGGTCTATGGGGTTCACAAATTGTTCCACGTGGAACAATTTGGTCTGGCGAATGGCAGTTCAGCCCCGAATCGGGAATCCCAAATCGGGACAGGGATCAACTTGGAAGAGGCCAGCCGCCCTCTCCGGTGTTGGACGCGTGGAATGTTCGCTCGCTCCCAACATGGGAACCTCTTCCAAATTGTTCCACGTGGAACAATTTTGGCGGGCAAGGCGATAGAAGGGGTGAAGAGGATCGGGCGAGCGCAGAGCGCACCAGCCTCTTTTGGATCCGGTTAAGTCTCAAATTGTTCCACGTGGAACAATTTGAGGGAGGCTGGCTGGCCTGGATTGTTCCACGTGGAACAATTTGGGAAGAAGCGGGATGAAATTGGTTCCGGTCGGAATTTAGTGGGGTCAACAGAATGCTCCTCGATTGACGGAGTGAACAATCGACGCCTGCTTCTGTTGATCGGACTATGTGCTGGGCTAGTTTTCGGACTTGTGGGCTAGGGCCAGGATGCGGCTTTCGCTTCCGGGGAGGGGGGTGGGGGCGGACCATTGGAAGGCGGAGGAGGCTGCGGCCTGGAGGGAGGGTAAATCCGTGCGGGTGGTGAGGATGGCTAACCAGCCGTTGGGGGCGATCAGTCGCGTGGCTGACTGGACGGCTTGCTCCATCTTTTCGACAGCGCGGAAGGTGACGCAATCGAATTGAGTGGTGAGGGTCTCGGCGCGACCTGCGTGGACCTTGGCGGAGATGCCGGTGACGCGGATGGCTTCCTGGAGGAAGGCGGCTTTTTTGCCTTGGGATTCGGCCAGGGTGACGGCGATCGCGGGGCGGCAAATGGCGATCGGGATGCCGGGGAATCCTGCGCCGGAGCCGTAGTCGAGGAGTGTGGCGATGCCGGTGGGGAGGGCTTTAGCGCAGGCGATGGACTCGACGAAATGGCGGGAGAGGATGCTGTCCGGGTCCCGGACGGAGGTGAGGTTGGTGCGGGCATTCCAGCGAAGAATAAGCGAAAGATAGTCGTTAAACTGTTTAGGTTGTGATGTATGCAGGATTAGAAGGTTTGCCTCTGCAAGCAGTTCAGTTAGTCGGCTCGGGGAGAGTTCCATGCACAGTTCAGTGTAGGTGGGGGTGTGTCGCCTAGGAAGACAATTGTTTGGACATGACCCCGTCCCAGTGAGAGATTCACCGCGGCCCTCCTCCGTTTTCATCTACAGGCCGAACGGATCCTTGTTCAGGGTTTCGCTGCGCTAGACGAGGGCTCCATCGAAATTGGTGTCGCGGTATCCCACCCTTTCGACAGAACCCAAAAGCAGGTCCTTCGACTCCCTTCCCCTTCTCTGCGCTCAGGGTCAGGGTCGCTCAGGATGACAGAAAGGATGGGGCACGGCGGGTGGCGCGGATTGAGGCAGAGACGCGTCCGGGGCTGAAGCCCCGCCTTTCTCTGTGGTCTCATTCAGAGGCCAGAATCACCCCATGGACGAAGACCTGTCCATGGGGACCCCGACGGCCTCTGCTCCCTCCGTCCATACCTGTCAAAGAAGGTTCGTGGTTTCCCACCCTAGCGGAGCTAGGATGGGGCACCCATATTCGTGCGGATTGATGCTTGGTGTAATGCGAGGTCCGGGGCTGAAGCCCCGCCTTTCTCTGTGGTCTCATTCAGAGGCCAGAATCACCCCATGGACGAAGACCTGTCCATGGGGACCCCGACGGCCTCTGCTCCCTCCGTCCATACCTGTCAAAGAAGGGTTCGTGCTTTCCCACCCTAGACCACCCCATCGACGAAGACCTGTCGCCGGGGCCCCGGGTGGCGAAGCTAGGATGGGACACCCGTGGTCGTGGGAATTTATTCAAACTCCGTTCACCGGCCTGTGTTTTAATTGGGGCGTTCGTCGCGTATTTGAATGGAGCCCGTATGCCCACTATCACAACCAAGGATGGCGTGGAGATTTTCTACAAGGACTGGGGAACAGGTCAGCCCATTGTGTTCAGCCATGGCTGGCCGTTATCGGCCGATGACTGGGACGCGCAGATGCTGTTCTTCCTGCATCGTGGTTATCGGGTGATTGCGCATGACCGCCGCGGTCATGGACGCTCCACACAGACCGCCGATGGGCATGATATGGATCATTACGCCGATGACCTGGCCGCTCTTACGACACATCTCGACCTGAAAAATGCCATCCATGTGGGACACTCGACCGGCGGCGGCGAGGTGACGCGCTATCTGGGCCGACATGGCGAAAGCCGAGTGTCCAAGGCGGCGCTGATCAGTGCGGTGCCGCCGCTGATGTTAAAGACGGCGGCCAACCCGCTGGGCCTGCCGAAAGAAGTCTTTGATGATCTGCAGGCGCAACTCGCGGCGAGTCGTTCGCAGTTCTATCGCGACCTGCCCGTCGGACCTTTCTATGGCTACAACCGGCCGGGCGCGAAATCCTCGGAGGCCGTCATCCAAAATTGGTGGCGCCAGGGCATGATGGGCGGCGCCAAGGCGCACTATGACGGCATTGTGGCTTTTTCCCAGACCGATTTCACCGAGGATCTGAAGAAGATCACGGTCCCGGTGCTGGTGATGCATAGCGAAGACGACCAGATCGTTCCGTATGTCGCCGCCGGGCCATTGTCCGCGAAGTTACTGAAGAACGGAACCCTGAAAACCTACAAGGACTTCCCGCACGGCATGCCGACGACGCAGGCAGAAACGATCAATGCCGACCTGTTGGCGTTCCTTAAGGGCTGAGACCTGTGAAACTGGGCGGAAGGATGGTGGGGATGGGTTCGTGCGTTCCCACCCTAGCGGAGCTAGGATGGGGCACCCATTTTCGTGCGGATTGATGCTTTGTGAAGAACAGAAGCAGGTCCTTCGACTCGCTTCGCTCGCTCAGGATGAAAGGATGGGGCACGGAGTGTTGTGCTGACTGAGGCTTGGTGTATGCGAGGTCCGGGGCTGAAGCCCGCCGTTTTCTGTGGACTAATTCAGAGGCCACAATCACCCCATGGACGAAGACTAGTCCATGGGACTCCGACGGCCTCTGCTCCCTTCCTGAATACCTGTCAAAGAAGGTTCGTGCTTTCCCACCCTAGCAGAGCTAGGATGGGGCACCCATGGCCTTGCGGATTCGGGCAGAGCCGCGTCCGGGGCCAACGCCCCGGCTTTGGCGAGCTCGTCCGTCACCTGAGGAATAACTGACGGTGATCCGCGCAAACGGGTTAAGGGTCCCTCGACAGCTCATTGTGCCGGTTCATGCCGGTCAGATACTGAATCAATGCCGGCGTAGATTGCCAACGCTCTGCGACTCGGGACGAGCAGGGTCGCGCCGTGCACTCTTACTAGATCCTGATTCTTAAAGTCCGTCAGAATACGGGTAATTGTTTCGCGCGACGATCCGATGCACTCGCCGATTTCTCCCTGGGTCAACACAAATCGAATCTGCGTTCCATTCTCTGTCTGAAGACCATCTCTGCACCACTCCAGCAAAAGGCTGGCGAGTCTTGCCGGTACGGATGTTGTGAGTCCGAAGATCCGCAATCTCTCGCTGATTCGCTTGCAAAGAAAACTTAACTCGATTGCGATGTCGTTGGAGGCGGAAGGATGATGCAGGAGGAAGCCGAGAAAGTCCTGACGACGCAGGAATGCGATTTTGCACGGATGCCGCGCCACAACCCTGATCTCGGAGGAATCGCCTGAAATGGCAGAAGCGAGCCCCAGGATTTCTCCAGCGCCGGCGACTCCGAGGAGAAATTGCCTCCCATTCAACGAAGTCATTGAGATATTCGCTTCCCCCTCAAGCAGGAACAGGACGTTGAAGGGCTTCTGGTCCTCCGCGATGAGTAATTTGGAGGGCGCGCACTGGATTCGTGTTGCCAACAACTCAAATTCGCGTCTCGCGCTGATCGACATCCTCCGAAAGAATGCTCCAGTTTCATAAGGCCAAGAGGAATCGCCCCAATTCAATTCCGGCACCGTCATTGTTGGGAATTCAGGTCTTGAGCGTTTTTCGCAGAATAGGATATCTTCTTCGAGAAAATCAGCTGTCCTTCGAGAGGGCAGAAAGTTTCTCTTGTTCCGGCTGTGGATCAGTTTCAAGGATTGCATCGATCTCCCTCCTGCACTTTCATTGGAGTCCCATCGGACAAGAGCATTCATCAGGTGTTCACGGCCCTGGGCAAATGGAGGGGCAACGTTTCATGTGGCGCGTTTTTATGTAGCTGCACGTGTTGTGAGCATGTCCGCGCGTTTGGCCAGCAGGTTTTCAATTCCCTGCAGGAGATTGTCTGGCCCAACCCGGATGGTCGCGTCCGCAAAACTGTCGCAGCTGCCGGAAGAGTCCGAGACGCAGATCACCGGTATCCGCGAGCCCGAGGCTCGAATCAGG
>OBLW0100001135.1_pt1 | contig 22881 bp, 18 predicted proteins | sample 1520161 | NCBI WGS metagenome assembly OBLW01 (sample SAMEA3539309, study PRJEB22396) | soil metagenome | biome: tundra; feature: field; material: soil | place: USA | collected 2010-05 | depth 0.15 m | reverse complement strand
CTTTACCCCTCCACTGGCTTTGCTGTGCCCCTCGCACAAATTTGCACCAGAGCCCGTTTTTCAGCAGCCTGCTAGACGGTCGACCGTGCCTCCTCCATGCTCGCCACAAGCCGGGTCCCGCGTGGTAGTCCCGGTTTTTGTCTGCGGTAGGCCGACATTTTGGGCTTCTTGCTTCGTTAATGCTTGCATCAAGGGGTTGGGGTGGGGTATCTTTTCAACCACCAAGGATCAGTTGGCTGTCCGCTCAGTTGTCAACTGCATGGAACCGCGCTGGATCAAGGAGGCATACTGTGGGCGGCATCCCCTCCAACTATACGGTTGACATGTCTCTAGATCTGGTCAGTCCCGTCGAGCTTGCCGGGATTCCCAGCTCCTATCAACTGGATATCACGTCCCTACCGAAAATCCAGATTGGACTTGACCCCATCACCATCAATCCGCTGAGTCTGTCTCTTCAGATCACTCAGATTCCTTCAGTCCGTGCTCACGTTCCCGCGAACTTTGTCGCAGGATTCTCGATATTGGGATTCCAGCTGGCGGCGATTCAGCTTTGCGGTGAAGCGCAGGTGATTACGGAACCCTATGTTCCGAATCCGTGCGAGCCATGTGGGGCCGCCGTGTTCATTGCACCGCCGTCTCCGCCTCCCAATACCCCCGTATCGGGAGGCACGGTGGCAGAGGTCAAGGCCCAGGCCAGGACGCGGAAGAGAGCCACACCATGAGCCCGCTGGCAAAGCCGCTTCGCTTCCGCGGGGCCCCGGTCCGCTTGACGGCATCCTCGGTCGAGTTTGGCCAGGCACCGCAGTCCGGGCGCGCGTTTTTTCCAGGAGCCGCTCCGTCGCCGTTGCAGATCAGAACGATACGCGATACCAATCCGGCAGTTGTGCTGCTCAGTTTTCGTCTTCCGAGGACCACCAGTCCCGGACACTACGACGGCATGATGGAACTGGGTGGCTCCCAGACACCAATTGAGATTGACGTGCAGGCACGTCCGCGGATGCGATTCTATCCCTCGTGGCTCTCCCTCGCCGCACACCCCGGCGAGCGGCTCGAGATCAATGTGGGCGCGCTCAATCTGGGCAACCTGAACATTCCCATTGAGCGCCGGTCCACCTTCTGCCTCTTCGATCCGCGGGGCGTGGATGTCGCCATTTACCATGCTCTCACCGAAGAGCCTCCGGCAGATCAGCGAAGGCTCGATCGCGCGGTGGAAGGGATTGCGGAATCGCACGGCGGCCTTGTCCGCGCCACTGTGCGCGAAGGTGCGGGGAACCTGCCTCCCGGCGAGTTTCGGGAGTTGGTGGTCGAGTTGCATTTCAGCGACCGGGTGCGGCCGGGCCGCAGCTACTACGGTGCCTGGTTTCTCGGTGAATCCGGTTTCGGAATCCAGGTTGAGGGGACGAAACCTTCGGAAGGGATTTAAACCATGGGAAGCAATCTTGAAACTGCGGTGAACGCTGCGTTTAAGGCTGCGGAGAATCTGCTGGAAGCCGGCTCGAAGATCAGCACGAGTTTTCTAAAGCTGCTTTCTTCGGGAACGCCCGGAGTCCTCGGTGGTGTGATGAACTGGACCGCGAACGCAAGCGCTGGCGGCGACTGCGCCTGCCACATTCCTCCTCCCTGCTGGATGCCCCGTATCCTGCGCCAGATCGTGGGCTACGGCGTCGTCGGGAACGAAGCCAGCCTTACCTTTGTGATCACCAACGAATCAATGGCTGCGCGTTCGATCAAGGTCTTTACGACCACGCCCATGGCTGGTCTCAGCCTTACATCGACGACGGTGAATCTTGCGGCGATGGCGCGCACGCATGTCACAATCACTTATACGATCCCCACCGGTACGACCGCCAATCCCGGGACTGAGATTCTTCTCTGGATCCTGGGTTGTCGGCTGCATTTCCAGCGCTGGATCGTCAAATTGGGAACTGTCTCGGCTGATACCGATCAGGAAGCCCATGTAAAGGACGGCCCGGAGAATCTCCACCACTGGTACGACCATTTCTATTGTCCGCATCCTTGCCTTGAACAGCAGGACAGGAGCAGCCAATGAGGGAGGGGTCTTCCTTTGGCAGGATGATGGGTCGGGCGCTGAAAGCCAACCTGCGATATGTCGCGCTCGCCACCAGGGTAGCCAATTCCGTTGCCGGGGCAGCCTTCACAACCTTGTCGGGAGGCGGAGACCGAGTCGTCGCAGCTGCTGGAAGAATCGCGCGGCAGGAACAGTTCGCGCCGCCTCGGCAACCGCAGAGTGCGCATTCGGCGATTCTTCTGGAGGGTGCAGCGGGAAGCAGCCCAACCGCCCTCTTTCTCCTCGAGAACCATCTGCCGCACGAGGTATCAGCCAACGTGGAGATCACGCCTCTATTGACGCCGAGCGGACGAAAACTGAAATCGACGCTGCAAATTGACAAACAAAAGATTGTGCTCGCTCCCGGACAACAGGTAGTGGCACGGATCAGCGCACCCATTACGACGAGGTTTGTCATGGGAGAGCAATACACCGGCGAAATTCGAGTTGAGGGTATTCCCGGAGCCTCCGTTCCATTGGTGCTCCGCCGGATTCCCGATCCTCAGCGGGTTCAACGCCGCCAACGACCCACCGCCGTTGTCTCTGCCAAGTCCAGCAAGAAAGCGAAACCATCGCGGCCTCGCTACAGGGCAACTGAAATGGCCATATCCCGCCCGTAGGGCCAACGGCGTCCTTTTTCGGAGAAAGAACCCATGGGCACAGCAGTTGCCGAGCAGGAAGAGACTCAACATGTTTGGCAATTGCCGGAACGGCTCGGGCTCGTTCCGGATCTGGATCGCCTGCGCGCCTTTCTGGCCTCATGGGTCAGTCAGACGGATCCTGAAGTTCGTCCAATGATCGAATGCCAACTCTCGGGACGGGCTAAATATTTTCGTCCCGTGACTGCATTCGCTTGCTGGCGTGCCATGAGCGACAATCCGGTGCCCCAAGAAGTCCTTCACTCTGTTGCTGGTATAGAACTGCTGCACAACGTCAGCCTGATTGTCGATGACATTCTTGATCGCTCGCGGTATCGTCGCGGCGTACTTTCCCTGCACTGCCGCGTCGGGTTCCTGCCGGCGCTGATGGCCTCGGGTTACGTGATGGCCGCAACTTCGAGGCTGGTTGCCGATGATCCGTACTCGGTCCATTTGCTAGCGGAACTGATGCAGCGCCTTGGCGTTGCCGAGTGCCTGCAATGGCGGCTCCGCCGGCAACCACTGGGCACCGAGGACTGGCGAGGCATCGCGGGCGAAGACACAGGATCCATGTTCGAAATTTGTGCTCGTGCAGGAACGCGCGATGACCGCCTCAAGAAATTCGGCCGGCTGCTGGGGATCCTGTATCACGGATGCGACGACGTAGCCGATGTGCGCGGTACCACGGCTCTCGGCGGCGGCTCGGCGAGAGACATCGAAGACGCCATTCTTACGCTGCCCGTCGCCGTCGCCATGCGCGACCCGGAAGTTGCACTCATGTTTCGAAACTCCAGCCCGTCCAACCGTGCCGCCCTGACATCGAAACTGATTGCGGCGCTACCCGAGGCGGAAGACTACCTGGACACGGTCGCCGCCGATGCCGAGCACGAGGCGCAAAAGAACGCCCGCAGGCCCGCGCGTCTTTTGGCGCTCATTCGCGATACCCGCTTGCTCTCGAGGGCCTGATATGACCGCATCCGCATCTCCGCCGAAAAAACGCACCGAGTCTTACAAGAAGCCAGCCACATCGACGAAGTCCGGCCCCGTTGCTCAACGCCCGCGAGCCCGGTCCGCGCCGGCTATATACGACGTCATCATCGCTGGAGGAGGGCCGGCCGGCAGCACCCTCGCCTGGGAATTAGCCTCCCAGGGAGTGAAGGTCCTTGTGCTGGAACGAACGAAGTTCCCGCGCGAAAAGGTCTGCGGCGATTACGTGGAGCCGCGCGGCCTACGCATCCTCGGCCAGATGGGGGGCTTGGCCGCTCTGGAAGCGACATCGCCCCTCCCCATTACGCATTCCTCCACGTGGGTGGGCGATCGCTGTGAATACTCCGGCAAAATCCCGTTCTATGGCGTCCATGACACCCTGCCGCCGCACGGGTATATCGTGCCGCGCCACGTCCTCGATACCCTCATGCTGGAAATCGCCGCCAAGCACGGCGCAGAAGTTCACTACGAGTCCCACGTCACCGGCTTCACATGGAACGGCTCTTCCGGTCGGGACGGCGTTAAAGTGGAGGCTCAGTGCAAGGGAACTTCTGAAAGCTGGCGCGCCTGCGCAGTCGTGGGCGCCGACGGAGTCAATTCCGTCGTGGCGCGCACCGCGGGCCTGCTGGTCAACGATCCACGCCACATCGCGCTTTCTCAGCGCGCATATGTCACGGGCTACTCCGGCTCTTTGGGAGAAGCGGCGTTTTTCTTCGACGCGGAGTTCTTCCCAGGCTACGGCTGGATGTTTCCCATGTGCGGAGGCATGGCCAATGTCGGCGTTGGAATCCTAAAGGAAACCTGCCAGCGCGAAGGCATCGCCGTGCCGGAATTATTCAGGCAGTTCTTCGAGAAACTCAAAGCCTCTCATCCGGCGTGTCGCCAGCTGAAGCTATTCAAGCCGGCCATCGGCGGAATCGTGAAAACCTACGGATCTGCCGGCCCGAACTTCTTCGACCGCGGCTTGCTGATCGGTGACGCCGGATGCTTCGTGGATCCGATGACCGGCGAAGGCATTACTCCGGCAATGGAATCCGCGCTGCTCGCCGCCCGAGTACTAACCAGCGTCTTAAAAGACGGAAATCTCGACGCTTCAGCGCTCTCGATCTATGAAAAGGAGCACCGCGATTATTTCGGTCCCGCGATGGCTTTCACCGACCTGTGCGCGGCAATTCTACGCAACCCCCACTACTGGCCTTCGTGGAAGAAGGCCATCGTTCGCGGCTGCCAGCTCGCGCAGCATGACAAGGCCTTTGCCGCAACGGCTGGTGGATGCTTCGGGGGGATAGAGGTGCGGCCGCTGGGGATTCTTGCGGAAGTGTGGATGAAGGCCGCGGAAAATCTGATCGCGCTCGGGCCCATAAGCGTCGCCGAACTGACGCGAGGCAAAATTACGACCGCAACTACTGCGCTCCTGGAAGGCGTTGGGTGGCTTACGGACTCCTGGAAATCGATTTGCGACGATCCAGTCTGGCACGCGAGTTGGGCGCTCGATGTTCAGGAAAAATGGGTGGGCGCGTTGGAATATATGGCACAGGGAGGAACCGACCCTCGTACTCAGGGCGTGCGCCAGGAATCCAGGACGTGAATCATCGCGCATTGTCCGCCCTGACGAACAGGGTCACTCTTTCGCGCGAGCCCTGCGCTTGCGCTTTGTGGAAGGAGTTGCGGCAGCGGCAGAGATCGTCTTCTCCACCTCATTGTTGAAGTGCTCCACTGCGGCGGCCGGCAGAGCCACCACTTCTCGCAAGTATTCGCGGGTGAGATCGGCGAGCTTCCCGACGAACTGCTGCGAGGTTGCCTCTCCCTGGTCTGCCTTGTCGAGTTCCGCCCGCAGTTGCTGCGTGTATTTGCCCGCGGAAGCGACCCAGTCACCCCAGAATTTCAGCGCAGATCCCACTGCCGCAAGTTCCGTACGCGCCAGTTCTATTACGATGCTGCGAAGTTCCTCGTTAGTCGCCGATGCTGTTGGCTGCGCCATAATCCCGTCCTTTGCATGCTGTCATTTGACCTTTGTGCACGCCCGCACCGTATTAGACCGCTACATCCAGATCGAAGATGCGCACCTGTTGCCCGCATACAACCGGTCGAGGCCATCGCTCGGCTTCCCCGCAGATGCGCGAAATCCTTCGTCCGTGCCAGACGCCTCCGATCTCGCGAAACTCGGTCAGATAACCTATCGGATCAGTTGCGTAAACCACTGAGTCTTCGTTGCCCGAAAGAACTGCACCGGCATTACCGCCGATCTTACCCTGCGAAACCGGAAGATTCTCCCACTGCTTCCCATCGGTTGAGCGAAACTCGACAAGTCGTCCTGCGTCAGAGCGCACAAACACCTGTAACCTTTGATGCGATGAAACGGCACTCGGCGTTCCTGTAACTCTGACCGATGTGACGCCCTGGCGAAAGCCGGCAACCGCGGAAATCGAGTACGTCTCAAGCAATGAGCCGTCCAGGTCGATCACGAAATCCCATAACTCGAATGAATCCTGCACCGGGGAAAGTCGAGCCGCGAAAGCGGCACAGACAAAAACGTGCAGTTTCCCTCTAAACTCCGTAAGGGCTGGATCGCCAGCGAAGCTGCAGACCGATGCTTCGGTGTCGAGGTCGACGAAACGCCAGGTGGTCGTTTGCAAATCGCGTTTGCACAGCAATAATGCTTCGCCTCTCGGTGCCGCGAGTACAAAGACGCTGCCTCCGGCAAGTGTCGCTACGGGGTTGGCATCAACCACGATGTTCGGCACAGGGATGGCCGAAATGCTCCATACCGTCTCGGACCTGCGCTGGTATTCGAGCAACTGGCCACCATTGAAGTACGCGAGCATTGTACGGTCATTCATAACCGCAGACGGAATCCCGCTCACAAAACGCTTGATTCCATCGACCATATCCGGCAGACGGGTCAAATCCAGGGAACGGGTTTCCGGTCGAAGGTGAAGGCACAACGGAGATAATGGCCACGGCGCACAGGAAGGTGAGCTCGGATGATCGGCTTGTCCAGCTACAAACAGGTGCAAACCGCCGTCCAATCCGGTCAGTATTGATGGAGTGCCGCACTGTGTGACCACGCGCTCCTGCTGCGGGATGATCGTCTCGTCAGCATCGAACTCAGACACATACTGCACCAGTTTGCCTTGGGTGCACGTGCCGGGAGTGGAGATCGAACCAGATTGATACATGGCGGGGAACGCCCTCCATTTTTGGTTAGGCCCACCAAAAGAGGCTTCTGGAGCTCGCCAAGTCGGTTGAACGTACTTTAAGCGTAGCGGAAGCTGGTGTCAAGCAATCTTCCGGTAAGGTAAGTACGGGCCCTCGTTCGGGCAAACTGGGAGACTTTACTTTTTAATAATCGGCTGGCTTCGAAGAACCTGACCCCAGCCGATGCAGCCAGTTACGTTGCTTGAGCTGCGTGTCGGCGTTGGACCGGGTTGGAGTGAAGAAAACCATAGACTGACGGTCATTTCGCCATGGTTGCACTGTGTTCCTTCGCCGGTGCGGTGTGGATCGGACAATTCTGCACCTAGGCGTGAAGGCTGTACCGCTGCCAGGCGGAACGGACTGACTCCTCCAGAGGGGAGCACGAGCTGAGGTGGAAGTAGAGAACGGCAGGAGCACGCCGCGCTCCCTGTGACACATGCCTCTTAGTTTGTTCGGGGCGCCGTGAAGGAGCGGCGGAGATGCTTAGGACTTCGCAGATCAGACTTGGGGACGCGATGGTCATGTTTTTCGTCATACCCGGCACGGCATCGGAACTGTTCGGATAGGTTGCGATAAAGGACGTTAGCGCCAACTAGCGTAACGGCCAGCGCCTGACACGTATCAAGCGGTGTCGCTTGCGTCCAAGCAAAACTTGGCCAAGTTTATTTGAGCCGACTGACGGATACTGGACCCGTCTCTCGAATTTCCTTGAGTCGTTCACATAAATCAAGGCAAGTCTTGCTATATTTACGTTCTACAGTCCACCTTCACGGCTCCGGAGTATCCCATGATTTCTCAGCTGAGCATTACGCCGTCTACGCCGATGGGCGCGAATCTCGTTCCCGGAGAGGGCGCCACATTTCGATTCTGGGCTCCACGGGCAAACGCCGTCTATCTTGAGGGGAGTTTCGGAGGCACGCCACTCGCCGCACAGACTCCGGCCTCTCTACTCAGCAAGGACGCAAACGGATACTGGACCGGATTTGTGCCTGCTGCAGAAGAGGGCGACCTTTATCTTTTTTATGTGAACGGCATTGGCTCCAGCGGGTTGAAACGCGACCCATACGCGCGTGAGCTGGCCACCGACAAGCCATTTCCCAATGGCAGCTGCATCCTACGCGCCGGGAATTCCTATCCTTGGCACGACTCTGACTTCGTGACGCCCGACTTCACCAACATGATCGTCTATCAAGCGCACATCGGGACTTACGCCATCGTCCACACTGGTGTCACATCCACGTTTCTGGACATGATCGGCAAGATCCCTTATTTGGTAGCTCTGGGTGTAAATGTGCTTCAACCATTGCCGATCGACGAAGTCGAAACCGATCCTTCGATGGGCTATAACGGCGCAGACTACTTTTCGCCGGATTTCCCATACGTCATTACCGATCCTGCCGCTCTGTTGCAGTATGTTGCCACCATCAACAGCCTACTGGCTGCAAAGAGCCTTGCTCCCCTTGCGCTCGCAGACATCACACCTGGGCCAGCGCAACTTAAAGCGATGATCGATCTTTGCCACGTCTATGGTATCGCCGTGGTCTTTGACGTCGTGTACAACCACGCCGGTGGCTTTTCGGTAAACAATGCGCTCGATGATGCCTGCATTTATTATGGCGATCGCGTTCCTAACGTGGGCAATAACAACGATAGCCTCTACTTCACCGACCAGGACCGCGGTACGGGAGGATTGTCGTTTGCTCTCTGGAACGAATGCGTTTGCCAGTTTTTGATCGACAATGCTAGGTACTATATTAGGGAATTCCACGTTGACGGCTTTCGATACGATGAGATCAGTGACCTCATCTCGATGAACTGCGACCCTGGATGGAGCTTATGCCAGAACTTGACGAGCACCCTGCGATTCATCAAGCCCCGGCTGTTACAGAACGCCGAGTACTGGCCCAGTGAAGTCGGCAACTACCCGAAATCCACCACGCAGTTCCTTCTTTCCGCTGCCATAGCCGGTGGAGCGGGTTTTGACGTAGTGCAACACGACGGGCTTCGCAGCGCTGTCCGAGCCGCGATTCGGTCCGCTTCCGGCGGACAGCAAGCTCAGATCGACTTCGACGCTATTGCCTCGAATCTTTATCCTCAAGGTTTTGCCCACGGTTGGCAGACGGTTCCTTGCGTGGAGAATCACGACATCGTCAAGGTCGGAACAGACCAGCGCATCCCCTATCTCGCCGATTCCTCCAATCGCCGCTCGTGGTATGCTCGCAGCCGCTCGCGGGTCGCCCTGGGATTGCTGCTCACCGCGCCGGGAATTCCGCAGCTCTTCATGGGACAGGAGTTTCTGGAAGATAAACAGTGGAGCTGGGACGCAACCTCTTCCAATCTTCTCTGGTGGAGCGGGCTCACAACGGGAAGTAATATTGCGATGGTCGATCATTTACGTTTTACTCAAGACCTGATCCGCCTGCGATGGAACCAACCTGCCCTGCGGGGCGATAATGTCAATCCATTTCATGTTCACGACCTGAACCGTGTCATTGCGTATCAGCGATGGTTGGACGGAACCGGTCAGGATGTTGTAGTCGTAGCCACCCTGTCCGAAAGCACCTGGTACAACTATGCGGTGGGCTTCCCTTACCCGGGGAATTGGACCGAGATATTCAACAGCGATGTATATGACAACTGGGTCAACCCCATCGTTGCAGGGAATGGCGGAGGTATCAATGCTTCCGGACCACCGATGCATGGCTTCCAGGCTTCTGCCAGCATCGTGGTCCCGGCGAATGGGTTTGTAGTTTTCGCACGGAGATGATTTCAAAAGGCCTGGAATTCCATCGCCCTCGAGAAGGAACTCGGATTGTTGATGCGAACGTCCTTTATCGTTCATAGATCTGTCACGGCAGATGTCGCGAGTTCGAGCCCCGTCGTCCCCGCCAATATTCTCCGACGTCCCGCAAACGAACTTTTTGGGTTACCTTGCAACGGACACGGCGGCTTTCGACCTTCACCGTCACACCAAACTCTTGCGGAGAATCTGGATTGTTTAGCTGTCAGATCTCAGATCAAAAGAGCGTTTTCGGGAGTAATCGATGTCGTCAGCTCGACGACGCACAGAATGACCACCTTGGCCTGATCGCCAGTTGAAAATCAATTCCAGCATGGCGGTATGGCACTTGGAGCTCGATGCACGAGTTCGCAAGATGGATTCCCCGGAATAGTTCTCCGGGTAGCATGTCGATTTGACCTGCCTTGGAAGAATCTGTCGGCTGGAACTGAAGTTCAGACGCGGCTCCGTTCCAGCCCGGCACGTGCCCTGCGCCGGAATTCCCAAGAAATGATGGATTAAAGCTATTGCTTCCAACGAAATCGAGTTACCATCATAATCAATCTCGCAAGCGTAGCCTCTCACAAGCTCCCCCTAGCAAAGCGAGTTCATGGAGGTTCTTTGACAATGCTGTCGATGAAATCTGCACGCAGGTGCGTGCTTTTTGTTCTGTGCGCAACATTGCCTGTATCTCTCCACGCCCATGGCCAAGCTCCGAAAAAGAATTCGGAGAGTTCGCCAATTCACGGCCATAAGGTTGGATACATCGATGACGCGGTAGTGGGATCTCAGGTTCGAGTGCGGTTTGACTCTGTTTTTGGCGACAGTCAATTTGATATGGCCGAGTTTCTCTTTGCGGAGAGCGGACACAACGGCGGCAAGGCGGCTGGCCCAGGACCCGGTCTTCCATCGGATATGACCTTTCAGCAACTCTACATGCGCGGCGAGTATGCGCCCAAGAGGACTCTGTCCTTCCTGGTTGATGTTCCAGTGCGCTTTATTCAACCGCAGGGTTTTGCAGCGGGGCCACCATTCGGAGACCAGGGAGGCGTGTCGGATGTTTCCGTAGGTATGAAATGGGCGGCGCTCGCAAGGACGAGAGAGTACGTTACGTTTCAGCTGGTCGGGACACTCCCGACCGGTGATGCGGGCAAGGGACTGGGCACGAACCATTACGCTGTCGCGCCAAAGCTGCTCTATTTTCAGAAGTTGACGAACCGTTTAACTGTGGAGAGTGAGTTTGGCGACTCACATCCAATCGGCGGCGACACACCGGGGTTCGCGGGAGATGTAATGCAGTATGGCGTCGGACCGAGTTTCGTGGTCTACAAGAGCGACAAGGTGCAGTTCGCGCCAGTGGTCGAATTGGTGATCTGGAGAATCTTTGGAGGCCATTGGACGCACGTGGATCCGCAGTCTGGTCCGTTCATCGATGACGCGAACGGCAACAACATCAGAAATCTAAAATTCGGAGCACGGACCTCGATCGGAAAGAACACTTCGTTTTATGTTGGTTATGGTCACAAATTGACTTCAGAAAATTTCTGGTACAGCCAGATTCTGAGGGTCGAGTACAGGCGCACCTTTTGATTCTTTCCGAGCCGCGGTGCCCTATTCGGAATCGAACGGACTGTGATCGCATTCGATGCGACTTTGACCGGGACCGCGTGGGACGCGTGCAAAACGGGAGGCAGCTTCCTATTTCTTTGCCGCCGGCCGGAGCCCGCTTTAGTGATGCCGGCTTGGAGCACGCTTCACTGCATGCGGCTTGGAGCCCGCTTCACTCGTGATATCGATCTCAGCGCGCAATTTGTTGTTATCCTCCTGCAAGGTCTCGACCGTTCGGGACGGCCTTGCAAGTTCTCGAAAGAGTTCACGCGCAGTGATACTGGCTTGCTTTGCCTGCACCAGTTGATGCTCATCATTCAACACGCACGCCAGATTGAAGTAATAGTTTGCCGCTTCGGTCTTGTACTCGTAGTTTGAAGGGGCCTTGTGTCGCAATGCAGTCACAATCTGAATTGCTTTCTGATGGAATTGGACGGCTTGTGCATACTGTACCTTATCTTCGAGATACACCCCCAGATTGGTATATATCCGGGCTAATTCTTGCTCGGGCGGCGGTTCTGAGCCATTCGCCGTCTGCTCCGGCTTGGATCCGGGTGCACCAACCAGCGGATTCAACAGATCAATCGCTTGTAGGTAATCGGGTCGGGGGTCGACATGGAGGTCATCCAGCAAGGCTCCGCGGTTGTAGTGACTTCGCGCCAGGTCCTGCTGATAGTCGCGGTTGGCGGGTGCTTCCTGATGCAGCTGTTGCTGGATCGCGATCGCTTTGTCGTACTCTTCTTTTGCGTCGGCGGAGGAGTATTGAGCGGGCATCTGGTTGCTCTCCATCCAGTTGCGGAGCGTCTCGCCGATCCAATTGTGGCAGTAACCCACGTATCGCCGGTAATCTAGGTTAGCTGGATGTTCGGTTGAGAGCTTTTCAAACATGTTGATCGCCTGGTTATATTCGTCGATGGCCTGGCCGTATTCATTCAAAGCATCTTGTTTCGATGGGCTGAGGCGATCGATATCTCCCAGGCGGAGGTGGGCGATGGCCATGTCCTTGCTGGCGTCTTCGCTGTTAGGTGCTTCGCTCAGGAAGGCCTGATAAAAGATCTGCGCTTTTTGCTGGAGTTGTCTGCGGAGATCCTCGATTTCCGGCGATCCCGCCGCTTCCTGGGATTGTTGAGCACCCGCGGAAGAGAGGCTCTCATCCACAGCTTTCTCCGCCATCTGAAGGTTCGTTTGCGCCTGCTTCAGGTTCGTTTCCGCCTGGTTCCGGCTCTTTTGAGCGGCAGAGCGTTGGTTACTTGCGTACAGCGCGATGATCACAGCTGCTACAAAGAACACGCCGAGGGCACAAAATGCAAATTTCCATTTGCGCCTTCTGTCGAGTTCCTTTTGCCGCTCGGCTTGGCGGTGTCTTTCGCTGCGGTCCAGAAAATCCATCGCGAGCGAGAAGTTTGAGTCGTAGCGTTGGGCCCAGGCAGCGGTGGGCCGGCTCTTAAGGCGCCACTGCAACGCGGTCTCAAGCTGCGGATCGATCCAGAGACTGCTTGAAGATGCTGTCCACAAGGACGCAGCCTGCGCGATGCGGATGTACGTGACAGCAGAGTTGCGCTCTTCTTCAGTCCAGGCGATGAGCCGGGTCCAGCAACGCATGAGGCTCTCATGAGAGAGGTCGACAATGGTGCGGGAGTCGAGGGGAATGCCGGCGTAGGGTGTGAGGAATGAGCGGCCAGCGCGGCGGAAGATCTCGATGACCTTGATTACATCCGCCGCCGGTGCTTGGCAGACGGCGGCCAGTTCCTGAATAGAACAGGCCCGCCGCACGCCACGAGGATCGGAGACGGTGTCGGTGAGCGCCTTGAAGATTGTCTCCGTAATCTGCTCGTGGCCGCCGAGGCGGGCTTCCTGAAATGCTTCTTCCGCGTGGATGGAGAGAGCTTGCCTGAGAGTGCCAATGGCCTCGTAATCGGCGAGATCGATGCTCGGATCGTTCTGTCGGTGAGTTTCCCATCGGTCCCAGGTGCGCATGAGCGCGTGCTGGAGGACCGGAAGCTGATCTTGATTGTCGCCAAGCTCATTGAGCAAGCGGAGGACGAGGCGCTGCGCGATGGCCCCTCCGGCGACCGCAACTGGGCCAGTAATCGCGGAGCGCAACTCGTCTCGAGTCATCCGGGGTATCAGATACAAACCATCATTGATGGCTTCGGGGAGTTCGGGAAACTCAATGCAGTCGCCAAGAAAATCCGAGCGCATGGTCAGAGCGATATAGATAGGAACTTCCCGCTGCTTTGTCGCTTCGAGGAGCAGTTTGAAGAAAGCCACTGCCTCATCGCGGGCGTTGGCGCTGCGATCGCTGCGCCGGAAGCGGAACAGTTCTTCAAATTGGTCCACGACAATCAGAACATTGTCCTGCGCGGGAATGCGCGCCTCGCGCACAGCTTGCACAATTCCTAGGGAACTGCGAAGGAGAGTCGCTTCGAGCAAGACCCGGTTGGTGCTCGCCAACTCCCCGTCGCTTCCGAGTCCGTCGGACGAGTCCATGGCGGCTGCCAGGTTGCCAATGGGATTCTCGCCAGGGCGGAACACCATGATGCGCCAGTTCGATCCAGCCTGCAGCATGAATCCGCTTAGTAACGCAGGAATCAGACCGGAACGGACCAGCGAGGATTTTCCAGTGCCGGAACTTCCTGCTACCAGCAAAAAGCGCGTGATGCGGAGGCGCCGGAGCAGTTCGTCTATCTCCCGCTCGCGGCCGAAGAAGAGATGCTCTTCATCCGTTTCGAAAGGACGGAGTCCTGGAAATGGATTCGACTGGGGTTTTGATCTCATCGATCCTTCCATTTCGTCACTTAACCTTTCAATTCGGCAATGAATTGTTGGAGCGAATTCGGAGAAAGACCGTCAAGCTGGGGGATGACAATGGCTTCGTGGGTTTGAAAGCGGCCCTTCGCCGCACAGTGCGGCGGTCCCAATAGGATCCCCACCACGGGCGCGGGCTTCGTCCTTCCGTACCCTGGGGCCTTTCTCACTTCGCTGATTTTCAAACGAACCCACACTTCATTCGTGGTTCCGTAAAAAATGAGTACGCCATCGCAGTTGCGCAGGCATTCCTCACGGTATTCGCGGAGCTCCGGTTCATCTCCCTCAAACACCGAGGGCAACACTTCGAATTGACCGAAGAGATGGCCAATCCACGCGGAAGCAACGTCCGAGTCGCGCTGATCATGAATGAAATATAGGCTCTGATGCTGGGCGCTCTCCGTTTTGGGAACTGAGTTTCGGGTTGGCAACGTGGCCTGGGGTGCCGGAACGGGAGACTGCTTAAGCTTGCCGAGGATCACAGTCCGTAGGTCCTCGAAGTAGGTTTCCAGCAGATCCGCGCCCTCCGTCATGCCGGGATCAAGGCGAAGGCGATCGATGAATTGGATCTGGCGGTCGTCCTCCACCTGGGCACCGGGGGATAACCAGAGCAGGCGCGTAAACCCTCCGCTCTTTCCCCTCTCGATCGCTAACTGGTTCTGAAGTTCCAGTTGTGAATCCTTGCAGCCCTCTGGGACCGTACTGTAATTCCTGCCCACCAGCATCACCGACATTTGGCATTGCTTTAAATCCTCGGCGACAACGGCTCTGAGTTCTGAAGCCACGCATGGCAAGGGCCGCATGGGGTAGATCAGGTAACCATGCTGCTGCAGATCGCGGCGCAGCGTTTCCCACTGTTCGCGCAGATCGCTCGTGGTTTCCGCCAAGTAAACTCCCTGGCCCTCCTGCTTCTTGGGAAACGCATCGGGATGCTCGAGCTTCTCCACAAGGTCACAGATATCGTGCGCCAGGTCATCAAGCTTCAGCCAGAAGGCGGTTTCCGCCTCAGGGCCGAATATCTCGTTCAGTTCGCGAATCCTGCCGGTGTCCGGATCAATTTTGAAAAACTCATAGCCAAGGACTGACTGGAGTTCGGGAGGATGTCTTTCGAGAGGCACGGGCGTTTTGAGCACCTTGAAGATGCGAAGCTTGTTTTCAATGCGGAGGCCGCCCTGGGATTGAGCGGCCCGCACGAATGCGCTTAGTTCCTCCAATGCCGATTTTGATTGGACATAGCGCGGGGAGACCACAGATACCAGGACGGCCACATGGGCAAGCTTGTCGAACAGGGTATTGGTGAGATGGTCGTTTCCCGTCAATTTGGGGTCGCACCAGATATGCGGCGGCTTGCCGAGAAACATGGCAAGACGTTTTTCCAAGGCATGATGAAGATAGGTGACCCAACCCTCGTGCCGTTTGCTCAAAACTTCATTGTCCAAGTGCGTATAGCTGATAAAGGCGTCGCTTTTAAAATTCATTGCCATCCTTTCGCCTTTGGCCAATCTGGGGAATACCGTTTCACGTCGACGGCGCTCAAACAATCTGAGCCAATTCAATTTATAAGGGATTTCATTGATTTGGCAGGGAAGAATTTCATCCGAATGGCGAACTGGCCTGCTTTCTCCCTCTGACGAAGCTCGGCGGCATCGATTCCTTATCCGCACTGTGCTCCATTGGCCGGTACAGAGCCAGAAATCTACGCGAGACGTAGTTCTGGCCTGCCCGGTCATTTGTTCCAGTGAGAGTCGCCCGCGAAGTGGGACCTGAAGGGCCATCGCCGAAGACTTCCTCAGCACCCAAGGGATCACTTCTGTGATTCCGTTCTCGAATACAGTGACCTTGCGCTAACCGTGCGCTTCGACTAAGGTGGCCGCATTCTCCATGAGCTCATGAGGGCCCCTGAAGGCAAAGCGGTAACCTCATTCTCAATCCAGGCTTGCGAACGGACACCTTTCAGCACCTAACAGCCGCTGGCGAGGTCCTTCGTATAGATTGTGACCAGCGACGCTCCGCATTCCTGCGCGATGGTTCTCAAGTGATATGTACCGCCCATGCCCTCTGTCTTGACGCCGTCCCACAACGCCATCAGAGTCAAGTGAGTCGCCCCGATCGCGATCGCCTCCTGAAGTAACCACAGATTCGCCCGTTGCCAGGTTGAATAGTCCTTCTTGGCGGAAAGCCAGATGGGAAGTTTCTCGGAATCACTCAGGTATGCGGGAACCGGTTGGCTTCTTAACATCCGATCAAAGAGGTCCTCCCACCAACGGCCTGCAGGCGACACCGATTTGTTTCGGAATGCGTCTGGCGGGAGCGGCAGCAAAATGCGATGGTTGATCGCAAGTTGCTCGCAGACGTCGTGAAAAAGCAAGTCCCCGCCATTTGCACCGCTAGCAACACCGATCACTTTTCCTGCAGTACGTGTAATCTCCTGCTGAACCTTTTCAAGAATGGCCTGCCTTGCCCGGTCCCGGAGAGTCTCCGGAAACCGGGGAGGCTCGGTGCCGGGCGAGTCGATCATATGCCCAGTAAACAGAATCACGCGATCTACACATTCGCATGGTTCGGGAGGTTTGCCACCTGGGGCTAGTACCTCGATCGCCTTCGTAGCGTTCTCCGTTCTTACGCCCAATTGCATGAAAATCTCAAGCTGTTGCCGGGCCGAACCAGCATAGAAGTCAGGAGCACCGGTCAATGCTTCCTGATAGGCATAGGCAACCTTTTGTGGCTTGTCGAGAGTCAGAAAAAGGAAATCCGCGGCACTGATATCAACCCAGCGGTCATGTTGGTTGCTTTTCTCCAGCCGCTGTTTCGCGACTTCGAGAGAGACTCCCACCGCACCCGTGAGTTTCTGGCACTGTAGTTCCAGGGTCCCAAGAGATGCCGAAGCCAGCGCTTCGGTCTCAAACCGCGACTCCCATGTATCGGGCATTCTCCTTGCGAGATCGATCAGGAGAACAAGCAAACTCAGTGCATTAAGACCGGGGTAGAAGCTGTCCAAGTTCTCCTGAAAGCCGCGCGTGTACTTCTGATAAGCCTGAAGAAGGTCGGGAGATGCCAGTGCCTTGGGCGCCGCATCAGCATCCGAGAGCGACTGCCAGGAGGAACGCCAGCGATCCTTAATATTGCGCCCGAGAAGCGAAAAAGCTTCCGCCAACTCTTGATGGGAGGCCGTCTTGGAGTTGATGACCCGCTGTAAGGCCTGCTCTGAGGCATCGAGATCTCCGAGACGTTGATTGATTGTTCCGAGCCGCTGATTGGCCTCTGAATCGTCTGGGTTTAATGCATAGAGCTTCTCCCAGGTCAGCTTTGCCATCCGATGTGCCTTCAAGTCAAATTGGGAGCGTCCCACAAGACGGAGACCCTCAGGTGCCCAGAAAAAGTCCCCTGCTTCAAGAGCAAGCAATCCGAGTAGACCCAACTGACGGCGCGTTGTCGCCAGTGAAACATCTTCCCGGAAAGCTTGCGGAACCGGCAGGAAACGCGCCCGGTCCTGGGCTTCGAGATCAGGCAGCATTTGAAATACGGGGCTGTCTCCCTTGTCAGAAGCTAGGGTCTGACGAAGGGCTGTTGTCAGCAATTCAACCGCATCCCCTGGAGAATCCGCATCGTATTCCAAATAGCGGTCGGTAAGAAGATCGAATGGAACTTCGTACTGTGGATCCTTCACGATCGGATCGATCTTCTTCTTAGCCCGGAGGAGCATCGTCCTCTTGGCCTGCAGTGCATGGCGAATGCCCAATTCATAAAAGACATTTGCATTATGAATCGAAATGTCGGCGATGACGATGTCAGCGACCAGAAGTTGCTGGAACATGTCCGTTCGAATGTTGCCCGCCTGAAGAAACGGTGCGGTTGTGCCGCCCTCAATGTCGCACGCGGCAAGGGCCGGACCGATCAGGTACTTTTGCACGTCGTCGAAGTTGATGCCGCTCTTCGTACCGAACGGGCGAACAATGAAGGCCCTTGCCATCTTCATTCTCCTGGTTCAGAGAGAAACGAACCAAAGTGTTCCTGCTTTACATGCTGCGCCGCCGCCTCGCCGATCTGGAGGAGCAATTGAATGTTCTTGACGTCATCCATCTTCTGAACACTCGCCGGATCCGCATCGGGGAAACCGAGATCCCTCAGACCGGCCCTACTTATATCGGCGTTGTAACGCGCATAAAGAAAACGGCGGCCAAGGTCCGTTGAGAGCGGTATTGGCGGCGTCGCATACGCCTCGTCTAGAGTCGCTCCATCCTCGAATTCTCTCGGGATGAGATCCAAGATTTCCCTGTCCAAATGCGCACCGTAGGTGCACCGGCCAATAGTGCGGCAGTTGATGTCCTGATCCACCTGGATGCCGTACATCAGCTCTCCGGGAAGGCCAGCGACAGTTGAAAGAATGTTCTTGTTTGGGGCTGCAGCCGTGGCCCCGAGAGATTCTGCGGCGCCGGTGCCCACCGATACCAAGAGCAATTGATCTTCGCCGGTCTTCCAGTTCAATCGATAGGCCGGTTCCGTGGCCATGCGGTAGAGCAGGAACGCCGGATTGTTATAGGGTGTTACTCCGCCGTCTACGAATACAAAGCTCTTGGAGGGGTCTGCCGGGTCCCACTGCATTACTTCGGCAGGAAAGTAGACCGGTGCTGCCGTACTGGCGCGAACAAGTTGCCACAAAGGGACCTGGAGGTTACAGTCTTTGCGGACAGGATCATTGTACTTGGCTCCGGGATTGCTGCTGACCGGCCAGGGTGAGTCCGTTGTTACATTCTTCGTGACCACAAGCAACAGACATTTCAGACCATCCGGATCAAGGCTTGTGTCGTGACCGAAAGTCTTCTGGAGTTGCTCTTTGAGGGGATCGGCCGTGTAGAAATATTTGATCCGGTCAATGAGGGTTGCCGGGTCGAACATTTGCTTGCCGAAGGATGTGTAGAATTGGATCAATTCTGCGGTCGTCATTCCGCGTGATAAGCCTGCGGCAATGATGGCCCCGGTGCTGGTCCCGGCAATGTAGTCAAAATACTCGTGAAGTTTCTTTTTCGTTTTCTCCCAAATGAGATTCTCCATTCCTTGGAGAATGCCTAGGGTAATGAGTCCGCGAATGCCGCCTCCATCCAGAGCCAGCATTCGGTGCGGCCCGTCTTTTTCGTATCGGGTGCGGAGTGATTTCCAATGTTCGGGATGAACTAGCACTTTAGACCTCCAGACGTTTTGTTCCCAGGTCGGAATGCAACTGTGTAAGACTGATTGTTTCGGGAAGGAGCTACGGAATGATAATAGCGCTATCTGGAAGACGCGTCGATGCCATTGACGCGAAGCAACACAGATTTTCACCTGCGTCCGAGAATATTGATCGGGTACGACATAGAATTCGTGCATTCCTAATTTCTCAAGGCTCCGTTGCCCTAGTGAGTTCCGCAGCCTGCGGAGCGGACCTCCTTGGACAGCAGGAGGCTGGCGCACTCGGGCTAAGGCGCAAAGTCATCGTCCCATTCGGTGTGGCGAAGTTTCGATCGCTCTCCGTAACGGACAGGCCGGGCAATTGGGGTCCTGCCTACGACGTGGTAGTGGATGAAGTGCAGGCGAAGGGCGACTTGACGATCATTCGGCCAACATCAGAAAAAGCAGCCTACGCTGAAGTGAACCACAGGATCATTCGTGAAGCTATATCACTCGCTAAACAACTCAAACATCCCGTTACTGCCGTTAGGATCTGGGATGGAAAGTCGCGTGGCGATGACGATTTTACGGAGGAGTTTGGAACATATGCGCTCGGCAAGGGTATTCCGGTTAGGGATATATCAACCGTGTAAGTTCACTTAGCAGCGGCCCACCGGCCTGAAAATGGTTCATCTTGCCGGGACGCCTCGGGTCGCAGTCGTCTCCGCCCGGGCTCGCGCCATTCCGAAAAAGTGACTCCCGAAATCCGCTGGCCCTTCGCAGTTGGTTCAATTTTTCCGCCGAACTGCTGGCCGGATCCAAGTTCAAGAATCTGCCTGCGCCGCTTCGCAAGTGCCGTGATCACCTGCGGGCGCTCATTCAGCCAGGAGATGGCCTCGGAAAGCTTGGAGTGCGTGGCAAGAGAGTTTACACTACGCGGAGGGTATCGCATTATTCATGTCTCTCGTCCGCTCCCGCGTCATCCGCGAAGAAAGTCGCAAGTATCTTCACTTGCACGAAGTGCCGCCATTCCGTTTGGCTAGTTTGGATTGTTCGATTATCAAATCGCTAATCTGATCGGTCTCGCAAGTTTTTTTCGGGCAGGCATGAGACAAACTGGAATAGCGATCAGTCCGCGAAAGCTCAGCCACAAAGTATCGGAGATTTGGACTGCGCACCACTTTTCGCCGTGCCCGATGCAGTATGTCGTTAGGGCATTCACGCTGTCTGTTGGGAGCACAAGTATCGCACATGAGCATAGTGGTCTTGGAGAGACATCCCCATCGACTCGATAAAACCCAGGAGACCACCAAGTTCCTGGCATAGTTCTCGTCGCACGAAGTCGGATTCTTCGCGCGCCTCAAGGCGGGTTTCGGTGTCTTGCACCACTCGCTTGGGCTTGAGCTCGGTCCAGCGCTCAAATAGCTCCTTCATTGTGCGCTCGTAGGCGCGGATCAGCTTCTGGGAGTTTACATCGAGCTGCGCGAGATCCTTCGCTGTGATCAACTCCCTAGCACCGCCCGGCTCGATCAGCCTGATTCTAGCTTCGACTTGTTCTGCACGCCAAGAGTGCGCGACTGCTTTGTCTGGCTCCGGTGAGCCGGCAATAAAAGCCTTCACCTGCGGTTCGAAATCATCGATGATGCGGAATGCGTTTCCAACGGCATTAATGTCCGCTGCAGCAGCAATGTGCTTAGAGATTGCAACCATCACTTCGTCCTGCTTGGCTCTTGGCAGAGTAGCGAGGGGGCGATGTGGGTCCTATGCCGCTTGAAATTCCTTGAGTGGCGTAACCTCGTATGCCGAGGCCCGGATCGGAATCCACACGACGGTTAATTCGCCTCGAGCACGACGCAGAATTTCCTGCAGTTCGACATGTGCAATGAAACTGGAGGCTAGGAATTCCGGACTAACAAGCAGGACAGCAACACGCGCCTCGTCCAAAGCCTTATCTATTTCGGCCGCCCAGTTTGAACCAGGGTTGATTTTCCTGTCGTCCCATACATCGAGACGTTCATCCTGAGCGTACGGTGCCAGGTGTGTCCGTAGGCGATCCAGCCAGTCGCGGTCCGTGTGGCTGTAACTTACGAAGATCCCTGAGCGAAAGCCTTTCTATTCCATTGCTTCTCCTCATCTCACCTGTTTCTCGCGCACCAGCATCAACGATCCGACTCCGACTGGCTTCTTGGATTTTGACTTCTTCGGTGACGCCACAGTCCGTTGGAATAACCTGAAAGCTGAAGCCGCCAGCCGACCTGAAGCTGTCCGAAATCACTTGCCGATGAGCCAGTTCGCCAGCTTCATTGTTTTGCTGCGCCGCGATTCATTGAAAATCGGATGCCAAGCGGAGTACCACTAGCCGGACCGGATTCAGAGGACACGACTTGCTGGGGCTATCGCGAATCTGATGTTGGTTCGTAGTATCTCAGCCTGTCTTGTTCGTTTTCTCCCGTTGTTGCATCGAAGCCCACTTCGCATGTTCCTGGGATACAAGCGATTCTATTCGTTCCGCAAGCAAAGCATGCGGGGCCGCCCCATCGGTATAGGGTGGGGCCTTGCCAAGGTAGACAAATTTCTCGTGCTTGAGCGCTTCGCAAGTCGATCTATAAGCGATCCAGCTTTGCTGGTATTGATTGAGCTGAAGGAGTCCTTCCAATACCGTTATGACGACGCCCAGACCGCCAGTCAACCACAATGCGTGCGGAACTCCCGCGACCGCAATGAATGGAATTACCGCTGCTGCTGCAATTTCGATTGCTTTTGCTCGTTTGAAGACGCGTTGGTTGTAAAGGCTCTTTCGATCGTACCAGTTGATCTGGTCCTCAAGACGTTCCATAATCGGGTCTGCGTCGCTCATATCCGTAACTCCAAGGTTCGACACAACCAAGCCAATGCGTTCAGCCGTTCGTTAAGACGTCGAAAACCTGCGGCATTTCTTTGCAGTCCCAGCCGTTGCATTGGAGAAGGAGGAATCCTAGTGTAGCTCACACAAGGCTCAAGAGCGATTTTGCCACGATATCACCGTTATGATTTCCCGGCCCGGCCGCGCCGAAGGGTCTTCTATCACTGAGATTCGCCGCCGTGAGAATCGCAAGCATGAACCAGAAATTGATGCGCGTTGGTCATTAGTGCGAGAACTCGCAGACTCTGCACCTCCAATTGTTTCTCCCTATCTCAGAGTCGTTCCTGATTAAGTCGGCTCGGTTGGTTCTGTCCCAAAAGGCCCATTCAATATTTTGCCTCATTACCCCTGCTGAATCCGGCATTGTGAATTACCGGGCGTAGCTACCTTGTTGATTGTTGTAATCCCAATTCTTGAAGCCTCTCCGGCAGATTTGGCCAGGCTCTCGATGAAGACGCGACCAACGTTCGAATGGACATCGATTTTGATGCAGTGTGGAAGCAGGTCCTTCAACCATGCTATACCGAAGGGGATTGAAACCAAGCGCGCCGATGCGATGGGGGTGCCCGCACAACGCAGTTGGAGTGCGCGGCTCGATTCGTGCAATTGGAGAAGGTGCAATGAACCGGTTCTTGATCAAGTGACTAGGGTCCTGATGCAGCTTTCGAGTCTAGGTAGTGAATGATAAAGGAGATTGGACTAAACCGCTGCGCGGTACTTAGGGCCAGCAGTCTATTGCCGAGCGCAG
>OBLW0100001134.1_pt1 | contig 22890 bp, 21 predicted proteins | sample 1520161 | NCBI WGS metagenome assembly OBLW01 (sample SAMEA3539309, study PRJEB22396) | soil metagenome | biome: tundra; feature: field; material: soil | place: USA | collected 2010-05 | depth 0.15 m | reverse complement strand
ATCCTGCCGCTGCCGGATCTTCTTCAGGCCCCTCGGCTCCAATCAACCTGACCGGAACTGTTGTCCAATAACTCAGAAAGACTAAAAGGATTAGAGCGCCGCCACCTCTGGCGGCGCTCTTTTACATTTGCAGCCAAACCACGTTAACCGGGATCCTGCGCGTTTTAGATCTGTCATTTGAAGCTTTGCGGAATCGCATCGCCACGGACTGCCTGGCTGGCCGATTCTTTCCTGCCGCGTTGGTGAACTCAGAGTCAAAGGATCTCAAACGCGGCCTGCGTCCATTGGTCGCTCATGCCGATGCATTCAGCCTGGCGCATGAATGCGCGCCTGTACTGTTCCCATGCCAGATATTCGTTCGACGGCGACGAGTATTCATCAAATATGATGATGTCCCCCGCGCGCAAGTATGGATCCAGGGTACTGAGCGTATATTGTGTGCTGGAATGCAGATCGCTGTCGTTATGGATCACAATTGGGTGCAGGAGTTCATAGTCGTTTAGGAATTGCCGCAGAGTATTCTGAAACCATCCTTTGATCAACGTCACGCGCGGATCTGCAATGACGGGCAAGCTGCCGTTTAAGGCAAATGCACCCTTCTTCGTTTTGCCGAATGCGTGGTCCCATTCTTCCGGCAATCCCTCGAACGAATCGAATCCATAAAATCTCGAGGCCTGATCGGTATTCAACCTGAGCCATTCCCCAAGACTGGCACCCTTCCAAACGCCAAATTCCAGGTACGTGATCGCACGATTGCTTAGCCTTTTATTGACCGCGGCATACAACTCGGCACGATCGCGAAACTGCTGCACGGCCTTGGCTTCATAACTCCTGATTGTCGCCATCATATCGGCGTTTCGGTTGAGAGTCTCAACCATAAAGGAGAATTTCGGCCAGATTCTACTTGCCCATCGCTTTTGCTTCGCGTGGTACATATGCACCCTATCTCTTGGGATGAATTTACACGCCCTGGCAGGGGCGCCAAATTTCGTTCTTTGATCAAATGCCGTTTCCTGCTCTGTGCCGGCGTCAATTGACACCGCCTCTTATCCAGAGATTCTTGTCTCCTGAACAACCTGGAGCGCTTTCACAACCGGCAAGATCTTTGCACCTGATCTGGAGGCATACCGCACAACATCTTCGAAGAACTCTGGAAGGCAGCCGTACTGGCTTGCATTAGGTGAAACGTCGTGTGTCGCAAAGATAAGCCATCCTCTTTGTTCCGCGTTTCTATTGATCAAGGCTTTTACGGACCCGATATCGCCCTCCGCCTTCTCTAAGAAGTACGCAGAAAGTTGATTCAGATCGACGCTACCGGAATTCAGCGTCTGCCCCCCGCCCCTGCAGCATAAGAAGTGTCTTGAGGCTGCTCGTTTCGTAGCCGGCCGGGGAGAACTCAACGGGAAGGAAAATGACTCGAATCGAGCTCCAGGAATCAGGTCTTGAAGAGCGAGGCGATTTTGAATAATCGACTGTTCATATCTCTCTGGCTTCGTGTACCACGAGTCACAATGAGAATACGTATGGCATCCCAGCTCGTGCCCTTCATCCAAAGCCTTCTGGAGATCCTCCCGAGTGCAGATCTCTCCCGAACAAGAATCCTTACCTAAAAGGCCAAGGGATGTGTAGTATGTTCCCGCCGCACCAAAGCTCTTCAAAATTTGCCCGCCCGACAAAAGTGCCGAACGGGGAAAATCATCGAACGTAAATGAGATCAACGGCTGCTGCAAACGTATTGTTTGCATTTTCCGGAACATCATGCGTCCCGAGTTCCTCCTTGTGTAACGCACGAGTGGTTCCCAAAGCATCGACATCAGGCCCATCCTCGTCTGTATTCTTCATCCAATACTAAAAAAGCGGAAACAGGCCAACTTCCACTTGTTATGTAGTGGTCGTGACGCTCGCCTTTGAAATCCTTGTGGCAACTCTTGTATTTCTAAGGATTGTGATCAGTCCGACGGCCCCTGGAATACTCAAGAGAGGTGTCAACGGAATGCTGTATCTGGCTTGCGCGAGAATTGGAATGTGAACCGCCCAAAAATAGCAAATGAACAAAAGTAGAGGCCCCAACGATCGCAACTGCCCGCGCTTCACGCAAAATGCAATTCCTATTCCCGGAAATATCAGGTAAGGAAGCTGCGCCACAAGGTTTGCTCTTGTGGCCATCCACGTCTTTCCGGCGAACCAGAAGTTAAAGACATTCTGGCCCATGCAGCGCAGAAACAACATCGGCGACTTCCAGTAGTCGCTCAAAACATCATGAAGAAGATCGCTTGAGAACTTGATCTCATCACCCGATTGGTAAAACGTCTGGTAATATCCCTGAAGCCCATCCTCGAATGGATAGCCCTGTTTCACAGCGATCTTGTCTCGTTCGCGGGATGCTTCTCGATCGAGCAACCACCACGGGCGCCCTTCGAATAGATGGGTATTGATGTACTGTCCCGCTTGCGCAGATACTCCTAGAACACTCGCTGTCGGCACGATCTTCCCTGTCAGGGAGTAGTTGCGAACAATCCAGGGGGAAAGAAAAATGAGCATCGTAACGATCATCGCGGCTACGTTTCGGCAGATCGCCAGCCTCGAAACTCGTCCCGCTTCAAAGAAAAGAAGATAAGGAAGAAGAAACAACGGAAAGAGCATCGGCGTGCTCCTGACAAGAACCGTAAGCCCCAGAACTGCCCCGCTGACCACGTAGTCCTGAAGCCGATTACTCGCAATCGCTCGATACACCGTCAACATAAACAAGGCAACCAGAAGTCCAAAGAGAACCTCGACCCCCCCGCGACTCTCCGCGATTAACATGCCCGGGCTGACAAGAACGAGTATGGGTGGAAGCGCAAGCAGGAGCGCATGGGATTCCTGCATGTCTGGAACAACGCGCTTTGCAAGTCGGATGGTGAGCCATGACGCCACAAGCGTCATGATCAAATTGACGATCTTTACGGCTGTGATACTGCTTCCTGCAACCAGCAGGATTCCAGCCAGAAAAACAGGAAAACCCGGCTCGCGCATCAGGGTTCTGGCTGTGTCTGGATAGAATCGATATCCATTTCCGGCAACCAGATTGGCAGCCAACAGGTCATATCCGTCGGCAAATTGATTCTGATTATAAGAAGTCTTCAAACGGCTGCTGACAGCTGGAATCACCAAAAACAGCACGACCACGTGCAATATAGCCACAGAAACTACAACCCTCTGCCATCGCGCACCCAACTGGAACATTTTGATCCTCAGACAGAACCAACGCATGAAAACTACTGCAGAATAATGTCACCGGTTCGCAAGCACTGCCTGTTTCCGAACAACACCTTTGGTGGTGCTTCGCGGTGCCGCAATCTTCACTCCCTTTTCGAGCCCCTTGCGCGGAACCTCGACAATCATCAGCAGAATGGTGAACCAAAGGAGACCGATACGTGCAAATGATGACTCGGTAAGGTTGTGAACCATCGCTACGATCAATACCGCGAAGCTAATGCGCGCGAATCCATTTGCCGTGCCGAGGCTCACGAACCGACCAATCACGCGACGTCCGCTGGCGATAATGAGGACAAACAGCACTGCCAAACCAATGAATCCACCATCGAGATAGATATCCAAATAGCCATCGTGCGCATTCGGGACCACCGTACGGAGGGCCACACTGATTGCATTTCCGCCCTCCCCACCCCAGAAATTCCAGAATCCGCATCCGATCAGTGGATTCACCGTGTTCAAGGTGATTTCCTGCCAGATGCTTGCCCGGCCAGTGAACGTCATATTGCGTCCCATTGCTTCCACAATCGGGGCAATTGCCGAACTGAACACCTGCGAGGAAAAGAGCATTGCCGGAAGAAACAATGCCACTATGAACGCTCCCGTGTTGATGGCCCGCGTGCACAAGAAGCGATATCGAATCATCAGGAAGCCGCCGATCATAAGACACAGGAGAGACGTTTTGCTCTGAGAAGCGCGCAGCAGCCAAAGTCCCATGACCCCCAACAACACATGGTCCCAAGGTATGCTGCGCCAGCGGCTCTTGGTGTTTGATTTTCTTGCCTCTAGGAAATCCCACAGGAAAAACATGCCGAATATGAGTATGATCTCGCCGAGAGTATTCTTCTGCGTTGTGACGCCGGTGACGGTGGCGTCTCCATTGCGGGCATAGACGCGACCAAAGGCAGGAAAATAGCGGATGAAGACAATCGAAAGCGGTATCAGAACTGCAGCGGACCGGATATACACGGCGCGCATTGCTTGAAGGGGGTCCTTTTCCGTGAAGATCAAACCGATCACGAACAGCATGCCAAAATCCTTGACGACTCGCTTCAGCGATCCCATCGGATCATTTGACCAGGCGACGCTCAACGAAAAGTAGAGATAAAACAATGTAATTGCGGAATTGGCCTTCAAAAATTTGGCCCAGTTGATTCCTCGCTTCACAGTAACGATAGCGGAGATGACAATCACCCCCACGAAAAAGGCAAGGTCGATCGGGCTGGTTGCGGCTTCGTTGCCCATTTCGTTGTAAACGTCTCCGCCGCCCCCATGTAACCAGAGCGAAACGCTGCGTGAACTGAGGATTGCGACAACAACTGTGGGGATCCAAACGGCTGCACTCAGCGATGGACGCCGCTTGCAATCAAGCACGACGAACCACGTGGCAAAAACTAACGCGATCAGTAGGGTTAAAGCTGCCATAATGGATGTGAATCCAGGAACCTCGGGTTGCTGAGCGAATCTGAATGAATTACAGAGAGTCGAAAAAGAGACGGTGCATGAGTTCCAGCGTCAACAGCTTCGTGATCTCTGTCGTATGGTTCCGGTCTCCCCTGAGATGATGCGACACGAGGTCTTCCACGGTATTCCGTTTTAGGTATGGCCGTGAAAGGCTACGCTCGTCCAACAGCATGCTCCGCACATAGTGCGCCAGGTCGTCCCGATACCAGGTGCGGTAATGGCAAAACTTGTGGCGTCCAAGAAAAAGACGCTCCAGATGCAAAGGCGCGAATACATGATCGATGCGTGCCAGCCATTGCGGCATCCCATAATCATAGGCGTATTCCGCTTTGAAGGTAAATTCCATGGCGCCGCGGCGAATCGGTACCGCCCACCCGCCCGCGCCCCCTAATCCGCGATCGGTGGGGATCCGATATAAAGCCGCGTTCCCGTCGGCGATCAGCCGCCCACATTCATCATTATCTTCGAAGATGTCGGTCTTTGAAATCTCCGACTTCGGGGCTCGAAATGCAGTCCGCACCACGTCGTTGTCGAGAAATGGGGACCGGACAAAGAGCTGAGTCTGCTCCAGACTTAACAGGCCATACTGGTACCACGGTGCCTGGCGAAACGCCGTAAAAGTGACTGCGTGTCCCTGGCACAAATTGGCGTAAGTCTGTCTGGCCGCATCGATGCTGGCCATCAACTCCGGCTGAAACAGATTCGTCGCCACGTTCGACGGCTTAAACGCCCGCAAGCGCCGCAGAATCTCGCTGCCGTAATTGCCCGTCATACGAATGGGCGCTATTTGGGCCGCAAGTTCATTCGTGTAAAGATCCGCGGCCCGGGTTACTGGAGAGCAACCATCACTCAGGTAAACCGTACGCTCGGCATAGTGATCAAAACGTGAAAGGAATTCCTCGCCGACGTCGATTACTTGATATGGCTGTTGGCAAACCTTCGCCACCCGTCGTGCAATTGTTACGTCGTGGCATTCGCGGTACGGGCCACCAAAGGTGTAGGTGGGAAGCGTCTGCGGCTCCGCCTTCAGCCACGCCATGATCATGCGCGTGTCGAGGCCCCCCGTGAGGGAAATACCCACCGCCTCCCCGCCATTGAAGTAGCGCGGCAGGTTGCGGGAGAATACTTCCTTCAGTTCCTGGTAATAGGTTTCGGAATCGAGCGCCCCCTGGTTTTCCCATTCAGCCGCTTGAAAATAAGATCCCTTTTCACGCAGAGTCCGGTTCTGAAACACCCACTTCGATGCAGTCGGAAGCACATGAATATCACGGAAGATAGTCCGGTCTTCCAGGACACATCCACAACTGATGAATTCTCCCAAGCTGCGTTGATCTGCGGTGCGCAGATCTGGCCGGGCCGCAAGAATTGCTTTTGCTTCCGCACCGAACCAGAATGCATCCTTGCCCTCGTGGTAATACATTCGCTGCATTGCATAGCGATCATTAAACAGGGTCAGGGTTGCGGCGGAACGATTCACCAGGAGGCCGTGAAATCGTCCATTCAGGCTTCTCGGAAAGCTTGTCGTATCCTCCGCAATGTGAACCAGGTAGTCAGCGGGCTTTTCCTTGACCGAATGCCCTCTTTGCAGCAGGCCGGCCACGGCTCCAGGATCGGGGTATTCCTCGCCCGAGAAAAAGAGAACAAGATTGCCCTTTTCGTTCTCCAGCGGCATCTTGTCGGAGAACGAGTTCGGGCGCGCAATCCAACCCACATACGCGCCCAGGGACTCGTCCACCCAGGTCCCGGTAGCATAAGAGGATTCATGCCGCATCGCAGACATCATCTGCTGCAACTGCGCCTCTGCCCACTGACGCGGGCGTTGTGTGATAAGTCCTACGATCCCTGGCATGCGGTCGACTAAAGAGCTTCCTTAAGCGCTGGAAATTTGCGTTTATACCACGCGTCGCGAAACTCTCGGATCTTCGCAGCCAGCGACTCTGGAATGCGTTCCGACAGCCTGTGATGCAAACCTAACCGAAGCGCTGCATGCCCAAGCGGCGTCAAAGGGACATAGTAGCGAGGCACATCAATACGCTGAAAGGCATTGCGCTCTTTGAAATCGCTCAGGCTGTCTCGCTGCTTTTTGCCGTAAGAGAAATTTGAATAAGTCAGATAGGAAATCCCTCGCGAAGCGCAGGTCCTAACTGCAAAGGCTACCAGCGCGTTCGTCGGCGCCTTGTCTCGTTCTGCAATCAGGGAAACAATATTCAACAATCCCGCTTGAGTGCCTGTCTCGTCGATCAGCAGCTTGATGAACCCGATCAATCTCTCGCCGACAAAGGCGCCTATGAAAATACTGCTGTCGAGGTAGGTCGCCGCTTCCCGGCGCACTGTTTCAACATCCTTGCCGAAATGGGGGAACCGCCGGCCCTGCCGAACTGGGCATTCGTTGTAGATTTCCCAAATTCCCTGCACCAGTGAATCACTAAACGGAACTTCGCGGAGAATCACGCCTTTTTTCTCGGCTTGCTTTGCCTTGTTGCGCGCCTTGAAGCCGATCTGCTTGGTCCACCAGTCCTCAAAAGTGGAAATTGGAATCACCGCGAAATTATCCAACTCCATCGGATACTGAAACTTGGGTGTTGTCTCGGGCAGCCGCTGTGTGAAGGTAAATAGATCAACCCGCTCACGCGACTTACGCAAACCATCGATGATTGATTCCGGATCTTCCAGAAACCGGAACTTTTCTCCATCGAGTCGGCCCATTCGCACGATTCGGCCGCTGATCTTAATTTCTTTGCTACAAATGATCACTGATCTTTGCCCTGGTCCTTTTCAGCGGAACTTGTCTAACAGAATTTGGCGGAGAGGGGAAGGATTCGAACCCCCGGGTGGCATTACCCACCGCGGCCAGCAAGCTAGCCGCTGCTTTAGCCATCAGCGACCTCTCCATTGCTGCTAACTTAAGTACGCCGCCCCGAGAGACACTCTCGTCGGTTCGGCTGGCTCCTTCGCGTACACCTGGGCAAAGATGGCGTCCATAATTTTCGCCGTGAGCAGAATCTCCCGGTACGGTATCGGCACCGGTGCCCCCTCCTCGATCGACCGGTAGAAGGACTCGATCAGGCACTTCATTCCAGCCTTCATCTGAAAATCACGAGCCCAGAAATGACCCAGGTTGACTCGCAGATTAGCCAGGTATTGTTTCGCGAAGTTAACCGGCGGAATAAATTTCTCCGCATAACTCTTGTAGCGCGACCCGCGCAGCCGAATCAGGGTTTCCTGATCCTGATCCAGAATCAACCCATTCTTGCTTCCGTAGACACGAAACATATGCAGCGACGGGCGCATCTGTGAGGAGAAGGTAAAGTAAGCGGTCGATCCACTCTCTTCAGAAATCATCACCCGCAGTTCATCGATGATTTCCATCTCGCCACGATCCCGCAGTAACTGGCTGATCGAACCTTGCGCAATCACTGTGGGCGACTCGCTGGTGAGGAATTCCGCGATGCGGGCCACGCCATGGCTGATGATATTATGCAGCAGTTTGCCGGGGAGTCTCCGCACCCAGTGCCCCTTGTCGTTCAACAACGCTCCCGAGTAGCCGGTCGCCGCCATCTCGTAGCAGTAGTAGCTCTCCATGTGCACCGGTCCCACACCCAGAAAGCCGCTCCCGACCAGCGCCCGCATGCGCCGTGCCACATGGCTAAATTGATCGTCGTGTCCCGCTGTGATCTTCACCCCTTGCTGGTTGGCGAGATCGATCAAGGTCTCTGCTTCCTGCGCATCGAGCGTAAAAGGCTTCTCGATGTAAACGTGGGCTCCCGACTTGATGCAGAGCTTTGCAAGTTCAAAGTGGCTCTGCGGCGGCGTCGTAATGTGAACCACATCCGGACGACTTGCACGCAAGAGCGTTCCAAGATCCGAATAATAGGCCTTTACGGGATAGCGCTCATAGAGCTGGCGCGCCATCAGGGGTTCGCGGTCACATACCCCGACAATTTCGCAGCCGCTAATCCTTTGGATCTGCGCCGCGTGGGAATCGGCAATCTTGCCGCACCCGACAATGGCAATCTTAAGCATGAACCTCTTCTTCCCTGCATGCTTCGAAGTAGCGCTTCAATCCTTCTTCGGTCGAAATCGCCGGACGCCATCCGAGTCTCGTCTTCAGCTTTTGATTCGAGTAGCGAGTCTTCTTCCAGAACGAGTTCCATCGGCTGCGATTGAATGCCGGCGGTAGTTGCCCTTCCGACCAGGCGCTGTACCGCTCCCAAAGATAACAGAGAAAATAACTGACCGGTTTCGGGATGTAAAGGGATCTGAATCGCTTCACGCGGCGCTTGTAAAGGCGCAGGAAGTGCCGGCTCGTCGGCAGATTATCGTCGACTACATTGAACGCCTCACCATCGACTCCGGGCGTGATTGCGGCGAGCACAATTGCATCCGCGCAATTATCCACGTAGGTAAGCGGAATCTGGTTTGAGCCGCCAAGATGCAGGAAAACTCCGAAGGTCCCAATTCCGACACGTCCCGTAATCCCCAGGTTTCCCGGCCCATACACCGCCCCCGGTCGAATGTGGACATAGGGAATGCCCTGCTGCGTCCCATATTCGGTGACCAACTCTTCCTGTTTGGTTTTGGCGAAACAGTATGCTTCCCCACGAATCTCAGGGCGCCGTTCAACAGCGCAGGTTTCATCGAGCTGATTCCCATGTTGTCCATCGGTGTTCGTATAAACAGCGAATGAGCTCACGTTCACGAAACGCAGAATTCCCTGGGCTAAACACGCGTCAAGCAGATTCCGGGTCGTCACCACAGAATTCATGAACGCATCGGGGAACGATTTCTCGCCTCTTCCAGCCGCCAGATGGATGACAACCGCAACATCCTTCGTCGCAGCAATGCAATCTTCCTTGGAGAGAAGGTTGCCCTGAAACACTTCCAATCCCGATGTATCGTGAAGACGATTCAAGGCCCGCAGTTGTGATGCCTTCGCGGATGGCCGTGCAAAGCAGCGAATCCGCTTGAATCCTCGTTCCAGCAGGTGCTCGATCACCCTCGATCCAATGAACCCGGTGGCCCCGGTCACCAGGACCAGGTCGTTTTCACTGATGATGAAGTCTTTCTCGTCAGGCTGGTTCATACGCCGGTTTCTTCCGAGACATATGCTTCCTTAATAGGATGAATACCGACCAGGGCGAGCAGCTTCCCCAGATGGTCACACAGTTTCACGAGAAGCGTCATAAACCGGTGCTGACCGAGCAGCAACCCAAATGGCAGCGCGACCGTATAAAGCGGTACCGCAACGAGAGACTTCAATATGCTTGCCACTCCGCAACTCGGCTGCAATGCGGCGCAGGCGCCTCGCAGCAATGCCTTCTGAACAAGGTACAAGCGATTCCAGCGCGCCGGGGGAACTACTTCAAACGCCACAGCATCCGACGACCATACAAAAGCGAAGCCCTGTTCCATTTTGCGCCGGAAAAAATCCTGGTCTTCGCCAACCCTGAATTCGGGCCTGAAGGGTGCCTCGTCTCCATTGAGAACTTCTTTCCTGAGCAGAACATTCCCTGTTCGCGCCTCGGGCCACTCGACCCGCATGCCGGTCGGATTGACCCTGCGATCGTAGAATTGACTCCTCACCATCCAGGCTGGCGGAGTCACATCGAAGTGCCGTTTGACCGGCCCGAACACCCCGTCCGACTTATATTCCTTGCAGACGTTGAATAGCGTGAGAAGCCAGTTCGAAACGGGAAACTCGTCGTCATCGATGAAAGCGACGAAATCCCCTTCCGCATTTTCGATCACCTTGTTTCTCGCGAAAGCGATACCACGCCTGGGTTCCGCACAGTATTTCACCGGAAAACCCAAATTCAGCTTGGCGATTGTTTCCTTCGCAGATTCTGCAGGATCGTTGTCAGCCACAACGGCGGAATACGTAAATTGATCTTCCGTTTCCTGCCTGTCAAGATCTGACAACAAACGCTTCAACAAGACTGGCCGGTTATACGTACAGATACATACCGCGATATGTGGCCGTTGGTTGTTCATGTATGCAGATGATTCGCGCTCACAAGGTTTACTAAACGCTTATGCCTTTACGCTCAAGAAGCTGTTTGATCGCTCTCAGGTTTTTGAGATTTTCGGGCACGATCTCGTCGACGTCCAAAAACACGTTGAATCGTGATTCAAGTGCGGCGACAAGTGCGGTCATGTCGAGCGAATCCAGCATGCCCTGGTCGAAAAAGTTCTCAGCTCCGGAGAAATTCTGTCCCGGTCGAATTTCTAAAAGCATTGCTGTCAGTTCTTCCATATGTCAGTCTTGTCCGGCCAATCCCGGCTCTTAGACCTCCTCCTTCATGCTGATATGCGACGGGATCGATACGCGCGCCATATCAATCGAAGCGCTGTCGACGCTCACAAACTTTTCTGCAAAGAACGATTTGGCAGGCTGATTTCGGGGTCCATCGACGGGTGGCGCCAGAATGTGTTCAGCGCCCGCAGCCCTGGCACGCTCAACCGTATATCCCAAAAGGGCCTCTTCGACCTTCTTACCCATCACGCGGCAGCTCATCACAAAATCTGCAATCCGAGCCTCGCTGCCATGCATCGCGATGCTTGACAAACCAACTAGCCCAAAATCACCAAAACGATCCGACACGTTGAAGGTGTAGATGGAATGTTCCGGGTTCTCCGCCCAATCCCAGAAGCTCTTTTCATCAAGCCGGCGAAGCGTCAAATTGAACTGGTTCGTTTTGTTGAGCAATTGCGCTGCCCGCGGTAGGCTTTCGCGCCTTAGGGGTGCCGCCTCCACCTTAATCTCAAGGGAACCCAACCAGTCCTCAACTCCTCCGCTGAGTTCCAGGGCTTCTTTGCGTCCGCGTTCAGCCTGGTACATCTGCGTCCGCCCCAGATCCTCCTTGCCCAGATTGGACGTCTCGAAGCAATTCAGCGAAGCGAGGAACGGTGCGTACTCGGATGGGGATTGCGGCAAATCCGGCGTAAACACCTGAGGCAAGAGTTGTCTCACCTGGTCCCGCTCCTGGGGACTATCGTCCAGGAACACGAACGAATCAAGCCCCAGGTTCAGATCTTCTGCAATCCCCAGCAGGTTCTCCGCCTTATCCTTCCAATTGATTCGCCACGTTACGAAGTCGCTCTTGCGCAGCACCATCGCCGGATGTTCGTCGATGACCGAAAGCGCGAGCTCCTCGTTATTTTTGCTGCATACGGCGAGCAAGATGCCCCGTGACCGCAATCCCTTGAGGCCCGCCTGGAACGCATGAAAGCACTCTCCCAACGGATCAGGGCCTCCGAGCTTGATATTCTGCGGGCCGTCATCGCCAACCACTCCGCCCCACAGCGTGTTGTCCAGGTCGCAGATAATCACCTTTTTCGCTCGCCCCAAAGACCCGGCAATTACCGCTTTCATCTCTGCAGCGGCCTTCTCAAACAAGACCTGCGAGTAGAGAATCTTGGCCACTGCATACATGCGCGGATCGTAGGCCGACCTGGATAAGCTGGCCTGCCAATAGCCCGCATCGAGCAAGACGACATTCTGTTCTGCCGCAAATTTTTCGGCAAGCATCAGGTTGGCTCTTGCCACGAGATTCGAAAGGCCCACTCCGTGGCGCCATGTCAGCGTCTGAATCCATCTCTCGTGCGTCGGCAAAATCCATGTCGGCACGAGCACGAGACCGACTCGTTTGGCCGCCTTGATCACTGCGTCTGCGAATTGCGCTACTTCGCGCAGTGCAGCCTCGTGTTCGGCCGCCGCTGATTCGAATTCGAAACGGAGCAATCTCGCGACAGAAGGAAGTGTCAGGTTCGGAGCCGTCCAAACGACTAAGATGTCAGGCTTCGACGCCCAAAGCGGATGGGTCCCGTCGAGCAGAATCTGAAATACCTGGCCATAGGGCGCGGAACTTGTTCGCAAACGAGGCCCGTTTTCCCCGCGCTCAAGCAGCCGGCCAAGCGGGTCCATTGTCGTGTCGCCCACCAGCAGAATTTGGCGAACAGCTTCTTCCTTTTGGTCCATTGCCTTTTCTATTGATCCTTGGCTCGTCACGATTTCGAAGAAGCAGCAGGTGTTTGGCTGACGGGAACTTTCCCAAAAATTGTGACGCCTCTCCGTGCGGCTTCAATCAGGCGCTGCGTGAGAATTCCTGCTTTCGGGACAACGAACATGGGAACCCCATGAAATCGCCACTCACGCAGTTCGTCCTTTGAAAGAACGCTCCAAACCACAGTGAGATCCAGCTTCTTTGTCCGGTCCGGAAGCCCCAGCTTGTGGACATATTTGCCCCCGTCGTAGTCGACAAGCGTGACGTCTGTCGTTCTTTCAACAAACTTGATCGGATAGTCATCACCCATTTCGTGAGTTGCAGTATGTACGTGCGTCAGGCAGCGGAAGTACTCAACGCCCAAGCCCAAAATCGAAGTTGGCCGACGATTCATCACTCCGAAGGGACTGTCCGGGCTCAGCCCCGTACGGGATACATGATGTCCGGTCGTCAATTCCTCTGCCAAGGGTCCAAGCGCACATACGCTGCAAGTCGGATGAAGACTGCGCAGCACTTTCGGCGTGCGACGAAAGATCTCCGCGACCAGCCCCATTTCTGACGGCGTAATTCGAACGTCGAAAGGCTTTTTCTCGTAGTAGGCAGCGGCGTCATAGGTCCGCCCGCCCATGATGAACGACGGCATGACGAGCGTGCGGTTGGGCCCGCAAAATTCAATTAGTCCTTGTACGAGTTCCTTCGCTGTGCCTTTGTACATCGGCAACATTGAATCGAAGGAACTGTGCACCATCAGGATCTGGAAATCTGTAGCCAGCCGCTTCGAGAGCTCGGCCATCAGTTCGTCTGTGCCAAACTTGCCGTGAACCGTCGACAGTACTGGAGCCAGCCTTTTCCGCGCGTTGCCCTGGAGGCGCTTCAACGCAGTGCGGCGCTCCTGGCTTAGGAATTTTTTGAGCGTCGAGCGAATTCCTGCACGCAGTTTGCCTCGACTCGTTGACCCTAAGCCCATAAAGAACTCCTGCACGAAGAACAACAAAACGTGATCATCTGGGTTACTCTTCAAACTTCCGACGAAGTGCCGGTACGCTTCGGAACGGCAATATTTTGCGAAGAGAGACTCTTCCTCGCACGATTCCCCCGCCCAAACGAGAAGAGCCTTTTCAACCGATCCATTTGTTCGCGCCGAACAAAGGCCACCAGTTCCGATGGCAGTGGAATCACCTCTGCCCGTCGGACCGCCGACCAGGCATAGCCCAGTCCCAGCGCCAGACCCCCGACGACCCAGGGACGGTGCCGCATCTGGTAGAAGGTTCTGAAGACTTCCCAGAGCGGATGGTTGCCCACCGAGTAGTCCTTCACTCCCGCCTTGAATCTCGCCATCATTCCACTCTGCAGTGCTGTCCCCATCTGGCGATGATGCGTGCAGACTTTTTCACTAAAGGTTCGCGTCTGCCATCCGTGCTGGCGTGCAGAAAGAACAGCCACGTGGTCGATGCAGCCGCCTTTGAGGGGCATGTAGCCGCCGATCGATTCAAAGCACCCGCGCCGAAAAAGCTGGCAGCCGCCCCACACGTTTTCGATGTTGGTGAAGCGGTAGTCGTATTGAAAGGTTCCTTCGCGAAACGGTGCGCCCGCTACCCCAAGTTCCGGGTTCTCTTGCATCTTCTGGATCAAATACTCAAAGTGATCCGGTTCGAACGAAACATCTGCATCAAGATTTCCGACGACATCAAAAGCAAGCCCTTTCACCCGATCATAGCCGACATTGAAAGCGTGTACCTTCCCCGCGAAGTGCCGCTCCTGTCGCTCCGGCATCCTGAGCAGCTCGATCCAGGGATGCGCGGCCATGTATCCCCGCACGATTTCGTCAGTCCCATCCGTCGAACCGTCGCTGACAATCACCCATTTAAGCGGAGTCCGGCTCTGCGCGATCATCGACCTTAAGGTCAAGGCGATGTATTGCGCTTCATTCCGTGCGGGCGTAATCAGTACGTAGTTTAAGTTTTCTGGCATGGTTTCAGATGTCTGCTTCGCCACTATGAAAGACGCACCGGAATGAAGCCGAGTTCGGCATTCGTTGCGAATTCGGATCAGGCCGTCTTTTCTTCCGCCACTAACCAGGTCTCCGCGCCTTCTGTGCGTCTGCGCAGAGATTTGGCGGTGAACGCCCGAATCTCTTCGGCCACCCTGGCCTGTTGCGGCTCTTTCAGATGCGGGAACATCGGTAACGAAATGATCTCCGCAGAAACGCTCTCGGTTACCGGAAAATCCCCCGGACTGTAATTGAGCGATGTGTATGCCTTCTGCAGGTGAAGCGGAATTGGGTAATGGATCGCCGTGCCAATCCCCGCCTCTTTCAAATGGCTCATCATGCCTTCGCGGTCGTTGGTGCGAATGACATAGAGGTGATACACGGCGTGCGACCAGGCTGGCTCATGCGGAAGACCCACTCCCTCGTCGGTCCCCATCAGACGTGCGTATTCAGCTGCACGGTCGCGACGTTGCGCATTCCAGGCGGCCAGATGCGGCAACTTCGCCAGCAGGATCCCGGCTTGAATTGCGTCCAGCCTGCCGTTATAGCCCTCCACGTCGTGGTAGTACTTTTTTACCTGGCCGTGATCGCGAAGCATCTTGACCTTGTCAGACAGACCTGCCTCGTTTGTGGTGACGGCTCCGCCCTCGCCACAAGCGCCAAGGTTCTTTCCCGGATAAAAACTGAATGCCGCGGCGCGTCCCATGGATCCGGCTTTCATCCAGCGATTGAGTTTCTTCGAGAAGTATTCCGCTCCATGCGCCTGGCATGCATCCTCGATTACGGTGAGACCGTACTGGCCGGCAAGGGCCAGGATGGCATCCATGTCTGCCATCTGTCCGTAGAGGTGAACGGGCACCACCGCGGTCACAGGCCGTCCACTTCGCAAGCTGATGAGCCTGCCCGATCTTTCCCGGATACACTGCTTCTCCAAATACCGTTGCAGCATGATGGCTGACATGTTGTAGGTCTGCTCGTCGATGTCGACGAATTCCGGTATGGCACGAGCCTGCGAGACGGCTTCCGTGGTGGCGATAAAGGTATTCGGGACCGTCAACACCACATCTCCGGGCTGTATTCCGCACGCCATGATCGCGAAACGCAGGGCATCGGTTCCGCTGCTCACTGCGATCGAGTGGCTCACGTCGCAGAAGGCCGCAAAGGCAGTCTCGAATCTCTCAACCACCGGACCGCCAACAAACCCGGCCGTCCGCAAACCCTGGCGAAATGCGCCCGAAAGCTCGCGCTCGAGTTCCAGATGCGGAGTCACCAGGTCAAGGAATGGAATCCCTTGCGGTGTGCTGGTTGGCACAGGTTCCTGAATAAAGCGAAGGACCCTGGCGGGGTTTCCGGCAACAATCGCGTTGGCCGGAACATCTTTCGTGACTACGCTCCCGGCGCCAACGATCGAATTCTCGCCGACTTCGGTGTTGGCCAGAATCGTGACCCCGGAGCCGATGGAGGCTCCCTTGCGGATCACCGTCCGTTCCACCTTCCAGTCGCTCTCGGTCTGCAGGTCACCGTCGGCTGTTGTGGCACGAGGGTACGAGTCATTGATAAACATAACGCCGTGACCGATGAAGACATTGTCTTCGATCACCACGCCCTCACAAATGAAACTGTGACTGGAGATCTTGCAGCATTTGCCCACGCTGGCATTCTTTTGGATCTCTACAAATGCGCCAATCTTGGTCTGGTCCCCAATCTCGCACCCGTACAGGTTTATAAACTTCGAGAGCCGTACATTCTCGCCGAGTTTCACGTCATTGGAAATAGAATTGTGGAGGTTCATAGATACACCAATTCTCCTTTCTTGCTGAGTGACTCGCTCGCGGTCTCCAGCATCTTCACGACCCGCAAACCGGCGCACCCGTTATTAAACGGCTCCTGGCCGCTCGAAATACAGTCAACGAAATAGGTAAGTTCCTTGCGCAAAGCCTCGATCTGTTCCAGTTGCGGAGCCCACATATCACCGGAACGATAACTTACCAGAAGCTCGTATACCCCTTCACGGCTGCTTATCTTCACTCCCTTGTCATACACTTTTACCTTTTCGTCCGCTTCCAGATCGTTCCAGACCACCATGCGCTTTTCCCCGCCGATCAGTGTGGTCCTCACTTTTACCGGAGAGAGCCAGTTGACGTTGATATGGGCGATGACGTTATCCGGGAAGTAGAGCGTGACATAAGCCACATCTTCATGACCGTTCAGGTGTCCCTGCCCGGTAGCGACGATGGCCTCCGGATCAGATTTGATGAGGTAATCCATGATGGACAGATCATGCGGCGCAAGATCCCACAGCACATTCACATCGTGTTGGAAAAGCCCCAGGTTGACCCGCGTCGAATCGTAGTAATAGAGATTTCCGAGTGCCCCTTCATCGAGCAGTTGGCTGATTTTCTTGACCGCACCCGTGAAGAGAAAAGTATGGTCCACCATAATCTTCAGGTTCTTCTGCGCGGCAAGGTTAACAAGCTCCTCGCCCTGCTCAGCATTGCTGGTAAACGGCTTCTCAACGAAGACGTGCTTCCCATTCTCCAGCGCGGCCTTGGTCAGCTCATAGTGCGTCCAGACCGGAGAAACGACGGCAATGGCGTCAATCTCCGTCGACGTGATAACCTCCATCGCATCCGCGGTCACTTTCATTCCTGGATAGGCCTTCAGGGCACGTGCTCGCGCGGCCTGGCTGATCTCCGCGATGGCAGCCACGCGCGATCCCTCCAGGCTCATAAGATTTCTGACAATATTAGGTCCCCAGTAGCCGTAACCAATCACACCAAAGTCCATAGTGATTCACCATCTTCCTGAATTGTTCTGGTTGGGAATATGTAGGAGAAGAAGCGTGCGACAAACTAAGAGCAGGCCCTGACCGGGCCGATCAAGATCGAAGAATAGGTCTAATTTGTAAAAGCTAGTACGCGCCCGAACCGCGAATCACTGCAAGGGGCGTGCGCATCAGGATTTTCAGATCGAGCCATGGCGACCACGACGTTGCATAACGCAGATCCAGCCTTACCATTTCGTCGAAATTGACGCTGCTCCTGCCGGTGACCTGCCACAATCCAGTAATGCCCGGCTTCACTTCCAACAGTCTGCGCCGATGCCAGGTCTGATAGGCCGCCAGTTCATACGGGATGGGAGGACGCGGACCCACAAGCGACATGTCGCCTTTAAGGACGTTCAAAAACTGCGGCAACTCATCGAGACTGGTCCTGCGCAGGAAGGCGCCAATTCGCGTAACTCTCTTGTCGTTTGTAAGCTTATATACTTTCTGGCCGTTTCCGTTCGACTGTTCCGTTCCTTCGCGGCGAGAGATCAGTTTTGTCACATATTCCTTGTGGACACCGTGGTCGTTATCGACGTACATCGACCGGAACTTCATAAATGTGAAGCTCTGACCATACTGACCGACCCGCTGCTGCCTAAAAAGCACCGGTCCTTTTGACGTCGCCTTGATCACCAGGGCGATGACCAGGCACAAAGGCGAGCAAAGAATCGCCAAAGCTGCGCTGCCAACGAGGTCGATTGCTCGTTTCATGATCAGCAGGGGACGTTTGCCTTTGTCGTTGCTGAACAAGTCAGGATAAAGCGCCGGATTGCTGGGACGCCCGGCGTCGTCATGGTCCCAGTCGTCGGGAAAGAAGTGAAGCGAGATGCTGACTTGATTGAATTGGTCAAACGTCAGTTCCTCGCGCAGCGTTGAACTTACCCGGGTCAGGATCGTATTCAAGATTGAATTCTTGTCATCGACCACCAGGCCCGTGAACATTGCACCCACCGTGTTGCCTTCTTTGTACCATCCGACCACATCGGTATCGCGGCTGGAGGAAAGCAGTGCTGAGAGTACGCAGTCGAGCGCTGCCCGGTCTTTCTCTGAACTCTGATGATTGGCAGTTTCAAGCAGCATGAGCACAAACGGAGACTTTGACCGCTCCGTGCGCTTGCGTTCGATCGCAATGATTCGTTTAAAGCTCTCTTCATCCAGAGCTACACGGTCACAATTCGTTGCTGACTCCGAGAGAGGATCAGGCAGATTTGTAGCACTATCCTGGCGAAAACTGCTCACAACCACCTCCTGCCAAAAGGACTTCCTTCACCTTGATCGGTCATTGCGGGCCAAGGGATCCAGGTTCGCTCTTCTCTCTCATTCTCTTCCGCGAGAGCATCTGAGCATTCTTGTTAGCTTTAACGAGCGGAATGTCGCGCTCGCTTGATTCTGCGTCTACTGCGAACATGAAATTGCTGATTCTCGTTCAGAAGAATTCACACTGTCGAAGTTTCGTCGATCTGGGTCAAATTGGTAGGTCGGTAGTAATAGTCGTTGTGGGTCATGTTTCTGGAAGAGTTCAACACAGCGCCGATCAGCTTTCCGGGATCGAGTGCTTCCAGGCCTCTCTGCAGGCGGCGCTTTTCAGTCGTTCCCTGACGTGTAACCAGAAGGATTCCATCTGCCAGATTGGTCCAAACGCTCGTATCCGCCAGTGGAAGTATGGGGGGTGAGTCGATAACAATCCAGTCAAACCAGCTGGCCAGCTGATCCATCATGGCGGAAAGTTTTCCGGATTGCAGCAACTCTAGTGACTCGTTTGAAGCAATGCCTGCGGGCAAGATCCAGAGGCCAGGACCTTCAATGTGATAGATGCTTGACTTGAGGCTCTGCTGCCCTAACAGCCATTCACAAATCCCGGGGTTCCTTCCAAATCCGAACACCCGTGACTGGGTGGGCCGGCGTACGTCGCCCTCCAGCAATAACGTCCTCTGTCGCGTCCGCATCGCCAGGGTGCACGCCAAATTGGCGGCAACCATACTCTTGCCCTCTTGAGGAATTGAGCTCGTAACCAACACTTTCTTCAGCGCACGCTCACGACGCAAGTGCCTCAATCGCACTCCGAGAAGATGAAACGCTTCCGCTGCGGGGCTGTCGGAGTCCGGAAGGCAAACCAGGCGGCTTTGCTGAGGGGGCGAGATCTGCAAGGGCTGAAAATCGTCAGCCCGATCGAGCTCGTCGGGCTTTGTCAGCAGGCCGGTTGCCACAGACTCAACACGAGCCGCGGCCACAGGCTGCTCCGCCCGCAATTCCTCTTTCCAATGGCGATCGACCCTATCGAACGGATCAGAGGTTTCGCGGTGCTCCGCAGTTCCCCGCTTCGACGCAAGTTGGTTCTCAGCGTCCTGCAGCAACTCAGTGGCCCGCGACGCTGCTGGCTTACCTTTACCAGAACGCTCGGATTCCGATCTTTGCAACGCATCAAATATCTGGCTCATGCTCGCTCGTTTCGTGGGCTAAAGATGCAACTAGCCCGGAGTGATTTGTCGAAGGGCCTTGGAGTGTCGCATACAGATCAAGGAGAAGGCTCCTGGCTCGCTCGGCATCCAATTCGCCGGGATTTCCGAGCTTGTTGGCCCTCGGTGAAAACTCGACGTCTAGACGGAGTTCCTCTGACACCTCTCTGATGATGTCAGGCGTAACGGCCGCCGACTGTCTCGCATATGCCGTAATCAGCGCGTTCTCGCATATCGTGTTAATCAGGCGCGGAAAGCCTCGCGCGTGCTTATAGACTGCCGCAATGGTTTGGACCGAAAACAGGGGGGTCGACTGCGGGTCCGCTCCAGCAATCCGCAACCGTTCTTCGATATAGCGCGTCGTTTCCTCAAGATCCAGGGGGCCAAGATGCGCGCGAAGCGCAATCCTCTGCTTCAATGGCCTGAGATCAAATGAGTCCAGCTTCTCATCGAGTTCCGGCTGACCGACCAGGACAATCTGGAGAAGCTTATCCTCGTTCGTCTCCAGGTTCGACAAGAGACGGATTTCCTCAAGCAGTTCAGCCGAGAGGTTATGCGCCTCATCCACAATCAATACGGTAGTGAGTCCCTTCAGTCCCCGCGAGGTAACAAATCGGCTGAGATCCAGAAGCAGCTTGCTCTTGTTCTTCCCCGAACTCGGAACACCGAAATCAGACAACGTGTAATAGAGAAACTCCATCGGAGAAAGCCGGCAGTTAAAGAGATACGCGTAGGCAATCTCTTCACTTTCCTTAAACAGCCTCAGTAAGCACCGCAGCAGTAATGTCTTTCCCGTTCCAACTTCGCCGGTAACAACAACCACACCCTTGTGGCGACGAACGCCATAATAGAGCGCTGCCAGCGCTTCATTGTGGCGAGGGGTCGGAACAAAGCACGTGGGATCCGGCGTAAGATCAAACGGATTGCGCGCGAGATTGAAGAAGCTTTTGTACATTCGAATGGGTACCCTATCCGTGAATTAAGCTAAATGCGGAGCCCGCCAGGATGGCAACGAATGCGAATGCGGCCATCGCCCAGCCCATAGCTACTTTTCTCTTCGCTAACTTCTCGTCCCAGGGGTTCTGAATCTCGGGAACTTCTGAGATAACGGGCATCGACAGAAGAGCCTTGATTGCTTGCTCGTCGTGCATCCGGTCATCGAAGAACTCAAACCCGGCCACAACCCCGAAGCCCAGCATAAGGCCAACCACCAGCCCGATTCCGCAAAACTTGAGCCGGTTGGGAAAATCCGGTGACACGGGCAAGCTGGGCGGGTCAAGCATCGTGAATCGCTCGCCCTGCTGCAACTGCTCCATGCTGGTGGCCATCGATGACTCATTCTCTTTTTTCAAAAGATCATCGTAAATCGCTTTGGACTGATCGTAGCCGCGTGTCAGGTCGGCCAACTGCTGCTCCACCCCTGGCTCCGCGTTCAAACGCCCCTGGTAATCATTGATCCTGGCCATCAAGGCCGAAATCGCATGCTCGCGGTTGCCAATCTCCAGTTCATTGGCCTGCAACTGGCTTTGCAACTGCAGCGTCGGCGTACTGTCTGAGGGATCCAACTCAGAGCCCGGGGTCGCGGTGACCTTCGTTGCTTGCCTCAGCTTCGCTTCAGCCATCAGCTGATCCCGCAACTTTTCCGTCTTCGCGATTTTGTCCTTCAAAACCAGCACGTCTGGATAGCGCTCCGTGTAGCGGGAACTCAGGTCAAGCAACTGTGCATTCAGCGTGACAAGTTCCTGGTTGACCGTGGGCAGGTCCTTACCCTCGCCAGGCCGCGCACTGCGCGCGCGATTCTGTTCGATCAACGCCTGCAGGTAGACCCGCTGTTGCTTCGCCGTGTTGAGGGCATCCTGCTCGTTCTGCAACTGGGACTGCAACCCGCTCAGGATTTGAAGATTGCTGGCTTGCTGCGTAGGCAACACGCCTTCGTGCATACCTTGGAACTGGCGCACCTTCGCTTCTTGCTGCGAAAGGGTCACACGCGCTTCTTCAAGCTGGTCCTCGATAAACTTGGTTGTCCCCTCGGATTGTTGTTGGCGGACTTTCAGATTCTCTGAAATAAACAAGTTGGTCAGTTCGGTGGTGACCTGCTGAGCTACGTGCGGATCGTGTGCCGAATAAGAAATCCTGAATGCAGTGATTTGCTCATTGTGCGCGTCATGCACCAATTCAATGGTGATGTCCTTGCGCATTGCCGCCACTTTGTCGTCCGGCGCGACCGGGGCTCCCTTGCCGCGATAGAGGCCCAGCTTATCGATGATCATCAAAAGCCGTGTCCGGCTGAGGATTTGCTGCGAGATGCTCTGTAACCTGCCCTGCAAATCGTCGTCGTTGATATTCGGCAGGACATAGTTCTTCGGCATCGTCGGCTGCTCCACCAGGATCAGCGTGCTCGACTTATAGCTTGGCTTCAATATCCAACTCGCTCCCCACACCGCGCACCAGCCAACAAAAAGCGGTATCAGGAAGTGCATATGCCTGCGACGGGCCAGGTCAAAATACCGCCGCACATCCAGCTGTTCCGAATTTTGCTCTTCAATATTCTCTGCCATGGTTTATCGTCCTAATGGTCGGTTGATCTGATAGGAAATGGAGAAGAACACCCGATCGGAGTCCGGCGCACTGTAGACCGATTGAATGCCGTTGTAGCTCTGATTCAACCGCGTATACCCGAGTTGCGCATTGATGTGTTCACCGATTGAGTGCTGAAGGTAGACACTCCCCACCAAAGTATGCCCTCCTGCGTTCGACGTAAACTGAATCGGTGTTGCATTCTTTGTGACCCCGTAGCTCGATGTCGCCCCAAACATCCATGTGCGTGCATACTGCCAGTTCCAGGTTGCTCCTGCGCTGTTCAGCTGATAGGTGCCAAGCAAGCCGCCGCCGCCT
>OBLW0100001132.1_pt1 | contig 22912 bp, 17 predicted proteins | sample 1520161 | NCBI WGS metagenome assembly OBLW01 (sample SAMEA3539309, study PRJEB22396) | soil metagenome | biome: tundra; feature: field; material: soil | place: USA | collected 2010-05 | depth 0.15 m | reverse complement strand
GAGCCCGCCCGGCGTGATGTGCGGGACGAGGATGAACCCGTCACTGGCGTCAGCCTGGACGAAACTGTTAATCGTCTCCGCGATGGTGGCCGGTGCGCCGACGAACGACTGCCGGCCCGTGACTTCGACAATCAATTCACGCAACGAAAGTCCCTGGGCAGCCGCCTTCGCACGCCATTGCGCGGCAGTAGCCACCGGGTCGCGGTACATCCGCACGCTCGCCCGGCCACGGGCGATGGTGTTCTCGCCTGGCTCGGGATCGATATCGGGCAGCGGGCCGTCCGGGTCGTAGCCGGACAGGTCCCGGTTCCACAACTGCTCGGCGAACTTGATCGCCGTCTGCCCGCTCACCTGCTGGAGGCGCACTTCCCGGGCGATCTCCTGAGCCTCGGCATCGGTGTCGCCCAGCACGAAGGTCGCCGCCGGCAAGATAAGCAGCTGGTCGTGGCTGCGGCCATACCGGGCCAGGCGTCCCTTCACATCGGCGTAGAAGGCCTGGCCGTCGTCCAGCGTGGCGTGCCGGCTGAAGATCGCGTCCGCGCTGGCCGCGGCGAACTCGCGGCCCTCATGGGAGTCACCGGCCTGGAAGATGACCGGACGGCCCTGCGGGCTGCGGGGCACGTTGAACTGGCCGCTGATGTCGAAGTGCGCGTCGTGGTGGGCGAACCGGCCGACGTCGCCGCCGGTGAGGAATTCGCCTGTCCCTTTGTCAGCGATGATCTCGTCACCGCGCCAGGAGTCGAAGAGCTCCCAGGTCGTCTGCAGGAAGGTCTGGGCCCGCTCATAGCGGGCATCCTGCGGCAGGAAGCCGCCGCGCCGGAAGTTCTCGCCGGTGAACGCGTCCCACGAGGTGACCACGTTCCATGCGGCCCGTCCGCCCGAGAGATGATCCAGGCTCGCGAACTGCCGAGCCACCTCGTAGGGTTCGTTGAAGGTCGAGTTGATGGTGCCGGCCAGTCCCAGCCGGTCGGTCACCGCGGCGAGGGCGGCGAGGACGGTGAAAGTGTCCGGGCGCCCCACGACGTCGAGGTCGTAGATCTGGCCGTTCTGCTCGCGCAGCCGCAGCCCCTCGGCCAGGAACAGGAAATCGAACTTCGCCCGCTCCGCGGTCTGGGCCAGGTGGGCGAACGAGCTGAAGTCGATATGGCTGCCTGAGCGGGGGTCGCTCCACACCGTGGTGTTGTTCACGCCGGGGAAGTGGGCCGCGAGATGGATCTGCTTGACTGGCTTGCTCATGGTCGGGTCCTTCCTGGCCGGCGTCAGGCGGTGGCGTAGCGGTTGGCGGGGCGGGCCAGCCCGAGCAGCCCGCGCAGGGTGGATGCCTGGTAGGCCTCGCGGAACGCGCCGCGGCGCTGCAGTTCCGGCACCAGGCCCCCGGTGATCGCCGCGAGGTCGTGGCCGATGGCGCCGGGGCGCAGCCGGAAGCCGGTCAGGCCGCTCTCCTGCCAGTCCTGCAGCAGGTCGGCCAGCTGCGACGGCGTCCCAGTGAAGATGGTGGCGTCGCTGGTGTACTCGTAACCCGCGAGCTCGTCGAGCCGGGCCTTTCGCGCGGCCGCGGCCGCGGCGTCATGGTCGAGGAACACCACGAGGTCGCCGAAGATGTGTACTGTCTCCCCGGCGCGCCCGGCGGCCCGCTGCTCGCCGCGGATCTGGGCGACGATCGCCCGGGCGTCCCCGGCATCGCCTGGGGTCACGTATCCGATGTCGGCCGAGCGCGCGACGAGCCGGAAGGGCGCCTCCTGGTGGGCCAGGGCACTGACGATCGGGTGGCCCTGGGGCGGCCTCGGGGTGATGGACGGCCCTTTGACGCTGAAGTGGTCACCGGCGAAGTCGATGTAGTGCAGCCTGTCGCGGTCGACGAAGCGTCCGGTGGCCACGTCGCGGATCTCGGCGTCGTCCTCCCAGCTGTCCCACAGGCGCCGGACCACCTCGACGTAATCGGCCGCCTCGTCGAACAGCTCGGTGATCAGCTGCTGCGCCGCGGGCTCGGTGCGCTGCGAGACGCGGAACCGCGGGAACGTGCGGCGGCCGAAGAGAGCGGCCTCGTGCTGGCGTGCCGACACCTGCACCCGCAGTCCCGCCCGCCCAGTACTGACGTAGTCGAGGGTCGCGATCGCCTTGGAGATGTGGAACGGCTCGGTATGCGTCACGACCGCCGTCGGAACCAGCCCGATGTGCCGGGTGAGCGGTGCGACCCGGGCCGCGATGAGCACCGCGTCGAGCCGCCCGCGCACCTGGTCGGTGCGCCCATCCAGCCCGGTGTAGCTGGTGGACTGCAAGCCAAACCCGTCTTCGATCGTCACGAAGTCGAGCAGGCCGTGCTCAGCCTGCTGGACCAGGTCGGTCCAGTAGCGCGCGGTGAACAGCTCGCCAGGGCGGGCCTGGGGTTCGCGCCACGCGGCTGGGTGCCAGCCGGCACCGTCGAGGGCGGCAGCGAGGTGCATTCCGGGGGGTGGTGCGGACATGGCCGGGGCTCGCTCCCTGTTCGGTCGTCTGGCGTGCCGGCCCGGGCCGTGACGCCGGGACGAATCGTCGCCGGTCAGCCAGCGGGGCCGGCGCTGGCATTCGGAACCTGGGTAAACCGTATCCACGCCTGGGGTATTTCATGCAATCCCTATCGATATTGTCGAGCATCGGGGCGGCGGATGTGCGGGCGCTGCCGGGGCGGTGTCACGGGCCGGACGTGGCCGGGTGCGGCTCGGCGGTGGTGCCGCTGACCTTCGGCCGGTTTTACCGGGGGGCGAGCGCCAGCCCGTTTGCCGCGGCCCACTTCGCGGCGAATGAGGCAAAGCCCTCGACCTCGGATTCCAGCACGAACAGGCCGCGCACCGGCACCGCCGCGCCGAGTTCCAGCAGTAGCGGCGTGAAATGCAGGTCCACCGCGAGCTGATGGTTGGGCGCGCCGCCCAGCAGTACCGGGACGGCAGTCTTCCCGGCCAGGCTCCCGGTGCCCAACCGGTCCAGGAAGGCCTTCAGCAGGCCCGAGTAGGTGGCCTTGTAGGTCGGGCTGGCGGCTATCAGCACGTCGGCTGCGAGGACCTGCCCGACGGCCGCGGCGGCGCCGGGGTCAGCTTGATCAAGGACCCTGGGCCCCAGCGCGGCCAGGTCCACCTCGGCGATCGTCGCGTCCGGCAGGACATGCGCGAGTTCCAGGGCGAGCACCCGGGCGAGGCTGTGCGTCCGCGACTCCGGGCGGGGGTTGCCAGCCACGGTAACTATCTGTGCTGGGCTCATGGTGCCGCCTTCGGGTTATGGCTGGTCTGCTGGATTGTGCGCGGTCATGTCTGGCCGAGGGACGTATATGAGCCGCGCCAGTAGAGGAGGGGGGCGGTGTCCTGGCCGCTTGTCTCGACCTCGCGCACGCGGCCGATGATGATTTCGTGGTCGCCCCCTGGGATGCGGTGCTCGACTGTGCATTCCAGGGCGGCCAGCACGCCGTCGAGCCGTGGGCTGCCGGTAGGGCCGCGCCGGTGCCGGACGCCGTCCCAGGCCGCCGCCAGCCCGCGGCGGGCGAAGTTGGCTGACAGGTGGCGCTGCGGCGCGGCGAGCACGTTCACCGCGAACGCGCCGTGGGCGCGGACCGCGTGCAGCGTGTGGCTTGCGCGGTCAAAGCAGACGAGCACCAGCGGCGGGTCAAGGGACAGTGAGGTTACCGCGCTGGCGGTGGTGCCGACCGGCTCGCCATCCGCGCCGACTGACGTCACCACCGTGACGCCGGTGGCCAGGTGGCTGATGGCGTCACGGAACGCGGCGGCGGTGAGGCCCGCGGGCTCGTCAATGGCTGTCATCGTCTTGTCCGCCGGTGGCTGGGGGGCGGGGCCTGGTACTGTCATCCTACTATATCGATCGGCAAACCAGACTTAAGGGAAGGCCGGGGCCGCCGCCGTGCGGCCCCGGTCCCGCCCGCACGGGGACTGATGAGCGATGCGCCGGCCGGTGCCTGCGCGTTTCCCCAGGGAGGTCGGGGAGGCTCCGCAGGACGGCTTCCTCGTCTTTCTTGACTATCTTGACCGATTTTATAGACAATGAGGTAGTCCCCTGCCCCCGTACCTGGGAGGTCCGCCCATCCTCCCCTCCACCTTCCCTGGCGCCGCCTACGGCCCTCCCATGGCCCGGCCGCTGCTGCTGCGCCGGGTGCGGCTGGCCATCGGCGGGGTGGCCGACGTCCTGCTCGCGGACGGCAAGATCGCCGCGGTCGGCGGCTACCCGCCAGTTGACAGCGCGTCCGCGGAGGTTCTCGACCTGCGCGGGTACCTGCTCCTTCCATCGCTTGCCGAGCCGCATGTTCACCTCGACAAGGCGTTCACCGCGGCCAGCATCGCCAACCCGGGTGGTTCGCTGCGCGGGGCCCGCGACGCGTGGGTGGCTGCCCGTCCGGAACTGTCCACGGCGAGCATCGCCGCCCGAGCGTGGACCGCCGCCACCCGCTACCTGGCGCATGGCACGACCGCCATCCGTGCGCATGTGGACGTGGGGAAGGGGATCGGGCTGCGGGCGCTCCATGCGGTGCTGGACGTGCGGGCTGACCTGGCCGGAGTGGTGGATGTCGAGATTGTCGCTCTCGCCTCGGTCCCGGTGACCGGCCGCGCCGGGGCGGCCAACCGGGCGCTGCTGCGGGACGCCCTCTCCGCCGGAGCGGATCTGGCCGGCGGCACGCCAGAACTCGACGATGACCCCGGTGGCGCTGTTGACGCGATAGCTGCTGTGGCCGCCGGCGCCGCAGCCGGCCTCGACCTGCATATTGACGAAACGATCGACCCGGCCGCAGGCACGCTGCCGCGCTTGATCGCCGTCGCCGAAGCCGGATTCGGCTACCCGATCACCGCCAGCCACGTGATCAGCCTCGGGGAGCAGGCGCCGGAACGCCGCCAGGCGGCGGCCCGCTCGCTGGCCGGCGCCGGGATCGGCGTGGTGACCCTCCCGCAGACCAGCCTGGTCCTTCAGGGACACGGCCTGGGCTCAGCCGCTCCCCGGGGCCTGACCGCGGTACGGGAACTCCTGGCCACGGGCGTAGCGCTGGCCGCCGGCGGTGACAGCCTGCAGGACCTGTTCAACCCGATGGGCCGCGCCGACCCGCTGGAGGCGGCCGCATTGCTGGTCGTGGGTGCCCACCTGACGCCGGCCGAGGCGTTCGCCGCGGTCACCTCCGCCGCCCGTGACGTCATGCGGCTTCCCGCCGTCACGATCACGCCTGGCGCACCGGCGGACCTGGTCGCGATCCGCGCCGCGGACCTGGGGGCCGCGATCGCTAGCGGGACACCGGACCGGATCGTCATGCGTGGCGGTAAGGTCGTGGCGCGCACCCAGGTGAGTGCCGAACTTGCCGTGGCACCGGCCCCAGGGAACGTGCCGGCCTGGAATGTGCCCCGAGCGCGGACAGCCGGTGACGGGCCTGCCTCCGGGTGAACGGGCCTGCCTTGCCCGCCAGCACCTGGGTCAGGCTGGCGCCCTGAGGGTGGCTGTGTTATTACGAATATGTGCAGCTAAGGCAGATGCTGAGCCGGGACCGCGTCGCAGTCCTGGTTGCGCTGGCGGCCCCGCTGGCGCTGGCTGCCATCCTCGTGCCGTTCCGGGCCAGTTTCCCCAACACCGACGCCGCCCTGGCCATGCTGCTGGTCGTGGTGGCCGTCGCCGCGAACGGGAATCGGCTGGCCGGGGTCTTGGCGGCCGTTTCGGTGGCGGCGTGGTTCGATTTCTTCCTCACCCGGCCCTACGAGCAATTCAGCATCACCCGGCGAACAGATATCGAGACGACCGTCTTGTTGCTGGTCATCGGGGTGGCGGTCACGGAACTTGCGGTCTGGGCCCGCCGCGAGCATGGGGCCGCGAGCAGGCGCGCGGGCTATCTCGACGGGATCACTGCCGCCGCGGCCGAGGCCGTGGCGGCCGGGGACTCGCCATCAGCGCTGATCGAGATGGTATCCGGCCAGCTCACCCGGCTGCTGTCGCTGCGTTCCTGCCGCTTCCAGTACGGCGTCGCCGGGCTCGGCAAGCCAGCCCGGCTCCGGCACGACGGCGAGGTCGTGGCCGGGCAGCGGGCCTGGAGCCTCGAAGCCGGCGGCCTGCCCAGCGACACCGACACCGAGCTGCTCGTCGAGAGCGGCGGCATACTCCAGGGACGGTTCCTGATGGCCCCGATCCCCGGTACGCGTCCCACCCTCGAGCAAGGGGTCGTCGCCATCGCTTTCGCCGACCAGGTGGGCGCCGCACTCGCCGCCAGTCACCCCGCCGACACGTGACCACATACGGGGGAACGCCACAGCAGCCCGGTGTGACAGCGCGCGGGCGCCCCCGGGGCGGCAGCTGACAAGTAGCGGCAACGACCGGCAGCCGGAGTCAAGATGCCCGGCTGCCGGTGATAGTTGCCCATGGTGGCAGCTGTCGGTGACGCGGGTCACGGCGGTCGCCAGGATGGCTGGCGGCATTTCGTTGAGTAACAATCGGTAACGGGTCAGCGGGCGGGGCTGGGAAAGTCCCAGATCGCCTGGAGCAGTTGGTCGGGGGTCTCGATCTGGGGCATATGCCCGGTGTCTTTGAGGAGCTGGAACCGGGCCATCGGGATGGCCGCCGCCCAGGCGCGCCCGTAGTCGGGGTCGACGATCTGGTCGCTGTCGCCCCACAGCACCAGGGTCGGCGTCTCCGAGGCCGAGAGGCGCCCGGCGAGGCTGGGATCGGTCATCGACGTACCGGCGTAGACGGCGAGGGCAGCCCGGTTACCGGCCGCGACGGCCTGCGCGGCCGGGGGCAGCGTGGTGGGGTCGATGCGGAACGGGCCGGGGTTGTGGAAGCTGAGCTGGAACACCTGATCCATGGTCAGGGAGAAGAAGTCGGCGATGGGGTGACCCGGTACCTCTATGCCGGCGGCGTCGACGAGGATGATGCCGCTGACGCGGGGTGACTCCAGCAGGGCCATTTCAGAGGCTATCCAGCCGCCGATGGAGTTTCCGATGACGGTGACATCGCCGGCGCCAAGCTGGTCCAGCAGTGCAACGTAGAGCGCAGCGAGTCCGCTGACAGTGCTGAGTGCCTCGGGGCGGGGCGTTCCGCCGAAGCCGGGATGGACCGGGATCAAGACCCGGACGTGGTGGGTGGTGGCGAGCAGTTCAGCGAAGCTGGCCACCGTGTCAGGCCCGCCGCCACCGTGCAGCAGCAAGAACGGCTGGCCCTCGCCGTGTTCATTGACTGTTACGTCAACGGGGCCGACGCCATTGAGGTTCACGGTGTGGGTGGTGGTGGTGGTCATGGTGTCTCCTTGGTCGTTGAGGTGGGCTGCTGCTGGGCAAAGTCAGTGGCGGGAACGGTGGCGTACCGGCTCATCACCCCGATGGTCGCTGCGGGGGTCAGTTCCTGGCCGCCGGCGATCATGTCCCGCAGATCCCTGAAGTACTGCACGTAGAGGTCGGGCGTGAACGTGTTCAGCAGCACGGTTGTCTGGTCGCCCGGATTGGCGAAGGTGTGCGGGGCGCCCGGCGGGATCATCACGAACGTGCCGGCCGCCGCCTCGTACGTCGTCTCCCCGACGGTGAAGCGCGCCGTGCCCGAGACCACGTAGAAGCCCTCATCGTGCTGGGCATGCCGGTGCTGCGGCGGTCCGTCGGCGTGCGGGGCGAGGGTGATCTCACCCAGCCCGAGCCGGTGCCCGGTGGTGCGCCCATCCTCGAGGATGCGCATCTGGATCGGTCCCAGATGGATCACCTCGCCGTCAGCCGGTCCGACTACTGAGACTCCGGTCATCTGCTTCCCTTCATGAGAGTCAACTCTCATCACTATAGGGAGCTAGCATCAGTAATGCAAGTTGGCTATCATGAAGAGCGTTGACTATCACAAGGCGATGGGGGGACGAGCCGATGATCACCGGGGACGACACCGGGCGGGCCAATCAGAAGAAGCGAACCCGCATAGCGATCGTCGAGGCCTGCCGCGAGATCATCCGCTCGGGCGGCCCCGTGACCATGCCTGAAGTCGCGAGGTCGGCGCTTGTCTCGGAGGCGACGGCCTATCGCTACTTCCCCGATCTGGCCTCGCTGCTGAACCAAGCCCTCGTCGCCATGTGGCCCAGTCCCGCTGATGCACTCGCCCCGGTCGCAGACTCCCGCGATCCCGTAGAACGGGTCGTCTTCGCATGCGAGTTCCTGCTGCGCGGTGTGCTCGCCAACCAGGGGGCGGTCCGAGCCATGATCTCGGCCACCATCACCCGCCCCGCGCTGGCTGCCACCCGCCCGGGTATCCGGTTCGGGTTGATCGATCAGGCCCTGGCTCCGCTGAACGGCACGCTGGGGGCGACGGATCCCGGGGGTCTCGCTCAGCTCAAACTGGACCTCGCCGCGGTGGTCAGCGCGGAAGCTCTCTTCTCCCTGACCGACCTGGCCGGGCTCACCCCCGACGATGCCATCGCCAGTCTCGTTCGAACCGCGACGACCGTCACCGAGGCGGCACTTCGCAACGATCCCACGGTCAGCTCGCCGTTGCCGCGTTAATCCCCGCGGCCCGGGGTGAGCTCAGTTTGCGGTCTTCAAGCGCTCCAGCAGGGCCTCGTGCTCCTCCCACAGCTGCTCGGGCAGGTGGTTGCCGAAAGTGGTGAAGTACTCGCGGGTGAGGTCGGCTTCCTCCTGCCACGTGTCGGTATCCACGGACAGCAGCAGCTCCAGGGCGCTGTCGCTGATCGTCAGGCCGTCGGTGTCCAGGGCGCCAAGGGCAGGCAGGTTGCCGATCGGCGTCGCGGTGGCATCGGCCTGGCCGGACAGCCGCTCGGTGATCCACTTCAGCACGCGGCTGTTCTCGCCGAAGCCGGGCCAGGCGAACCGGCCGTTGTCGTCCTTGCGGAACCAGTTGACCGCGTAGATACGGGGCAGCTTCTCCGGGTCGGTCATCGCGCCGATCGCTAGCCAGTGACCGAAGTAATCGCCCATGTTGTACCCGCAGAACGGCAGCATCGCGAACGGGTCGTGGCGCAGCTGCCCCACCTGTCCGGTGGCCGCAGCGGTCGTCTCGGAGGCGACGGTCGCCCCCAGGAACACGCCGTGCGGCCAGGAGTAGGCCTCGGTGACGAGGGGCACCGCCGTGGCGCGGCGGCCGCCGAACAGGATCGCCGAGATCGGCACCCCGGCCGGGTCGTCCCATTCCGCGGCGATCGACGGGCACTGGGCGGCGTCGACGGTGAACCGGGAATTGGGGTGGGCGGCCGGGCTGCCGGACGCCGGGGTCCAGTCACGGCCCTGCCAGTCGGTCAGGTGGGCCGGCGGCTCGTCCGTCAGCCCCTCCCACCACACGTCTCCATCGTCGGTGAGCGCGACGTTGGTGAAGACGGTGTTCCTGGTCATCATCTCGAGCGCGTTGGGGTTGGTGGCGGCGCTGGTGCCGGGCGCGACACCGAAGAAGCCGGCCTCCGGGTTGATCGCATGCAGCCTGCCGTCCGCGCCGAACCGCATCCAGGCGATGTCGTCGCCGATGGTCTCGATCTGCCAGCCGGGGATGGTGGGCTGCAGCATGGCCAGGTTGGTCTTGCCGCACGCGGACGGGAAGGCCGCCGCGATGTATTTCGCCTCGCCCTGCGGCGGGGTGACCTTGAGGATGAGCATGTGCTCGGCCAGCCAGCCTTCGTCACGGGCCATGGCCGAGGCGATCCGCAGCGCGTAGCATTTCTTGCCCAGCAACGCGTTCCCGCCATACCCGGACCCGAACGACCAGATCTCCCGGGTCTCCGGGAAGTGAGAGATGTACTTGGTCTCATTGCAGGGCCACGCCACGTCGGCCTCGCCTGGCTGCAGCGGGGCGCCCACCGAGTGCACGGCCCGGACGAAGAACCCGTCGTCGCCCAGCTGCTCCAGCACGGGCGCGCCGACCCGTGTCATGATCCGCATGGAGGCCGCCACGTAGGCCGAGTCGGTAATCTCCACGCCGAGCTGGGAGATCACCGAGCCGAGCGGGCCCATGCAGAACGGGACGACGTACATGGTGCGGCCGGCCATGCAGCCGTCGAACAGTCCGGCGAAAGTCGAGCGCATCTCGGCCGGGTCGATCCAGTTGTTCGTCGGCCCCGCGTCTTCTTCCTTTTCCGGGCAGATGAACGTGCGGTCCTCTACCCGGGCGACATCCGAGGGATCGGAGCGTGCGAGGAAGCTGCCTGGCCGTAGCTCCGGGTTGAGCGGGGTGAGCGTGCCGTGGCGCACCAGCAGGCTGGTGAGCCGCTCCCATTCCTCCTGGGAGCCGTCGCACCAGTGAATGCTCGCGGGCTGGGCGAGCGCTGCGATCTCGTTTACCCACGCGATCAGCCCGCTGTGTGCCGTCGGGGGCTGATTCAGCCCGGGAAAAGCGTCGCCCACAGAATGTCCTTCCGGTCGCCGGCCGACGTCCGCAGCTTGTCCAGCGTCGGGCCATATGCCAAGAGGGCAATGTACCTTAACAAGATGCACTCAAAGCCAGCGGAGCGGTAGACCCTGCATGTGTGGAGGTTTGTGGTGCCCAGACAGCGATTCTGCAACGTTTGCGAAGACGTGGCGTGATGCCGGGCCCGAAGGCCCGCGTCGGGGTACGGCTTCGCCGCTTCCGTGAGGAACGGGGCCTGACGCAGGCGGCCCTGGCCAGTGCGCTGGGCATTTCCCCGAGCTACGTGAACCAGCTGGAATCCAGTCAGCGCCCGATGACAGCCTCCGTCCTGCTCAAGCTCGGCAGCGTCTTCGATGCCGATCTGCAGCAGTTCTCGGCCGAAGACGCCGACCGGCTCGTGGCCCAACTCCGTGACGTGCTGACCGATCCCTCCGTCGGCGAGCAGATCTCGATGGCTGAGATCCGCGAGCTGGCCGCGACCATGCCGGCCGTCGGCCGTTACGTCATCGAACTGCATCGCCGGTACCGGCACGGCCGCGACGTCAACGAGACGATAATGACCCGCATCGATGCAGGCGCAGCGGGCTCGATGTCCGTGCCGCCGCCCATGGCGCAGGAGGAAGTGCAGGAGCTGTTCTACGCCCGGCGGAACTACTTCCCGGCGCTCGACCTCGCGGCCGAGCAGATCTTCGCGCAGGCCGGCCTCGTGATCGGCAACACCGTGGCCGGGATCACCGAGCGGCTAGCTCGTCGGCACGGCATCCGGGTGGCCGATCTTCCGGTCGGTGACCAGGGCGTCAAGCGCCGCTACGACCCCAATGCCCGGGTGCTGGCGCTATCCTCCCTGCTCAACTCCGGCCAGCGGGCCTTCCAGTTGGCTACCCACCTGGCCTCCGTCGAGCTGGCCACGGAGATCGATCAGATCGTCACCGAGGCGAACCTGTCCGGCGACGATGCTCGCATGCTCTGCCGGATCGGCCTCGCCAGCTACTTTGCTGGTGCCCTGGTCCTGCCGTACCAGCCATTCCTGGATGCCGCGGATGCCCTGGGCTACGACGTCGCACTCCTGCAGCGACGGTTCGACGTCGGCTACGAGACCGTCGCGCACCGCCTCAGCACACTGCAGCGTCCCGGGGCCCGCGGCGTGCCGTTCATCTTCGTGCGGGTCGACCGGGCCGGCAACATCTCCAAGCGTCAGTCGGCCACCAGCTTTCACTTCTCCCGGGTCGGCGGCTCCTGCCCGCTCTGGAATGTCTACGAGGCCTTCGCGCATCCCGGCGAGGTTCAGACCCAGCTGGCCCAGATGCCCGACGGCCGCAGCTATCTGTGGGTCGCCCGGACAGTCTCCCGGCGCTACGGCGGCTACGGAACGCTCGGCAAAACGTTCGCTGTCGGCCTGGGCTGCGATCTCTGGCATGCCCAGCGGCTCGTCTACTCCCACGGACTCGACCTGGCCAGCCCGTCCGCGCTGGTGCCGATCGGCCCGGGGTGCAAGGTATGCGACCGGAACACCTGCCCGCAGCGAGCCTTCCCAGCTATCGGCAAGCCCCTCGACCCCAATCCGCATCACGGCAGCTTCATCCCCTACGCGACCGGGGATAGCGTCACTGGCTCGACGCGGGGTCAAGGGCTCGGCCCGCAGGCACCTGCAACCACGTCGCGAGGTTTGCGCGAAACGGCGGAATCCGGGTAACCTGCAGGAGGTTTAATCAGGCACCTCGTTCGGTGAGGCGTCGACATGAACACAGGCCACTGATCCGACGACGTCGAGAGACGCCCAGGGTCAGGACAGGTCTCCCCGGCTTAAGGGGTGACCCGAAGTGGCTGCACCCATCCAGTGCTACGTCATGTCGTGCCAAAGCTCTGACGAGAAGGGGTGCGCGCCGGCTTCCTGGCGGGGCTCTCCCTGTGCTCGAAACTGACACCCGCGTGTGTCATGGCCGGAGGGAGGCGAGATATGGACTGCAGTACACCGGGTCATAAACGGCCCCGCATCCGAGCATTCTCGTTTTCTTCCGGCACGCGGTAACCACCCGTCCTGCGAAACCTTCTCGCACTGACCTGCCTGTGCACGAGCGCAGGGCAGATGGATGCTGCGTGCCTCCCGACAGGCCCCTGACCAGGGGGAGGGAGGGTCATCATGGCCACGGCAATGGAGTTCCGCAGCGCGGTACTTGACTCCGAGCACGTCGGCGACATCCGCGGTGCGCTCGGCACCATAAAGCTGGACGACACCGCGCCCCGGCGCAGCCGGTCTGCGCATCTGAAGACGCTGCTGGCCATCATCGGGCCCGGGCTGATCGTGATGGTCGGCGACAACGACGCCGGCGCGTTCACCACCTACGGCCAGGCTGGCCAGAACTACGGCACCCGGCTGCTGTGGACGTTGCTGCTGCTCGTGCCGGTGCTGTACGTGAATCAGGAGATGGTGCTGCGGCTGGGCGCGGTGACCGGTGTCGGGCACGCTCGGCTGATCCTGGAGCGGTTCGGCAAGTTCTGGGGCGCGTTCAGCGTAATCGACCTGTTCATCCTGAACGCGCTGACGATCATCACCGAGTTCATCGGCATCACCCTGGCCGCCGGCTACCTGGGCCTGCCGCGCTTCGCCGCGGTGGCTCTCGCTGCTGCGGTGATAGTGGGGGCCGCGTTCACCGGTAGCCTCCGCCGGTTCGAACGCGTCGCGATCGCGTTCTGCGCGGGCAGCCTGCTGCTGATCCCGGTCTACTTCCTGTCCCACCCAGCCGCATCCCAGATGGGCCGTGACTTCGTCCTGCCGCAGCTGCCAGGCGGCGCCGGGCAGTTGTCCACGGTCATGCTGCTGATCATCGCGATCGTCGGCACTACCGTCGCGCCCTGGCAGCTGTTCTTCCAGCAGAGCTACGTCATCGACAAGCGGATCACTCCCCGGTTCATGCGGTATGAGAAGGCCGACCTGTGGATCGGCATCGCCATCGTGGTCATCGGCGGTGCCGCGCTGATGGGCGCGGCCGCCGCCGCGTTCGCCGGGACCCGCGGATTCGGGAACTTCACCGACTCTGCCGGGCTGGCGCGCGGGCTGCAGGCCTACGCCGGCCGTGCTGCGGGGGTGCTGTTCGCGATCGCGCTGCTGGACGCCTCGATCATCGGTGCGTTCGCGGTCTCGCTGTCCACCGCCTACGCGGTCAGCGACGTGTTCGGCGTCAACCACTCGCTGCATCGCGGCGTGGAGGGCGCTAAGGGCTTCTACGGCATCTACGCCGCGCTGATCGGCATGGCAGCGGCGGTCGTGCTCATTCCCGGCTCCCCGCTCGGGTTGCTGACCGAGGGCGTGCAGGTCCTGGCCGGGGTGCTGCTGCCATCGGCGTCAGTGTTCCTGTTGCTGCTCTGCAACGACCGTGAAGTGCTCGGCCCGTGGGTGAACGGCCGCAAGACCAACATGTTCACCGCCGCCGTCGTGGCCGTCCTGGTCTCGCTGTCGGTCATCCTGACCGCTTCGGTGCTGTTCCCTGACGTCAGCTCGCGGCAGATCATCGAGATCATGATGGCCTGCGGCGTGGCCGGCATGCTGGCCGCCTGCTACGCGCTGGCGCGCAGGCTGCGCACCGGAGCGGCCCCTGTGACCATCGACCGCACCGGCCAGGAGAACTGGCGGATGCCGCCGCTGGCCGTGCTGTCCCGCCCGGCTATGTCGGCCGGCCGCAAGATCGGCATGGGCGCGCTGCGGCTCTACCTGGGCGCGGCGATGATCCTGGTCATCGTGAAGATCGCCCAGCTCGCCACCGGGCACTGACCGCGACCTCGCGAGCTGTTCGGCCTGGCGGACGCGCCGCGGCAGGGCTGGCGCCATCTGGTGGCGGGCACACGCGCACCGCGCTCTGCGCCCGCCGACCAGGGGCGGTTCAGGTGTTCCCCGGGCTATCCGAGGGTCCATTGCTGGTTGCTTTGGCCGTTGCAGGTCCACAGGTCGATGGCGGCGCCGTTGGCGGTGGACGCTCCGGTCACGTCGAGGCACAGGCCGGACTGGACGCCGGTGATGGTGCCGTTGGAGTTGATGCTCCATTGCTGGTTGGTGCCGCCGTTGCAGGTCCAGATGTCGACCTTGGTGCCGGGGGTGGTCTGGTTGTTGAAGGCGTCCAGGCACTTGGTGCCGCCGTAGACGGTGAGCTGGCTGGCGGAGGTCTGGGCCCAGGTCTGGTTGGTGCCGCCGCTGCAGGTCCAGATCTCGGTGGCGGTGCCGTTGGCCTGGGAGGCGCCGGTGACGTCCAGGCACTTGCCCGACCCCACCGCGTGGACGGGACCGGTGGAACCGCCGCCACCGCCCGACCCTCCGTAACCGACCGAGACGACGTTGGCCTGGACCGCGTTATCGGCCGCATCCGTCGGATAGCCGGAGGTCATGACCCCTTCGAAGAATGATCCAACGGATCCGTTGCTGTTGTCACCGCCGGTTCCCAGGAGGATGGCACCCTCCTGGTGCATGGGGGCATATCCGCTGGGAAGCGCTCCGCTGTACCAGGTAGTCAGGCCGCCCGATTGGGCGTTACCACCCTTGATGGCATACGTCGTTTGCCCGTTGTTCTTGACCAGGGCCGTGACGAACGCGCCCGAGTTGCCATGGTTATTCGTGTCGGAGCCATTTGCCCCGGCAAAGAGCCCGTTTTCCATATCTGCCTGGACCCAGGGACCAGATCCTGAACACGGGGCAAACCAGCATTCCGAACTGAAGTTGATGGCGTCCATGTGGCCGTCACCGTTAGCGGAGTTATTCGTCTCGGCGTTCCCGTAGTCAAAGCAGCACTGATTATTAAAATGCGTGCCGCTGACCACCATGTACGCACCCTGTGGCTGGCCACCGGTCGCGACGCCCGTCGTGCTGTCGTCCCGGTAGCCGACGCCGGCCGACACGTAGACCCCGTAGACCGAATGACCGCCGACCGTCACCGGCAGCGCGGCCGCGTTCGCGCCGACGTCCTGCCCGCCGTGCTGGCCGGGTCCCTCGATGGTGAGGTTGTTATGCTCCGGGGACTGGTCATAGATCTCCGTGATGGTGCATGTCGTGCCAGCGCAGAACGTATTTTGCGCCGCGGCGTTGGCGTAGCCGCCCGCGGCCAGCGTGCCGATGTTGGTGGTCGTGCCATCCGACGCGCGCTTGACCTGGTAGAGAGGGCCGTTGTACGCCGCGTAGAGCGCTCGCACGGTGCTGTGCGCGGCGACGCACGGCGTGCCGGCCGCAGCGTAGATGTCGCACGGGAGTGACACCGCGGCCTGCGCCGTGCCAGCCGTGCCGGCCAAAATGCCCGCGGTGAGCGCAACTGCCGCGCCCGCGGACAGTGCTGCCTTTCTCAAGTGCCGGAGTCGTGACCGGACAATCACTGTGAACCTCTTCCGTTCCTGTGGGGCGTGGCGCCAATGCCTGAGGGGCCCGGCTTTGGATAGAGAATCCAAAGCGCGAACAACTGTCGCGTGCAGTTGAGAACACGCGGCCCGCACGTCAACGAGCTAGGTCGCTGCCTGATGACAACAGCAGTGTGAGCGCTAACAATCTTGCCGATCAAATGAAGCTCATGCAGGCCTCCGGGTGTGTTGGCGCGCTTGAACAGCGCGATGCCATCACTATGGCTCCGGTGCGAAGTTACGTCAAGGTTACGGAGGGGTCATGTGTAAGGGCGCGCATGCAAGTCGGGAGCCTGGCAACCGTGATCGTGGGATCACCCGCCACCACCGCGCGAGCATCTCTTGGCCATCCCCGGTATTGGCCCGATCGTCTGCGGAAGTTCGTACATGGGTGATTCTGAGGTCGGTCGCGGCGTATTCCAACATCGCCTGAAAGTTTCAGCGGTGCCTTGGTGGCCCGGGCGGGCGGGAGCAGCCTGCTGTGCCGCCTTGCTCGATCCTGCTGGGCACACTGTGGGGGTGGCGACCGGGTGGCCGCGCGTTACGAGTGCGCCTGGCCCGCGACAGTGACCCCACGCCGGATTGTCTGTCGCGGCCTGTACCCCCAGCGGCAAACTCCGCATTGATCTCACCGAGCTACATGATCAACTTATGTGACAACAGGTAATCATCTGGATACAATAAGTGCATGTGGGCAGGCCGGGACGTACCGCGGGGTGCCGTCGTCGCCGACCGCGGCAGAAGATGATGGGAATCTCTCTGGGCATCGCGCTCGCGGTCGTCAGCTTCATCGCCATCGTGGCATCGAACCAGGCCAAGGCTAGGCATGTCCGGGTCACCGGATCGGGCAGGCTGGTCCGGGTCCTGGGCTCCGGGGCGGATGGGGACAAGCGTGACGGGCCGGAGCACCGCTACCGCGCCTGGTGGCCGTGTCAGGGCGACCGCGCCAGGACCGTACTGTGGGCCGCGTATGCGCTGATGGGTGCCCTCCTCGTGGGCTACCTTGCATTCTTGATCGTCCGGGGTCCCGACCGGTCTTCGCCACTGCTGGACGGCTGGCTGGTCGACGGCTTCGAGATAACCGCCGCCACCCTGTGCATCGCACGTGGACTCACCCGACGGCCGGGGCGCGCGGTTGCGCTGACGCTCGGCTTCGGCCTGATCATGTGGTCGCTCGGCGACATTGCATTGACGGTCGAGTCACTAGGCGGCGTCACGCCGCCCGCACCCTCGCTCGCGGACGTTTTCTATCTCGGGTTCTACCCGCTCACTTACGTGGCAGCCGTGATCTTCATGCGTGGGGAGGTCAGAAGGCTCACCACTCCCAGCTGGCTGGACGGTGCCGTCGCGAGCGTCGGCACCGCGTCGGTGTGCGCGGCATTCCTGTTCGAAAGAGTCCTTCGCCTGACCGGTGGGAATGCCGCCGCCACGGCGACCAACCTGGCCTACCCGATCGGAGACGTGCTGCTGCTCAGCCTGGTCATGGGCGGATCGACGGTGATGTCCGGCAGGCGGAAGGCACCGTGGCTCCTCATGGCCACGGGAATCGCTATCAATGCCGTCGGTGACACCGCCAACCTCTTCGGGACATCATTCGGGGAGTCTCGGCTGGGCTTCATCTTCAACGCGATCGCCTGGCCGACGTCGATGCTGGTTCTGTCGATGTCAGTCTGGTTGCGGCCGCGCCCGTCGAACCCACAGACCCTTCGCAAGCCAGCGTTGTTCGTCATTCCGGGAATCAGCGCCGCGTGTGCACTGGTCGTCCTCTTCGTCGGAAACCTGCACGCAACGAGCCGGCTTGCGCTCGGCCTGGCGACCGCCGCTCTCCTGCTGGTCGGCATCCGGTTGGTCGTGTCCGTGCGCGGGATGAGGTCCCTCAGCCAGGAGCGCCGCCACCAGTCGGTCACCGATGAGCTCACTGGCCTTGGCAACCGTCGCTGCCTCCAGACTGTCCTGGACGCGTTCTTCGCAGACTACGACGTAACGGCAGCGCGGCCGCGATCCATTGCCTTCCTCTTCCTTGACCTCAACCATTTCAAGGAGATCAACGACACCTTCGGCCACCCCGTTGGCGACAAGCTCCTCAAGCAGTTGGGCCCACGTTTGTCTGCCTGCCTGCGCGAGGCCGACCTGCCCATCCGGCTCGGGGGTGACGAGTTTGTCGTGGTGCTCGTGGACGGAGACGCCGACTATGCCACCGCGGTCGCCCAGCGACTGACGGACAGGCTGGCCGAGCCCTTCGTCCTTGACACGGTGCGGGTCCACATCAGCGCGAGCATCGGCATCGCGCTTGCGCCCACTGATGCCACCGATTCGGCCAGCCTCCTGTGGTGCGCGGACGTCGCGATGTACCGGGCCAAGCTGGCCGGCACTCCCTTCGCGATCTACCAGCCGGACCTCGACAAAAGCGGGAACCGGCTGCTGCTGCTGGACGAATTGCGCACGGCAATCGACGAACGTCAACTCGTGCTGCACTACCAGCCACAGCTCGATCTGCGGACCGGCGAGATCGTCGCCGTCGAGAGCCTGCTCCGCTGGGCCCATCCCAGACTCGGCATCGTCCCACCGCTTGAGTTCATTCCTCTGGCCGAAGAAGCCGGCCTCATGGGATCGATCACGACTCTCGTGCTCACCGACGCCCTCGCGCAGTGCGCTGCCTGGAGGAGCGCCGGAAACCCCCTCTCGGTCTCGGTCAACATCTCACCGACGAACCTTCTCGACCCGCGGTTCACAGATCTCGTCCGCGACCTCCTCGAGAGTCATCAGGTGCCCGCCGAAGCCCTCGTTCTGGAGATCACCGAGACCAGCGTCATCACTCACTTTGATCGATCCCAAAGCGTCATCCAAGAACTCTGGGACCACGGCATCGTGGTGTCGATCGACGACTTCGGCGCCGGCTTCACCTCACTCGCCCACCTCAGTAGCCTGGCGGTGAAGGAACTTAAACTCGATCGAATCTTCATCGCCGCGCTCACCGGCGACGACAGCAGACGCGCCCTCGACCTCGTTCGCGCGACCATCGACCTCGGCCACGCCCTTGGTCTGCGCATCGTGGCCGAAGGAATCGAGGACTACGCCACCCTGGAGTTGCTGTCCGACCTCGGCTGCGACCTCGGCCAGGGGAATTTCATCAGCAGGCCCAAGCCAGCCAATCGCCTCACGCTCACACCCAAGCTGGTCGGCTCACGACCTGCGGCAAACGTCGGGGAAAGAGGGCTACGGCGCCCCTATGACTTCGTAGTGAACCCTCGGAGTTAGTGCCCTGCGCCGGAGGAGCCTCCGAGGTCACGGCGCAGGAAGACGGTGGCTGCCGGGTTGGTGGTGACCTGCCGCCAGCCGGGGCTCCGCAGCAGCTGGCGGGCCAGCCCGGAGTTGCCGGGTATGAGCACGCAGTTCACGCCGAGGCGCTGGAGGCTCCCGGGGCCGCCGGAACTGGCCGTCAGGATGCGCTGCTCGGCGAGGACGTCCTGGCGCCCATAGAGGTCGTTGCGGGAATCGATGCTTACCGGCACGTCGGGCCGCAAGAGGATGACGATTCCGCCGAGCGGGTAGGCGTTGAACAGCCGGCACCCGGATGGCAGGGCGCTGATCGAGTCGGCTGGGTAGACCGTATTGCCTAGGTCCGGCAGGCTGATCGCGGCCTGCAGCGCCAGGGCCGCCACCGCGGCCGCGGCCCCCAACCGCAAGATGAGGCGGCGGTCCCTGGCCCATGCTCGCAGCCGCGGGCCATCAAGCGCCGCGGCCAGGACCGCGACTGCCACGACGTCGAGGATGGGCAGCATGCGGATGACGTAGGCCGCGCCGGCAGCGAGCACGCCGAGGACGAGAACCAGGTCCCACCGGCCGCGCCGGGCCGCCATGGCTGTCGCGAGGACACCCGCGCCGAGCATGGCCATCTGGTCGGGGCTGGTGAAGGAGATGTGCTGCCATTCTGTTATCAGCCCGGCTGACGAGCTGCTCACATCACGTAGCTGCTGGATGATGGCGAGCCCGGCTGGGTTGGCGAGCGTGCCGGCCAGCGCCGCCAGCGCGGGTGCCGTGGCCGTGACCGCCGCGCGCGGCAGCATCCGCCGCCTGGCGTCCGCGGGGAGCGCCAGCGTGGCGGAGACCTGGGCGCCCAGCCCAGCACAGAGCACCACGACGATCCCCAGCGGCGCAGCCACGTGCAGGTTCACCCACGCCGCTTCGATCACGGCAACGATCAGCACGCTGCGGGCGCGCAGGGTCGGTCCGGCGCGCATTGTCACCAGCAGAAGCAGGGGGACAGCGATGTAGTCCACCAACTGCGGACGGACCGACAGCCAGGCGATGCCTCCCACAGCCCCGGCAACGACCAGCGAGCCGGCGACCGGCGCGGTAGCGCCGAGTCGCCGGGCCAGCAGCAGAACGGCGCCGCCCGCGGCCATCACGAACGCGCTTCCGATCAGGGCGACGCAGGGCAGGCCGCCCGCCCGGTACCCGATCGCCAGCAGCAGGTCAAAGGCCCAGGAGTTCGGCGTCCACGGTCGGCCGCGGGCCCACCACGAGAAGCTGTCGGCGACTGGGATGCGCCCGGTGTGCAAGATCAGCTGACCGGTCCTGATCTCCCAGAAGGTGTCCGACTCGGCCAGCACACTCGCCCGCACGAGCGCGATCGGGAGCAGAGCCAGCCAGGCGATCAGCCACGGTCGGCGGGCTCGCTGGCGGCTTGTCGTGGCGGTGGCAGCGGGTGGTGTGCCGTCCGCGCTCCCGGTGTGGCGGGAGGGCGTCGGTTCACAGACGCCCGGGAGGGGCGGAGCCTCGGCCAGGGTCGGCGCGCGGGGTTCTGAGCTGGGCGTCTCCACTGAGACGCGGAACGCACGCACGGCAAACTTGACCCCCCCCGGGACTCATCTCATCCTACGGTACGGCCGGCCGGCCGCTGGATCATGCCTGCCGGTCACTACCGCGACCTTGTCCCGGAACTCTTGCATCTCGCTATCCCTCCGCGAGGATCTCGTGCAGCCGGGCGGCGAAGGCGCGGGGGGTGAGTTGGCGTGCCTGGCCCCCTCGTACCAGGACAGGCGGCAGATGCCCCGGCCCGGGCCCTCACGCCGCCATCCTGAGCCGCCGGGCATTACGCTGCCGGGTCGAGACGGCCGCCGGCGCATCCGGATTGTCCTGGGGCTATCCGCGGGGCTGAACGGCCGGGGCAGCGGTCGCTGGCCGCTGTTGCGTTGCAGCCTGGGCAGGGCGGCGGCGGGCATAGCGGCGGGCGAACCGGCGCAGGATGGCGGGCGGGTGGGTGACGCTGCTGCGGTGGGCCAGGGCCTTGAGTTCGCCGGCCTGTTCTGGGTCGAAGTAACCGGCGTTCTGGTAGACGTCGATCCGGGTGCACAGGCCAGGCGCGTCCAGTTCGGGGTGGAACTGGGTGGCGTAGACGTGCGAGCCGATCCTGAACGCCTGCACCGGGCAGTCAGGGGAACCCGCGAGCAAGACGGCGTGGTGTGGCAGCCGGCTGATCGCCTCCTTATGGCCGGTGAACGCGTCGAACGTGGCGGGCAGCCCGCGCAGCAGCGGGTCTTGCCGGCCCTCGTAGGTGAGGGTGACCGGGACACAGCCGACCGGTTCGGCGTACCGCCGGTCGACCACCGCTCCTTGGTGGCTGCCGAGCGTCCCGATGCCATAGCAGGCCCCCAGAAACGGGAAGTCCGCGGTGATCACCCGGTCGAGCAGGCCACGCAGGTCTGCCTCGGCCCGCCGCTGGACCGGCGATTTCGAGTCCTCTGGGTCGCTGGAGTTGTACGGGCCGCCGCCGAGGAGGATCCCCGACCAGTCCTGCAGATCGACGTTCCCCAGTGACCGCTGCTCCAGCCGGGCCCGGCGCAGATCGCGCTCGCCCAGCCCGGCGAAAGCCAGGAACGACTCGTACTCGTTGTCCGCGGCGGCGTCCTCGGCCCGGATGGCCAGCAGCAGGAACGGTTTCACGAGGCCACCCTATGGGCTCCGATCCCAGGCTCAGTCAGTACGCGAGCCGCCGGTCACCGATCCGGCCGGGTCAGCGCCTTCAGAGCTGAGCCTGGATGAGCCGCTTCGAACCAGCGATCGAACTGCCTGCGACACCGCAGAGGCAGCCACCACGCGGTCACGAACGGCGAAGGCAGCGAGCACGCCCGAACTTTCAGCAAGCAGTCCAGCCCCGTTCTACAAGCACCAGCCAGCGGTGGCCCCAGCTGTCCCCCGGTGTACGACATTGTCTTTGACACCGATGGGGACGGCTTCATCACCGGAGACGACTTAACGGCCATGGGCCAGCGCATCAGCGACGAGTTCGGTGTCCCGGACGGCGCGCGGCGCAAGGCCATCGGTCCGGAACCGCGATCTTCGGCCATGCCTGACACGTCCCCGAGATGGCGCGCCGTCCCATGACCACACGATGGTGCAGTCCTTGCTCGACGACGGCAAGATCACGGCTGAAGAAGTCGCGGCGCACCCGCAACGATCGATGCTGCTGCGGGCGCTGAGCGATGTCAGTTCCGAGCCGGACCTCCAGCTGCACGAGGCCCGCCTGGGCGACCGTTACCTGCTCTCCTCCGACGGCCTGCACGAGGTGGCGGCCGCCGATTCCATTGCGCGGGTCCTGCTCACCGTCACCGATCCCGATCAGGCCGCCAGGGACCTGATCGCGCTGGCCATTGACGGCGGCGGTCCCGACAACATCACCTGCATCGTGGCCGATGTAGTGGCGCCGGAGGTCCCGGCCCAGTCCTAGCCACTGCGGCTGCGCTCCAATGGAGACTTTCTCCTCGCCATCTGACCAGGCATTTGCCAGGAGTGCCATGGGAAGACCAGCGGCAAGGAACTCGATCTGCGGCAAATGAGCGTGTTCGCCGTCGTGCGGCTTTAGCCCTTTTGCAGTTCCTCTGGAAGTGCGTGTGGTGCGATCTCGACGATGAGGTCGGCGTTGAGGGCTGCGGAGATGCGTTCGAGCAGGGGGATGGTGGGGACGACGCCGCCGGCTTCGAGGCGGGAGAGGGCGGGCTGGGTCATGCCCGCGCGGGCTGCGAGCGCTTCCGGGCGTTGGTAGCCTCCTGGTGTGCCTAAGTCGCGTGCTGGCTGCTGCCCCAGTGTCATCAGCCGGGTTCAGCGGCGCCGCGCTCAGGCCGGACCGCACCCGCCGTCTTCGTCACTGAGGTCGTCAGGGAAATACGGGGTATCAGTTCCCGGCGGCTGGCATGGGCCGGGAGACCAGAAG
>OBLW0100001130.1_pt1 | contig 22941 bp, 20 predicted proteins | sample 1520161 | NCBI WGS metagenome assembly OBLW01 (sample SAMEA3539309, study PRJEB22396) | soil metagenome | biome: tundra; feature: field; material: soil | place: USA | collected 2010-05 | depth 0.15 m | reverse complement strand
GCGGGCTCGACTACTACACGCGGACGGCGTTCGAGTTCACGCACGGGGCGCTGGGAGCGCAGAACGCGATCCTGGGCGGAGGCCGCTATGACGGACTGTCCGAGGCTCTGGGCGGGCCGGCGGCTCCGGGGATTGGGTTCGCGATTGGGGAAGACCGGCTGGTGATGTCGCTGAAGGAGACGGCCGAAGGCGTGCTGCGGAAGCCGGACGTGTACGTGGCTCCGCTCGGAGCGGGAATGAACGGCGAGGCCGCGCGACTGGCGCGGGAATTGCGGCGGCATGATCTGGTGGTCGAACTGGGAGACGAGAGCTTCCGGCTGAAGAAATCGTTCGAGGCGGCAACGAAGGCGGGGGCCAAGTACATCCTTATCGTGGGGGAGAATGAAGTGAAGGCGGATGCGTTTGCATTGAAGAATCTCGCGACGGGGGAGCAGGTTTCGGTGCCGCGCGGAGAACTTGCGCTTAGGATTCAGACGGAGTGACGAACTCCGAATCGAAAAGTCAAAGAAGAGGATCGAGCATGAACTGCCGTTTGGCTATCTTCATTACTTTGCTTTGTTCCGTGGTTCCGCTGTTCACCTTCGGACAGGCTGCTGCGCCCTCCAAGCCTCTGACTCCTTTGGAGCAGACACTGATTGATGCCGAGAAGAGTTTTGTGGAGGCGGCAAAGAAGGGGGACATCGCATTTTTCAAGCGCACCCTTACCAATGATTTTTCTTTCGTCTCCTATGACGGGCAGTTGTCTAACCGGCAGGACATGATCGACCAGTTTGGGGATGGCGGTCTGAACTTGCAGCCGTACGATATGAAGGTGGTAACGGCGGGCGACGGCGTAGCGATTGTAACCTACGATGTGGTGCTGCGCGTTCGACCGTCGGAGGATCAAGGGCCGCCTCCGCGTTATCAGCACTTCAGTACGGTCTGGGTGAAGCAAGGAGACGCGTGGAAGATGAAGTTTCAACAGATGACGGCTTCGCATTGGGGAGACTGGTAGGGATTGATGATTTCGGATCGATGATTTCGAATCGATGATTGTTAAGTGTTGATTGTTGATTGAAAACCGTATGAGACTATGGTTGACGCGCGCTTGAAGTGAGACTACTATTTCGCGGCAGCCGCGGCTGCTCTTCAATCAGCAATCAGCAATCAACAATCAGCGATCAACAATCAACCTACGAGGCGCGCGATGAAAACCATAGCGATAATCTGTGCGGGGTGGCTGGTATTGGCAGTGGCGGCGGCGGCGCAGACGGAGATGCCGAAGCCGGGACCAGAACACAAGAAACTCGATATGTTCGCAGGTTCCTGGACGCTGGAGGGCGACATGAAGCCCAGCGCGATGGGTCCGGGTGGAAAGACGACGGAAAACGAGAAATGCGAGTGGATGGAAGGCGGGTTCTTCCTCGTTTGCCATACCGACTTTAAGACGACGATGGGGAATGGGTCGGGAATTTCTATTATGGGATATTCCACCGACGACAAGGTCTATACCTACCGCGAATTCAACAGTTGGGGGGAATTCGACGACTCCAAGGGCTCGGTGGATGGCGACACCTGGACATGGATTAACGACGAAAAGATGAGCGGCATGACGATGAAGGGGCGGTTCACCATGAAAGTGACTTCGCCGGCGTCGTACAACTTCACCTACGAAATGTCGCCGGATGGAACGAAATGGTCGACGGTAATGGACGGTAAGGCGACCAAGGGAAAGTGATGGCGGGCGCGTGACAATTGTCATGGCAGGCAGCTGACGAATCGCACTGGGCAGCAGACTTTGGTCCCACTACGATCCTTGCGAAGGACTTCCAACCAAGGAGCATACACGTGGATCTGAAGACAATTCTGGTTTCGATCCTGGTTCTGTTTACCGCGTCCGCTTGGGCACAGATGACGCCTAAGCCCGGCCCGGAGGTGAAGAAGCTCGACTACTTCGTGGGAGCATGGGCTGTCGAAGGGACTGTCGCTCAAGGTCCATGGGGAGCGGGCGGGAAATTCAGCTCGACCGACACCACGGAGTGGATGCCGGGCAGTTTTTTCGTGGAGGGTCACTCAGATTTCAAGATGCCGCCGGAAGTGGGCGGCGACGGCAAAGCAACCTCATTCATGGGGTACGACACGGACGAGAATCTGTATACCTATAACGAGTTCACCAGCCAGGGACGGCGCGAGGTCTCGAAGGGCACGGTCAGCGGCGATACCTGGACGTGGACGAGCACGGCGAACTACGGCGGGCAGGAAATCAAGCAGAGGATGACGATGAAAGTGCTGTCGCCGACGAGCTACGGTCTGAAGTTTGAAGTCTCACTGGATGGTACGACTTGGATGACGTTCATGGAGGGAAAGGCAACGAAGAAGTAGGTCCTTGGCGGCCGGGGATTGGAGGCTTCAGCCGCGAGGCTGGAGCCTTTTTGTTGGGGCAGTCAGAATCAGCGGGAGTCAGTTCGGCGCACGCGTGTGGGGGCTGGGACGCCCCCACGATCCCAGATCTCAATAGGCTTTCAGGCGACGCGCTTCGCGGACCACGTCTTCCACCTTGGGCAAGTAGTGATGTTCCTGCGGCGGGGAAAAAGGGACCGCAGAATCTAGCCCCGCGATGCGGACGATGGGGCCGTCGAGATCGTCGAAGGCTTCTTCGTTGATGATGGCGGCGATTTCACCCGCCAGACCACCGGTGCGCGAATGCTCGTGAAGGACGATGACCTTGTTCGTCTTCTTCACGGTTTGTGCGATGGCTTCGCGATCTAACGGCGAGACGGTGCGCAGGTCCAGGATCTCCAGATCGATTCCTTCCTTTGTCAGAGTATCCGCCGCCTCGAGCGCAGTGTGGACCATGGCAGCGTAAGTAATAATGCTGAGGTCGCGGCCTTCGCGAGCGACGCGCGCTTTGCCAATCGGGACGACATAATCCTCCGCGGGTACTTCCTCCTTGATGCGGCGGTAAAGATATTTGTGCTCGAAAAAGATGCAGGGGTTGTTGTCGCGGATGGCGGCTTTGATCAGGCCCTTGGCATCGTAGGGCGTGGCGGGGCAGATAACTTTGAGGCCGGGATTGTGGACGAACCACATCTCGGGATTCTGCGAGTGGAAGGGGCCGCCGTGAACGTATCCGCCGCTGGGTCCGCGCAGAACCAGCGGTGCTGGCGCGCCCCAGAGGTAGTGCGTCTTCGCGACCATGTTGGAAATTTGGTTGAAGGCGCAGCCGATGAAGTCCATAAACTGGAATTCGGCGACGGGGCGCATGCCGGTGAGCGATGCGCCGAAGGCCGCGCCCACGATGGCGGACTCGGCAATGGGCGTGTCGATGACGCGCTCGGGGCCAAAGCGGTCGATGAAACCGTCGGTAACTTTGAAGGCGCCGCCGTAAATGCCAATGTCTTCGCCGAGGCAGAAGACGGTTGGGTCGCGGTCCATTTCTTCCCAGATTCCCTGGCGGATGGCTTCGAGGTAGGTTAGGAGCATAGGGTTCAAAGTTTCAAGGTTTGGCGCCAGTCCAGTGTCTCCAGAATTCACCGTTGACTTTCAATTGCACATCGTCGGGCAGATCGATGCCGCGGAAATAGACTAAGTGTACTGGCCCATCGAGTGTTTCAGGTCCCAAGTCCTCCCACTGATATCTCAGCGAAATCGAGAGCATCACGTTCATCACGAGATACTCTTTGGGAACTTCGAATACGATGCTCTCATTCTTCGGGACCCACCACTCAGTTAAGAAATCGTACCGATGTAACTTTGGAACCGGCGGTAGCTTAGCATCGGCGGCCGGATTGTTCGTGCTGAATTCCTCTAGGTAGTAACGAACCGAGGCTTCCGCTCCGTCCTTGTGGCTCCGGGCTGACTTCATGACTTCGCCTGTAATCTTCTCACCCGAAAAGGCCGTTTCCACCGGAATGCGTATGTCCCATGCGGTCGAGTTGCGTAGCCGAAGCCACAGCGTTCCCTTGGCCTCATCGAATCGTTCGAATTCGATTGTGACTCGTTGATTCTTAGGGATGGCGACTGGCTCTACGTGGCTTGGCGTTTGCGCGAGACCAGCGCTTGACGCCACTACGACTACTAGAAGGATGGAGAACGCAAGGTCCTTCGACTCGCCCCGCCGCTGGCTTCGCCAACGGCCACGCTCGCTCAGGATGACAAAGCGGAGGAGGCGGCACATGTTCAGGAACCCATTCATCTTCCACACCTTCAACTATTGTCATCCCGAGCGAGGATGCTCGTTCACGCTAGTGAACGAGCACCGCAGTCGAGGGACCTTGCGTTTCGTACCACTCGGCTGCCAAATCCTTCCAGCCGGGGTTCTTGCGTTCGATCAGCCACATTTTCTTTTCGCGGCGCCAGCGCTTGAGTTGTTTCTCGCGATCGATCGCATTTGCAACGTCATCGAAGCTTTCCCAATATACGAGGCGAGTGCAATTGTAGTCGTCGGTGAAGCCCTCGCGGACGTGATTCTTATGCTGCCAGACGCGCTTACGCAAGTTGTTCGTCATTCCTATGTACAGGGCTCGTCTTGAGGCGCTCTGCATCATATAGACGTAGTAGATGTACTCGTCGCGCATTTGGGCCCTCCCGGCTGAACACAAGGTCCCTCGACTGCGCAAAACGATTTGCTTTGCTCTTCGTTTTGCTTCGCTCGGGATGACAATTCAGGAGGAGCATTTCACAACATTTCGCTACGTGTCTGTGACAAGCGACCATACAATCCACAAGCACTTGTCACTTCAAATGCACGGCGGCTTGGGTTTGTTTGAAGCTTCCTGTTCCCTTCTTCACTTTGGGCATCCCATACTTCGGCCTGATTTCGTGGCAGCCGTTTTCGCAGAAGACGCCGCCTTCGGCTGATTCCGGCGTCGGCATCGGCGAGTTCACCGCTATTTCGCGTTCTGCTTCGATGACCTCTTCTACTTCAGCGATCAGCGCTACATTTTCTTTTGGCGTCAGCCACTTCTTTTCTTTCACCAGGTAATTTTCGAAGCGCGCGATGGGATCGCGCTTCTTCCAGAAGTCGAACATCGCCTTGGGCACGTAGCCGGCGGCATCGTGGATGGCGTGACCTTTCATGCGCATCATCTTGGCCTCGATCAGTGTGGGACCTTCGCCGCGATGGGCGCGCTCGACGGCTTCGTGAGCGGCGTCGTAAACCTGGCAGGCGTCGGTGCCGTCGACGATGACGCCGGGGATGCCGTATCCGATGGCGCGTTCGGCAAGGTCTTTGCAGCGGTACTGCATTTCCGACGGCGTCGAGTAGGCCCAGAGATTGCTCTCGACGAAGAGCACGAGGCCGAGATTCTGCACGGCGGCGAAGTTGATGCCTTCGTAAGTGACGCCAGTGGACTGGCCGCCGTCGCCGATATAGGTCATGACTGCCAGGTTGCGTCCCTGCAGGCGCGCGCCGAGCGCAACCCCCGATAGCACCGGGATGAGATCGCCCAGCATTGAAATGGGTGAAACCATGTTGCGTTTTTCGATGTCGCCGAAGTGCGAGGTGCCGTCGCGGCCCTTGGTGGGCGAGTCGGCCTTGGCCATGTACTGCATCATGGTGACGCTGGCGCCGAAACCGCGGACCAGCAGCGATCCCTGGTTGCGGATCATGGGCGCGAACCAGTCGTCCTTGTCGAGCGCGTAGGCGGAAGCGCAGGAGCAGGCTTCCTGGCCGAGTCCGAAGTAGACTCCGCCGACGACTTTTCCCTGCTTGTAAAGGTTTTCGAGCGCGACCTCCATTTTGCGGTTGAGCAACATCCAGCGATAGATCTCGATGCATTGCTTCTTGTCGAGATACTTGGAGTCGCGAATCGGCGGGACGGGCCCGTCGAGGTCGCCTTCGACCTCGTAGCGAACGTGCTCGGCGCCCTGACGGTCCTTTTCTACATGCTGGCGGACGGTGAAGTCGGGATGCTCCAGGCGATAGTCGGGAATGGAGTAGGTGCGAACGTCCCAGTTACTGGAGGCTTTCGAGTTCGTGCGGGATGATGCGGGGCGCGAGCGATTCCCATTGGAACTGGGTGTGGACTTGATTTTCTTGTTCCCCATGTGAAAGCGGCGCTGCGAGCGCGATGTATTGATGGTATCGCGAGTGTGGGGGATTGGGCTAGGGCGTGCTGTATCAGTGTAAGTGCTCCAAGATAATGTCACCCCCTAACTGCAACGAGACTCTGTCACCCTCCGAGGATGGTGACGATGAGTCAGAAACCCGGACCCGCACAATTCATGATCTCCGGATCAGGCCCAAGTCGTGTCGTCTTCTTTGTGGAACTGGCGGATTTCTGCAGGCGGCTTCATAGGCACGCCTACTGCGCGGCCGAGCAGGGCGTCGAGGGTTTCGATCCAGAGGATTTGGCTCGAGAACACTACTCCGAAATTGCGGGAGATGGACTCGGCGACGGCGTTCAGGTCGAGCGGTTTGCCGAGTTCTCGCTGCATCGAGGTCACCGGCTTTGACGTTATACCGCAGGGGACGATCAAATTGAAGTAGCTGAGGTCGGTGTTCACGTTCAGCGCGAAGCCGTGCGAAGTGACGAAACGGGAGATGTGGACACCGATGGCGGCAATCTTTGATTCGGGTTCGTTGTTGGGCGGCCTGGCTTCGTTTGGCCGGACATCCGAGGCGGCTGTCTCCCCATGAGCATCGTGGCCCGCGGCTTCGGTCCAGACGCCCGTCAGTCCCGGCACTCGCTTTGCGGAAATGGCGAACTCGACACAGGTGCGGATCAGGACTTCTTCCATGCGGCGCACGAATTCCACCACGCCTAGAGTTTTGCGTGTACCGCCGGGCTCGGCAAAGCCGCGGAGGTCGAAGATGGGATAGCCGACGATCTGCCCGGGACCGTGGAAAGTTACGTCGCCGCCACGGTCGCATTCGAACAGCTCGACGCCGCGCTGGGCGAGGAGTTCAGGCGAAGCGATCACGTTCGCCAATTTCGCATTACGACCCAGGGTGATGACCGGCGAGTGTTCGAGCAGGAGCAGGACGTCGCCGATCTTTTCTTCTTTGCGCAGCGCGACGAGCTGCTGCTGCAGACGGAGGCCTGTCGCGTAATCAACGGTGCCGAGTTGAATGACGGAAATCATAAACGATTGGGCGATTGGGTAATTTTGTAATTGAGTAGTTGAAAAACCTTCATGAGCCCGGAACCGCGAGGTGTCCTAAATTACTCAATTACTCAATTCTTCAATTCCCCAATTTTCTCGATTCTCCTAAGCGTTAATCGCGATCCCGTACACACTGTTCGACGCATCCAGCATAGCCTCGGCCAGGGTCGGGTGGGCGTGGATGGTCCACATCAAATCTTCGACGGTGGCTTCGAGTTCCAGGGCGGCGACGGCTTCGGCGATCAGTTCGGTGGCCTGCGGGCCAATGATGTGTACGCCGAGAATCTCGCCATAGTCGGCGTCGGAGACGATCTTGATGAAGCCCTCGTGCTGGCCAATGATCGATGCGCGCGAATTCGCGGTGAACGGGAACTTGCCGATTTTCACGTTGTATCCCGCCTCGCGGGCCTTGGTTTCAGTGAGGCCGACGCTGCCAATTTCGGGATGACAATACGTTGCGCCCGGAATGTGCTCGGGATTGATCGGCTTCCCGGGCTTGCCCGCGATTTTCGCGACGGCGACGAGCGCTTCCATGGCTCCAACGTGCGCCAGTTGCGGCGTGCCTAGCACGATGTCCCCGACGGCATAAACACCGGGTTCGGCGGTCTGCATCCAGGAATCGGTTTGGATGAAGCCGCGGTCCGGTTTGATTTTCGTCCGTTCCAAACCGAGGTTTTCCGTGCGCGGCTTCCGGCCAACGGCGATCAGAATCTTCTCGGCTTCGATCTTCTGCTGTTTGCCATCGACCGTTATGGTAACGGCGACACCCGACTTCGTTTTCTCAACCTTGTCAACCTTCGCGCCGGTGTGGAAGTTGATGCCGCGCTTGCGGAACACGCGGGCGAGTTCCTTGGAGACTTCTTCGTCTTCTACGGGAACCAGACGCGGCAGCATTTCGACGATCGTCACTTCCGCGTCGAACGATCTGTAGATCGAAGCGAACTCGACCCCAACGGCGCCGGCGCCAACAATCACAATCGACTTCGGAAGCTCTTTCAGGCTGAGTATTTCAATGTTCGTCAAGACGCGGTCGTTGACTTCGAGGCCGGGCAGCATGCGAGCTTCGGAGCCGGTGGCCAGAATGACATTTTTCGCTTTGAGCTGAGTGGCCTTGCCATCGTTCGTGACTTCGACCGAATGTGCGCCGTTTTGTGCCGGGCCCGTAAGTTTGCCGTAGCCTTTTACCGTCTGCACCTTGTTCTTCTTCATCAGGAACTCGAGGCCCTTGGCGTGCTTGGCGACGATCTTCCCTTTGCGTTCCTGGATTGCAGTCCAGTTTAGCTTGCGCGCGTCCACGCCTTCGATGCCGAACTCCTTGGCCTCTTTCAGGTGATCCCAGAGTTCCGCGTTGAAGAGCAATGCCTTGGTCGGGATGCAGCCCACATGCAGGCAGGTCCCACCGAGGAATCCGTCTTTTTCGACGAGCGCGGTCTTCAAGCCATATTGGCCAGCGCGAATCGCGGCCGTGTAGCCAGCAGGTCCGCTGCCGATGATGGCTACGTCGTAGATGGTTTCGGGCAAAGTAGTAATCCTCAATAGGAAGAGATGACAAAAGGCAAACGAATGATTCTAGAACAGCGCAGCCCAAGGCACGCGCTTCTGCCAAGAAAATAAAGCCGCCTGGAGGGGCGGCTCAAAGAACCTGTTCAACCGCTAACTTCAGTTGTTTTCGTTGCTGGCGCGCTTCCACGAAATCAGCTCGCCGATGGTCGAACTCGTGCTGGAAACCGGCTGCTTATAGGCTTCCACTTCCGAGCGCGAGGCTTCTTCGCCCACCGCGCGGATGCTGAGTCCGACTTTTTTCTCTTCCGGATTCATCTTGATGATCTTGAAGTCGTGCTCGAGGCCCGGCTCCAGATGAAGCGGCTGTCCGTTTTCGTCGGTCGCTTCGGACTTGTGGCACAAGCCTTCCACGCCCTCCGCGATTTCAACAAACGCGCCGAACGCCGCCACCCGCAGCACTTTGCCGTGAACCACGTCGCCGACATGATGCGCCTGGAAGAACGACTCCCAAACATCCGGCTGCAGCTGCTTCACGCCCAGCGATAAGCGCCGCTTGTCCGGTTCGATCGCGAGAACCACCGCCTTCACGCGGTCACCTTTTTTCAGCACCTCCGAAGGATGCTTCACCCGCTTGGTCCAACTCAGGTTGCTGACGTGTACCAGCCCGTCGATGCCGTCTTCGATTTCAATGAAGGCTCCGAAGTCCGTCAGGTTGCGCACGCGCCCTTCTACCGTCATGCCGACGGGGAACTTTTCGTGCAACGAATCCCACGGATTGGCCGCCAGTTGCCGCATCCCGAGCGAAATGCGGCGCTCGGTCGGGTTCACGTTCAGAACTACGCACTCCACCTGATCGCCGACGTTGACCAGCTTCGACGGATGCTTCATGCGCTTCGACCACGTCATTTCGCTGACGTGAACCAGGCCTTCAATGCCCTGCTCCAGTTCTACGAATGCTCCGTAGTCGGTCACGCTGATCACGCGTCCCGCCACATGTGCACCCTCGGGATAGCGATGCTCGGCATCGAGCCAGGGATCAGGCGTCAGTTGTTTGAAGCCCAGCGAAACGCGCTGCTTCTCTTTGTCGTACTTCAGGACCTTCACCTGAATCTGGTCACCAACATTCACCAGATCTTTCGGGTGAGTCAGGCGTCCCCACGACATATCGGTAATGTGTAGCAGGCCATCGAGCCCGCCGAGGTCGACGAACGCGCCATATTCGGTGAGATTCTTGACCACGCCGGTGAGCACCGATCCCTCTTCCAGGTGCTCCAGGGTCTTGGAGCGCTTTTCGTTCTGCTCGCCTTCGAGCAAATCTTTGCGCGAGACCACGATGTTACCGCGCTTCTTGTTCAGCTTGATGACCGCGACTTCGAGCGTCTGGCCCTTCATGCCATCCAGATTGCGGATCGGCCGCAGGTCCACCTGCGAGCCCGGCAGGAAGGCATGGGCACCGAGGATATCCACGGTAAGGCCGCCCTTAATGCGGTCGATCACCACGGCATGGATCGGCTTCTTTTCGTTGTACGCTTTCTCGATTTCTTCCCAGGCATGAATGCGCTGCGCCTTCTGGTGCGAGAGGTTGATGTAGCCTTCCTCCGCCGGGCCCTTGTCGCGCATCACGTCGATCTCGTCGCCGGGCTTGAACTTGGGATTGCCCGCGTGATCGAGCACTTCCGCCAGCGGCAGCATTCCTTCCGACTTGGCGCCGATATCGACGACCACGTGCGTTCCGGTCAGCTTCAGCACCGTGCCTTTAATGACGCGGTCTTCACTCACCGCCTCTTGGGCTTCGGTGGTGAAGGTCTCCAGCACCGAGGCGAAGTCCTCGCCGGCTGCAGTCTTGTCGTCCGCAGCGGAGGCCGCAAGCGTCTCGGTGGAATCGTCGGTGGTGGCGGCAGCCTGCGTCTGTTCAGGCTGGTGCTGCTGTTCTGTCGTCGGTTCGGCTTCAGTTACGACAGCGGAGGTGGATTCGGAGTTGTGGGCGGTGGTCTCGTCGAACAAGGTTATGCCTCTCTGATGACGGGATGCGGGGCCTGCTTTGCGGACTGCTGGACGAGTCGTTTGGTTGTGGTGGGCCCACCCTGGCGAGTGAGCTTGGACAATCCCAGCTGTCGGACGTTATACAGAGAACCCGCGTCCAATGGGAACTCTTCGACTATAGCAATCGCCCGCGAACAGTGTCAAACGCAAATCGCCCTAATGTTACAGCCAGGTTTCAGCGTTTACGGTGTCGAAAGTTAACATTTTCCGAACGCGCGGTAGCCCTCGCATCTTGCCAGCTGTCCCGGGAGCCTGCCCTGAGCTTGTCGGAGGGGCGCCCCCGCCCGGGCTTCGACGGAGCGGAATAACCGCGCAGTTTTGCGCCGCACCCTGCATCTGCTAACCTGCCCTGCTATGGACTACCTCTGGACCCCGTGGCGCTACGCCTATGTCTCCACCACGGAAAAAATCGCCGGATGCGTCTTCTGCGATGCGCCCAAGGAAAAGGATGACGCCAAAGTGCTCATCGTGTATCGCGGCCAGCATTGCTTCATTATCCTGAATGCATTTCCATATACGCCCGGCCACGTGATGATCGTTCCCTACGCGCATTTAGACGAGTTGCAGAAACTCCCAGCCGAGGCCGCCAACGAGATGATGGCGCTGTCCCAGCGGATGGAGTCCGTCCTTCGCGAACTGTATCGTCCGGACGGCATTAATCTCGGCATGAACATCGGCAAGGCCGCCGGGGCAGGCATCGCGGGACACATTCACATGCACATCCTGCCGCGCTGGGTCGCGGATGCGAATTTCATGTCGGTCGTCGGTGAAACGCGCATTTTGCCGGAGACGCTGGAGGTGACATGGGCCAGAATGAAAGCCGTCATGAAGCAAGACTAGTTCTCAGTGAGTCAGTTCTTCCATCTCTTTTTCCTCGATCACGGCCACGCCCAAGTCCTTCGCTTTATCCAGCTTCGACCCCGCGTCCGCTCCCGCCACCACGTAGTCCGTCTTCTTGCTGACCGAGCCCGAGACCCGGCCACCCGCGTCCTCGATCATCTTCTTCGCCTCATCCCGCGTGTGTCTCGCCAGCGTGCCCGTAAGAACGAATGTCTTTCCCGCGAGTTTCGTGCCACGCTCCTTCTTCTTGCCTTTGAACGCAAGCCCGGCTTCGCCCAGTCGCTCCACCAACTTGCGGTTTGCAGGGATGCTGAAGAACTCCACGATGCTCTCAGCGATACGCGGCCCCACTTCGTTGACGTTCTGCAACTCCTCGATTCCAGCGCCAGCCAGCGCTTCCATAGATCCAAAATGTTCAGCCAGAAACTGCGCTGTGCGCGCCCCCACAAAGCGGATGCCGAGCCCGTAGATCACGCGCTCCAGAGACAGCTTCTTCGACGCCTCAATCTCGTCGAGAATGTTCCGCGCCGACTTGTCGCCCATCCGCTCCAGGCTGAGCAGATCCGCCTTCGTCAGCTTGTAGATGTCGGCAACGTTCTTCACCAGCCCGCGCTCGGTCAGTTGCGTGACCAGCGCGTCGCCCATCCCGTCGATGTTCATCACCCCGCGCGAGGCGAAGTGCAAAATCGTCTCGCGCAGCTTCGCGGGGCAGTTGGCGTTGACGCAGCGGTAATCCACTTCGCCTTCGGTGCGGACCACCTTCATGCCGCACACCGGACAGTTCTCCGGCATGTGAAACGTCTTATGCCCCCGGGGATGATCTTTATCGTCGATCACCTTCGCGACCTTGGGGATCACATCGCCGCCGCGCTCCACCTGTACCCAGTCGCCGATCTTCACGCCCAGGCGTTCGATCTCGTCCAGGTTGTGCAATGTTGCATTGCGCACGGTCGTTCCGCCGATCAAAACCGGCGCCAGCATGGCGACCGGCGTAAGTTTCCCCGTGCGTCCAACCTGCACACGAATGTCTTCCAGCTTCGTGATCCCCGCCCGCGCCGCGTACTTGTAGGCAATCGCCCACCGCGGAGCTTTGCCGGTGAAACCGAGTTCGTCCTGCAAGGCGATACGGTCGACTTTGACCACAATGCCATCAATCTCGTATGGAAGCGATTCGCGCTTCCCCTCCCATTCCTGAATAAAGGCCCACACCTCGTCCATCGAGTGCACCAGCTTGCGGTTCTGATTCACTTTGAACCCCGCAGCATCCAGCGCATCCAGCGTCTTCGAGTGCTTGTCGAAATAGGTGCGCCCGTTGACCAGCAGCATGTACGAGAAGTAATCCAAACGCCGCTCGGCGGTCACTCTCGATTCCAGCTGCCGCACCGTGCCCGCGGTCGCGTTCCGTGGATTGGCAAACAGAGAGAGCCCCTTGGCCTCGCGCTCTTCATTCATCTTCTTGAACGAGCCGAGAGGCATCAGCAGTTCGCCGCGAACTTCGAAGTCCACAGGAATCCCCGCCTTCTTCAACCTCTCCTTCGGAATCGACAATGGCACCGACCGCACCGTCCGCACGTTGAGCGTGACATCTTCCCCCACCGATCCGTCGCCGCGCGTCACGCCCCGCGCCAGCCGGCCGTCTTCATACACCAGCGCCAGCGACATGCCGTCGAGCTTCAGTTCGCAGACGTAGTCCACATCGCTGCGCCCGCTGAGTTCGTGGACCCGCCGTTCCCAGTCGCGCAGTTCTTCTTCGTTGTAGGTATTGTCGAGCGACAGCATCGGGGTGGAGTGCCGCACTTTGACGAATCCCTCGCGCGGCTTGCCCCCCACGCGCTGCGTAGGCGAATCCGGCGTGACGAGCGCCGGATGCTCCTTTTCCAGATCCTTCAGTTGCTGCGTCAGATTGTCGTATTCGGCGTCGCTGATCTCGGGATTGTCCAGAACGTAATAAAGATGCTCGTGGTGGCGAATCTTCTCGCGCAGAGCTTCAATCTTTTTTTCGAGGTCCTTCACGGCAGGCATCGCAGAAGATTATAGGCAAAACAAATCACGGAGGGACAGCCGAGGCGGCTGTCCTTCCGTGAGTTTTCTTCACACCAGATCATCCAATTTCAGCGCTTGCGCCCCACCCTTCCAGGACGCCTCAAACTGCTTCTGAACAAATCCGGCGTCGTACTCGCGCTTCTGCTGCAGCAAGGCCTGTCGTAATCCCCACAGCGAGCGCGGATTTCGCGGATTGCGGTCAAGATCTTCGCGGAATACTTTCTCCGCACCCGCTGCATCCCCGTTCAAAAGCACCGCCGCCCCCAGGGATTCCCGCACCGGAAAGAACCAATCAGGCGGTTCGCCATATTTGAGTGTGTCCTGAATCGCGACAGCTTCCCGGAGCTGGGCGATCGCTCCGTTGGTGTCTTTCTTCGCCATGGCAATCTTCGCGCCCAGAACATCCTTCGCAATCTCCAGAATGTCCTTGGTCTTGTTATTGATGGGCGCGTTGAAGATTTCGTCGGGCGGAGTCGCCGCCTGGGCATCCGAGACAATCTTGTACTCCGCCTCGGCCTCGCTAACCTTGCCGGTGCCGGCCAGTGCCACCCCGCGCGCAAAATGCCAGAAGCCGGTCGTAGCTTTCATGGCCGGATCCGGCGCGGGCATCTTCAGAATTTCGTTCCAATGATGGAAGCGAAGCTCCACCGCCATGGGGATGGTCATGAATCCCTCGAGCGGCGGCATCTCCTTCACATGCGGCCCCACGTTCGCGGCCAGCAGATCCGCATTCTTCCGCGCCTCCGCGTAGTGTCCGTTCATCGCACCGCACATGGCGATGAAGTGCAGGTTGTGGCTGTAATACATCATCGGGTAAATGCCCTGCACACCAGTCGCCTTGATGTAGGCGCGATCGACGGAAGCCGCTTGCTCGTTCGTCTTGACCGCAGCCTCGTAGTCGCCGGTACGAATGTAGACGTGCGCCGGCATGTGAACGATGTGCCCCGCGCCTGGTGCCAGCGCGGCAAGTTTGTTCGCTCCAGCTAGTGCGCGCTGGGGATTATTCGAAGCCTCCACCGAATGGATGTAATAGTGGATCGCGCCCAGATGGTTGGGATCGCGCTTCATTACCGATTCCAGCGTCGCCACGATTTCGTCGGTGCCGGCCTCGGGCGTGCCATCCTGATGCCAGAGTCCCCAGGGATGCAGATTCATTCCCGCCTCGGCAAAAAGGGTGGCCGCGTCCAGGTCGTCGGGAAATTCGGCCGACACTTGCCGCATGGCGTCGTGATATTCCTCGGCGGCTTTCTTCAAATCGGAATTTGGATCCGCGGGGAACCGCTTCGCCATCGCCTGGATATAGGCCTGCTCACTGGGCGGAGCACCCGCGGACAAATCCACGGCTTTCTGCACCGCATCATGCGCGTGCTTGTAACGCTCGGGATCCGCGGGATCGTTGTAGTTTGGTCCGACGGCCTCTGCGACTCCCCAGTAAGCCATTGCCAGTTTGGGATCGAGTTCCGCGGCGTGCTGAAACGAGCGTGCCGCCTCGTCATGATTGAAGGCATAGATAAAGCGCAGCCCCTGGTCGAAGAACTGCTGGGCTTGCGGATTGTGAGTGGAAACCGGGTGATGAAGATCGCCTAATCCCGTCACCAGCGTGACCGGATGGGTCTGCATGTGGGAGGCATGATCTTGCGCCATTGCGCCCAGGCAGAGCAAAGCACCGCACAGCACTTGCGCCAGAATTTTCATCTGGTCAACCTCCTGAATTCAATTTTGAAATTCGAGCCCCAACTACTGAGAAACGACCGGAAAGACGCCCCTTGCAAGTGCGCCCAGCTTATGCCAAATTTGGCGCCTTGCCAAGTCGTTCGCAGCAAACTATGCGGAACGCCTCAGGTACAATCCAACTTCGACCACGCTATGCGCAAGGCCGCATTGCTCTACAACCCGGAATCCGGCGGCCGCAAACAACGCCCGCGGGAATTGGAATCCGCCCTCGCGGTGCTCCGAAGCGGGGGCGTTGAAGCGGATCTGGTTCCTACGGAGTCTCCCCATCACGCCGCCGAAGAAACCCGCCGCGCCGTCGACTCCGGTTGCGACACGATCTTCGCCGCCGGCGGCGATGGCACCATCCACAACATCCTTCAAGTCCTCGCAATCTCTTCCACCGCGCTGGCAATTCTGCCCATGGGCACCGCCAATGCCCTGGCCCACGACCTCAACCTTCCCCTCAAGGTGGTGACCGCGGCCAAGGCATCCCTTCAGGCCATGCCACGCCGCATCGCGCTGGGCCGCGTCAACTATGCCGATCTCCAGGGCAATCCCGCCACGCGTTATTTCGTGGTCGCCGCCGGCGTTGGCGTCGATGCTCATCTCTTCTACAAGCTCCATAGCGGGACCAAGCAGCGCATGGGCATGGCCGCCTACTACGCCAAAGCCTGGCACCTGTGGTTCAGCTATCCCATGACGCGCTTTGTGGCGGAGTACATGGCAGCCGACTCAGACGCCGTCCGTCGCGTCGAAGTCACTGAACTGATGGCCGTCCGCATTCGCAACTTTGGCGGAGTCCTCCAGGAACTCGCCCCCGGCGCTTCTCTCGACCGGGATGACATGCGTCTGGTCTTCTGCCGCACCGCCAGCCGCGTGGCCTATCTCGCCTATGTGACTCGCGGCCTCCTGCGCCTCCCCTGGACGATTCCTGGCATTGACCTGTCCCACAGCACGAGAGTCTCTTGCCAATACCGATCACCCTCTTCCACCCCGCAAGAGCAACGCAAGATCTACGTGGAAGCCGACGGCGAACTCCTGGGCACGCTCCCGGCCGAAATCACGATAGTCCCGGACGCTCTGACTCTTCTGGCTCCGCCCCGCTGAGCCTACGCCGGGGTGTTCACCCCCACGAATTACTTTGCGTCTTCACTCCAATTCCCGCGTCAAATTAACTTCGCTGAGTCTCCCGGTCGTCTCTGGTGGCGCATCGGGGCGTGTCAGAATAAAATCCTGCAAACCACTTGGAACCCCTCACCCACTTCCTGACTGGCGCCTGCATGGGACGCGCTGGCCTCAACCGCAAGACCGCGCTAGCCACGCTCACGCTGACCCTCGCCGCAGAAGCTCCTGACCTGGACATAATTGGCGGCCTTCTTCGCGGCCCGGCATTCGGCTTCGCCCACCATCGCGGATTCACCCACTCTTTTCTGGGAGTCCCGCTCGACGCCTTCGTCGTAGTCGCCTTCGTCTACTTGCTATGGCGCCTCGGCGGCCGCAAGATCAAAGACCCCAAGTTGCCCCCTCGCTGGGGCCTGCTCTTCCTCTACGCCTGCCTCGCCGGACTGAGTCACATCCTGCTCGACTTCACCAACAACTACGGCATACGCCCTTTTTGGCCCTTTTCCGAGAAGTGGTATTCGTGGGACATCGTCTTCATTGTCGAACCAATCATGCTCGCCTTTCTGATTCTGGGATTGATCCTCCCATTGCTCTTCGGTCTCATCGACAGGGAAATCGGCGCCCGCCGCCGCGGTCCCCGCGGACGAGTTGCGGCCATACTCGCGCTCGCCGGCATCGTTCTCCTGTGGGGCCTGCGCGACTATGAACACCGCCGCGCCGTCAGCGCCCTCGAAGCCCGCACCTACAACGGCGCTGACCCCGTCAGGGCCTCCGCTTATCCCACTTGGATCGATCCTTTCCATTGGTACGGCGTTGTGGAGACGCCCGCGTTCTTCGCCCTCGCGTCGGTGGATTCCCTGGCCCCCGAAGTCGATCCCGAAGGCCGCCTGGAAATTCGCTACAAGCCGGAAGAAACGCCAGTCACCCTGGCTGCCAAGAATTCCTACATCGGACGCATGTTTCTGGATTGGGCGCAGTATCCGATCACGGAAACCGAAACGCTCCAACCTCCGCAGCATGGTTTCTCCGTCCTTTTCCAGGACCTGCGTTATGCCGGAATTCCACGCTCCATCACCGGAAGCAGGACTCGCGGCGCGCTGAGCAAAGCCGTGCAACTCGACGACAACCTGCATGTAGTCGGCGACGTCTACTACACCCCAAAAGGTCAGGTCGTCGTCCCCGAACCCGGCCAGCGTTAGCGACCCTCACAATTGGCCGCTGCAGCGAACCGTTTCTTATGCCCCGCCGTCCTCAAGAAACTAAATTTCAAGCATCCCCCGATCCTCTCTTGACGCCAGCCTCACCAGCGCCCAGAATAGAATGCGTCTCCGAGGTGATCATGCTGGCATACGTATTCATTCTCTTCGCCCTTGTGTTCCGCTTCCTGCCCCATCCCATGGCCTTCACTCCGGTGGGCGCTGCTCTCCTCTTCTTCGGCGCGCGCCGTCCCCGCCGCCAAATGTGGATCCCGCTTGTGCTTCTCGCCGCAGCTGACGTCGTCCTTACCACCATGATCTACCGCTATCCCTTCAGCTGGGATCACTTCGTCACTTGGGCGTGGTATGCCGGGATGCTTTGGCTGGGCACCAATCTCAAGCAGAACGCGGGAGCAGTCCGGATTCTCGGCTCCGCGCTGGCAGGCTCTGTGTCATTCTTTCTGGTGAGTAACTTTGCGGTTTGGGCCGCCTGGGACATGTACCCGCGAACCGTCGCCGGCTTACTGACCTGCTACGATGCCGGCCTGCCCTTCTTCCGCCACGCCGTCGCCGGAGACCTGCTCTTCACCGCAGCCATGTTCGCCTCGCCGGTCCTGTTCCACGCCGTTTCCGGATGGCTGCACAAATCCGGCGACCACACCGCCGCCGCGTAATACACCGGAAAAGAAAAAGCCCGCGATGCTCGCGGGCTGATGCAAATGTGGGGACAGCCGCCCTCGGCTGTCCAGGCCGCGACGCCTTCTGTCGCGGCTGCGCGTTTCGTTCCCGCTTCCATCTTGCGTCCCCAGCGAAAATCTTGCGCGCTATTAAAACTGTCGCGCCTGCGGACGCTGGTGGATACGAGGTGGGCCCAGCGCGTTCCGGCACACATAGTCCATGTTCCTGTTCGCTTAGCCGTCGTCGGCAACCCCGAGATCGCCGGGTCGAAGGGTCACATAATCATCCAATGAGGCGGTTCTTGAATAGGAGTGCCTTGTTTATTTCATCGCTGCCCGGGCTCCGTTTGTGCCTGCTTGCCGCCAAAAGTACACGATGGGACCCCAGACGGCTGTCCGATCTGCTTTCTGACCTATCGATACAACAAGTTGCACAGCCGAGGCAGAGGGCCACTCAAATGCACCAGTTACAGAGAGTGAGCATCCTTCTCCTCTTTCAGGTTCCCTGAAACTAAGTCAGCCATCTGAAGTTCTCTTCTCTTAGCGAATACAACCCTTAGGAGGTTGAATATGTTTGCACGCAATATCTCATTCCGTCTGAAATCGAACATGCTTTCTGACTATACCCGGACTTTTGAAAACGAAATTCTTCCTCTACTTCGCAAGCAGAAGGGCTTTAAGGAAGAAATCACGTTGTCAAATCCTGGCAGCCAGGATGCGATCGCGATCAGTCTGTGGGAGAACAAAGCCAATGCGGATGCGTACAACACGAACACCTACCCGGAAGTGTTGAGAACATTTGCAAGAATGATCGATGGAACGCCCAAGGTTCAGACGTTTGAATCCGTGACGTCGACCTTCCATAACGTCCTTGCAACCGTGTAAGGGAGATCGTTCGCCGATTTTTTGGGGCGGCCCTCGTTGAAGGGTCGCCCCCTTTTTAGTAGGGCGCAGTAATGCTCACCAAATGCAAGTCATCGTGGATGCCAGTAGGCAGGCGATCGCATCAACTTGAGATTGGCTTATCCGTCTTTACTCCGTGCCCTCCGCCTCGTCCGCTCTTCCCCGCCGCAGCACCAACCACATGCAGACTCCTCCCGCGAACACTCCCAAAACCCACACCCAATGCCGCTGGAACACCCCGCCGAACAGTCCCACAATCTGCGGCCCGAACCAGAGCACCAATACCGACAGCATCAGAAACCGTACAAACCTTCCCAGAAAAATCGCCACCAGGAAGTTGCGAAAGCGCATTTCAAACACCGCCGCACCCAGCACGAAGATCTTGAATGGCATCGGCGGTGGCAGCATCCCCGGAAACATCAGCGCCCAGAATTCGTGCTGCTCAAACGAACGATGAATCTTCAGAAAGCGTTCTTCTGAAATCCGCTTGCGCAGCACTTTCTCCCCGCCCAGATATCCCACGATGTACAGCGGAATGCTGCCCAGCGCCGACCCCATCGACGCCATCGCAATGTACAGCAGAAGCCGCCTGCGATCCTGGTACACGTAGGTAGCAACGACAAAATCCACCGGCATGCCCAGCAGCGCGCTGTCGGCAAACGCAACCACAAACACGCCCCAGATCCCGAGCAGCTTCATCAGCCCCAGGATCCACGCCGTATAACGCCCCAGCATGTGTCCAATCGTCTTCAAAGGAAACAGTTAGTGTACGTGATCGGAAGGGATGTGTCAGTCCTGCGTCTCGGGGTGCGGGCGGTTTTGAATTTTAGTCTCCAATTGCAGCCGCAGAGGGATTGCTGTGCGCGCTCTTGATCCTGCTGACGTAACACTCCTCGTGCACCGCTTTACCGTGTTCATCGGCATTCAAGTCGGATCGTAAATCTAACGGTTTGCTGCAAAGTATGCAGGATGTTTCTGGAAAGGGGCCGCTGCCCATAAACGCCTCCTTGGGAGAGCCAAGAACATCTTAGCCGCAACCGTAAAGCAAAGCTGAGCAATACGGCTCGTTTCCGACTTTCGACTGCGCCGCAGGTAGCATTGAATCTTTGCTTCTGCCTCCGCAGATTTGCTGAAAGCCCCACCGGTCCCTGCTATCATCGCTAGCTTCGGAGCCAACATGCGCAAGCTGATTCTCTGTCTCGGTCTCCTCCTGCTCCCAACCTTCCTGACGGCGCAACAATACGATCTCGTGCTCGAAGGCGGCCGCGTCATGGACCCCGAAACCGCCCTCGACGCCGTCCGCAACGTCGGCATCCGCGATGGAAAAATCGCCCGCATCTCGGCCGCCCCACTCAGCGGACGCCGCGTCATCCACGCCGCCGGCCTCGTCGTCGCTCCCGGCTTCATCGATCTGCACCAGCACGGCCAGGAATTCGACAGCCAGCGCGTCAAAGCGTTCGACGGCGTAACGACGGCGTTGGAAATGGAAATTGGCGCGCCCGACGTCACTCAGTTTCTGAATTCCAAACAAGGCCATTCGCTGATCCACTACGGCACTACCGCCAGTCAAGTCGCGGCCCGCGCCTTGGTTTTCGGCGCGCCCCTCTCATCTCCAACGATAGGCCCTCATGCCGGCATCCCTGAGATATTGCCCAAGAGCGGACCAGCCACCGACCTTTCAGCTACTCCCGAGCAGATCGAACGAATCCAGCAGCGCCTGCGCGACCAACTCGACGCCGGCGGCCTCGGCATCGGCATGGGCATCGAATACACTCCCGGAGCCTCACGCCTCGAAGTCATCGACATGTTCCGCGTTGCCGCCGAGCGCAAGTTGCCCGTCTATACCCACATGCGCAGCGCCGGCCGCGTCGAGCCGGGCTCGGCCATCCAGTCCGTCGAGGAAGTCATCGGCGCCGCCGCCATCACCGGCGCGCCTCTGCATATCGTGCACATCAACAGCACCTGCCTGCGCGACTCGCTGGAATGCATTTCGCTCATCGAAGGAGCGCGCGCCCGCGGCCTCGACGTCACCACCGAAGCCTATCCCTACATCGCCGGCATGACCGCGATCAATTCCGCCCTCTTCAATCCCGGCTGGCGCGAGAAACTGGGAATCGACTACAGCAACCTCGTCCTTCCCGATACCGGAGAGCACCTCACCAAAGAGCGCTTCGAAGAGTTGCATAACTCCAGCCAGCAACAATGGGTGCTGGTCTTCGCCAACACCCAGGAAATCGTCGACGCCGTCATCCCCAACCCGCTGATCATGATCGCCAGCGATGGAGCCGAAGGCCATCCCCGCAACGCCGGCACCTACTCGCGCGTCCTCGCCCAATATGTGCGGGACAAGAAAACCCTGACTTTAATGGAAGCCCTCCGCAAAATGACTCTCATGCCCGCGCAAATGCTGGAGCGTTCCACTCCCGCCGCGCGCCGCAAGGGACGCCTGCAGGAAGGCGCCGACGCCGACATCGTAATCTTCGATCCCCAAACCATCACCGACCGCTCCACCTTCGCCAAGCCCATGGAGCCAAGCGTAGGCGTGCATTATTTGCTGGTAGCCGGAACGCCACTGATCGACCAAGAAAAGCTAGTCCCCAACATCTTCCCTGGACAAGCTCTGATGGGTCCCGGAAAAACCAACGCACCCAGCAGCCGCTAAATCAGATTGCGAGAGATGTGTGTGTAGCAACGATGCCCCGTGTGGGGACAGCCGCCCTCGGCTGTCCGGCCGCGACGCTTTCTGTCGCGGCAGCGCCTTTGGGAAACGCGATCGGTAGGGTACCCCTCCCCCCTCGGTCTATTGGAATCAGCGCATTAGCGTGGGGTGAAATCGCAAAGTAATCTATGGCGCTCAATCGCTTGCGAGCAAAATCTTGAGCCGCAAGGACTTAGCTCCGGTGTCAGGATTCTTGTGCGATACACGTCGAGTATGGGATTTTCAGAAACCAGGGTCCAGGTCGGATGAACATTGGGGCACTGTGGAAAAGAGGGGGACGGCCGTATTTCCGTATTCCCCCTATTTCTATAAGGGCATCACACCCTACCTGCCTTGAGCAACCGCATTTGGAGACCGAGACTGACCAGGTACGCTCCCATAATGAGAAACATCAGGTTTTTGTTGCCCATTACCATGCTGAGGTACTCACAGAATCCGCCGATCATCGCTCCGATCAGGTTTGCGCCGAAGAAAGAGGATGGGTTCAACGCTTGGCGGAAGGTCGTAGAGAAGATCAGTCCGGCAAAAAAGATCGGTAGGGGCACCACGAGAAGAGACCACAGTAATCGTTCGTCGAAACTTAACGCCAGAACGGAGTCGCGCTTAACGAAGTAAAGCAGAAGTAGAGTTGCGATGAGTGGCGCGTACAGCCACGTCCGGAAACGGCTCATGCGCATGGCCACCATGTTTGCCGCTAACACCATCAGAAGAACGCCCGCTACAACCACCATGGTTACAAACCAGGTGGTGCCGAAATAGAGAGAACAGTCCGAAATGCTCTTCGTCTCCAGCAGCAGAAAACCTAGCCCCAGAAACAGAAAGTGGCCGTCGTTCATGCCGAACCCTCGGCCACGCAGCACGAACACGGCCGGTATCGTGATTGCCAGCAGAATTCCAATCACGATCAGGTAGTCAGCCGGGATGGTTTTGCGAGAAAGGTAAAGAAAGGGCCAGTCGTCTGTAGGAGCGACGGCATCGGACAAGTCGTCGCCTGCGGGCAAGACTATACGCACGAATCGGCCGTATTGCGGGGGCGGGTCCGGGTGCTGACCACGGAAGGCGCAGATCACCACCTGTCCCTGACTTTCATACACAA
>OBLW0100001129.1_pt1 | contig 22948 bp, 17 predicted proteins | sample 1520161 | NCBI WGS metagenome assembly OBLW01 (sample SAMEA3539309, study PRJEB22396) | soil metagenome | biome: tundra; feature: field; material: soil | place: USA | collected 2010-05 | depth 0.15 m | reverse complement strand
AATTCGAACTCGGGACCCAACCCCTGGCACGAGACATGAAACATCGTCGCGATGCGATGGAGAAGATGGGTCCAGATGCGGGTATTCCACCTGTGATCCTGCGCCTGACCCGGCGGCGCATCATGCGGCGTCGAGCGCCTATGTTCGATGACGCACAGTCGAGGTTTCGCAGCGCGTGCCAACATCCGCAGTGGGTGTCGGGACTCGCGTACCGGTATGAAGGGCCCAACGATTGTGTAGGGGCTTGCGTATGGACTATGAGCTGGAGCAGCGGGTTGATGCTTTCGTTCGCGGCGAATCCGATGTGCCGGCGTTCATCAAGGAGCTGTGCGCCGTTTGCGCCGCTACGCCGGACTTTGCCTGGGATGTGCTCGCGATCACCGACCAATATCACAGGCGCGGTAAAATTTCGGCGGATCTCAACCGGACGATCCGTCATGCAATAGAGCGACCCGCCTTAGCGCGTCAAGCGCCCGAATTCGATGATGCCACGCCGATGCCACGGACGGTACGGATCGCGCCGATCGCGTGGACCACCCGGCCGGCAGCGAGTCCGCCGACGGCGGGCGTGGCTCTGCAGGACGAGAGGCGCGCGCTGCAGGATGAGAGGCGCGCGTTGCGCAGTGAACTCGACGCATCTCGGCGAACCCTCCTGCGCTACCGTGCACGCCTCGCGAAGCTGGCCGCCTTCGGGCGCAGTCAACGCAATGCCCTGGCGAACCTGCGACGCGAACTCGAGCCATCACGAATTCCTCCCCGCGCCCGATTCGCCCCCGGCCTATACGCCGCACTGCATCTCGCGCCCTGGGATCCCGTTAGCGCTTCCCCCGCTGCCGATGTCGAGGAGCCTCGTACTCCAATGCGATGGATTCGGCCCTCGCAAGTCGCGGCATCGATCGTCCTGCTGCTCACCGTGACGGCCTCGCCGGCATTGCGCGAAACGCCCATGGCCGCGGCGGTAATGCCGACGGCGGTCGTTGCGGCTCCCGCCGCCGCCCCACCACCCGGCCGACAGCACCTCAGTCTCGACAGAGAGCGATACCTCGTTGCACCGCGGGACCGCCAAGCGGTGCTACGCGTACAACGCACGGGGGGATCCTCGGGCGACGTGAATTTCACTTGGTGGACGAGATCGTCGGGAGCTAAATCCGGCATCGACTTTCGGGGGCGACTGCCGACCGTCGAACGCTTGCCCGACGGCGTAGACGTACTGACGATCTACGTGCCGATCATCGTCAATCCGCGGCGTGCACACACGGAGCTGTTTTACGTCGAGATCGGCCATCCGACGGGCGGAGCCGCCATCGGTACGATCGGCACCTCAGCCGTTATCATCATGCCGACCCGTTGACGGGTACTCGATGTGGCGCCAGCGACGTGGCAGCTGGCGCAGCTCCCACCCCCAGGCGATTAATACGCTGACGTTTGCATCGGAAGCGAGTCCAGTTACTATGAGGCAAATATCGGCTGGCTTACGGTCAACCGGGCTCTGTCCAGGGACGAGGAGGGTGCTATGAATCTGGGATACAGAACGGCCTCCACGAGACGGCTACACAACGGTTTCTTGGCGCGCGGCGATGGGCTCAGTAGCAGGCGTGAACGGCAATCACGGAGCGCGCGATGAATGCCGTCGACTTGGGCGTACCGCCAGGCTTCGTGCTCGGCACCCATGCGCCGATCTTCTTGGAGACCGCTAGGCGCTTTAATGCCTATATTATGGTGCGTAAGACCGGGGAGGCCTCATTGCGGTGGGCTGGCCAGAAAGGCTACACCGCGAAACGCGGTGATTTGAAGTGCAAAACCGCCCAAGCGGACATCGGCGGGTACAAATTGGCGGGGCTCGTAGTTTCACCGCTGATCCACCCGATGGCTTTCACGGACCCCGATCGTCGCAGTGACGCCGTCATGTATTGGCACAGCTCGCAACATCTCATTACTGTGCCGCCCTCCGGCTTCTCGAGCACCGACTGGCCGAAATCCTGCGCTACACCCTACATCTTGCAGACCAACGTCAATCACCGACACTACGGAGCTCTTGCCTGGATCGAAGGCGGAATCGTCAGTCCGAAATACATACACGGCGACTACGATCTCTACGCAATCGTTCCCGCGAACTCTGCCGCGGTGCGCGACGCCAGGCCGATGAACTACAACCAGGGCGGTGTCATTCCGTCCTCGCTGCCATTACAACGACAGGTACAGCTGAGCGAACCGCTGCCGATGTGCACCGGTCCGTTGCTGTTCGAGATCATGAATCACCTCGACAACGCCTTCGGTTACCCGATGGTCATGCACGCCGAACAGGAAAACTTGGAGCACAAGGACGATGAGGTGATCGCATTTCTACCGGTCCCCTGGCAAGGCCGCAATAATGTGGTCCTATCCGATCGGACCCAGATTGAACGCTTTTATGAACATGAGTTTGGCGGCCGAACAGCGAATGTTCCGCGTGCCCGTCAATGACACTCAATCCAAGGATTAGCGCCACGCCTAAGATCAGACTCGCCCGGCAATCAGATGTCCCCGATGTCGCCTTTCTCGTATCACAATATTGGCAGTTCGAGCAGATTGCCGGATTCGATCGCGCGCATATTGAGAAAATTCTGTCCGGTTTGATTTCACTGCCGGAGCGCGGTGCGTGCTGGGTCGCAGAGAATGCTGAAACAATATCCGGATACCTGATCGCAGTGTATATGTTCAGTCTCGAACACGGCGGCACGATTGCCGAGCTCGATGAATTCTTCGTGCGTCCCGAGTTTCGCTCCGGCGGTATGGGCGCGGCGCTGCTGAGCGAGTCCGAGCGCAAAATGAGAGACGCTGGGATTGTGCGAGTGCAGCTACAATTGGGACTGACCAACGATCGCGCCCGATTCTTCTACGAGCGGCACGGATATCGACGCAGATCTGGCTACGAGCTGTTCGACAAGCCTCTGTCTCCGCCAGATTAGTTTGGTGAAAATTCGATGTCCGAAAACGGCGAGACATCCGGGCACAATTGAGTAACTATGAGCGCCTCCGATATCGTTCATGGTGCCTTATGCTTTCGTTTCAGCTGGTCGGCCTCCCATTGGAAAGATTCTCGTCGTTGTTCGCTCTTTCTGATTTAGAGCTTGCGCAACGCAACGTGCGAAGGGTCATTGCAACGTCGAAACCCGGCTATCCGTGCCGCGTGAGTCTCGCCGATGCGGAGATTGGCGAGGAACTTCTATTGCTGTCTTTCGAGCATCAACCTGCAAGCTCACCATACAGGTCGTCGGGTCCGATCTTCGTTCGCAAGGCTGCGGTTCAAGCCAAGATCGAACCCGGCGTAATTCCGGAAACTATTCATCTTCGCCTAATATCGGTGCGTGCGTATGACTCCTCGCACCTGATGAGCGACGCCATCGTTTGCGCCGGCAGCGATGCGGCGTCGGCAATTCAAGAGATGTTCAGTTCTGATGAAGTCGCGTACATCCACCTGCACAACGCCAAGCAAGGATGTTTCTCGTGCGCCGTCAATCGAGTTCAAATTGCGTAGATCGCCGCTTAATCGGTCCTGCGCGAGCGTGGCCTGGTCAGTACACCACGACATCGATGACCCCACGTTGAGCCCGGTAAACTAACATCCGTGCTGTACCTGAGGACCCCATGAACGCGATGCCACGAGGAGCTTTATACGCGTCCGCACCCCTCGGTGTGCTCGCATTCTGGGGCGGGATGTGGATGGCAGGCCGGCGGTATCCTTCCCTTTACGACTGGCGCTACATGACCATGTCCAATTTGATTTACGCCGAACGAAACCCCGGCGGATTTCAGTGGGCATGGGGAGGTCTGATACTGTGTGCGCTCGGCGGACTGGGCTGGACGACGATACTGGCTCGAGACTGGCCACGAGGGGTCGGTGGACGGCGACCAGTCGGGATCGGGGCTCTTGGGCTGGGCTATGTTTGCATGGTGTGCTGCGCCTTGCTGCCAGAATGGCTTCTTCGGGTTCCGAAGGGTCACGAAATGCTCGCGCTATCGGCCTTCTTCTGTCTATGCTTTGGGATAGTGCAGTTGACCTACCAAGCGGCTGAATCGAGATTGCGGCCGCGGATGCGCAAATTCTCCCGCCGACCTTGGCTATACGCCAGTTTGCTCGCCGGATTCGCACTCTCGCCAATCGTGCTGGCGGCCGTAGCTCAGGCGTATGTCACGCATGCGCTACCGGAACTGCCGTGGGTCGGCATGGAATGGCGTGTGCGGGATGTGCCCGTGTACTGGAGTTTCGCATTCTGGGAATGGATCACCTGCGTCGTTTTCTCCGCGTACACCGTGAGCCTTTGTCTGGCGACGAAGATGATAGCCGCCGCTTCACGATCAACCCCGACGCCAAACCTCGTTTGAAGTTCTGGAGTCTGAATGAAGTATCTGAACCAGTGCGAGGCAATGGATGAAGCTTCGCCGATGGTGCGTAACGCCCGTGAATGTTGGCGTGGTTCAATTTCAGGAGGCCCATTGTGAAGCCGCTGCTCCTCGTTGCGCTTGGCTTGGTTCTGCCGGCAGCGTCCAACACACCCATCCATGCGAATCCCACGCCGAACGGCGAATCGATTTCTGCAGGCTCTTTGATTTCAGGTATTCAGAAGGCCGATATGAATACTGCGGTGCGCCCGCAGGACGACTTATTCGAGTATTCCAATGGCACATGGTTACACGACGTGCCGATTCCTCCGGACCGCTCCAGTTATGGCGTGGACGCGATGATGGTTGAGCGCTCGCTGCTACAACAGCGCGAGTTGATCGAGTCGGCGCGAATTTCAATTGACCCCGAAGCTCGTAAGGTTGGCGATCTATATGCGAGCTTCATGGACGAGGAACGCATCGAGCATGAGGGCATCAAGCCACTCGAGCCGGAGCTGAAGCGGATTGCTGCAATCAAGCGGGTCCGCGACATTGGTGCGCTGATGGCGCACTTTGATCGTATCGGAGTGAACACTCCCGTTGGCACCTTTGTCTACCCGGACTCCAAGAGGTCAACGCAGTATGCATTTTGGCTTACGCAAGGTGGCTTGGGATTGCCGGACCGCGATTATTATTTGAGTGATGACGCCAAGCTAACTGAGTTTCGCGCCAAATACCGCGCGCACATTGAGAAGATGCTGATGCTCCTGGGTGACACCCATGCAGCCAGAGCGGCGGACGACATACTCGCGCTCGAGACGGCGATGGCCAGGATTCAGTGGACGAAGGTCGCCAACCGAGACCCACTAAAGACTTACAACCCGCAGACGCTTGCGCAACTCGCGACGCTCGCACCGCAACTGGATTGGCAGACATATCTCGCGAAAGCCGGTATTCCGACGCCTGCACCGGTCCTGATTGCGCGCCAGCCTGACTATTTCCGAGGATTGTCCGAGTTGCTCAAGACCATACCGTTGGCCACGTGGAAAGAATACCTGCGCTACACAGTGCTATCGACCAGCTCCCCATATCTCCCACGAGCCTTCGTCGACGAGGACTTTGCGTTCAACGAAGGCGTCTTGCGCGGCACGCCACAGATTCAGGAGCGTTGGAAACGCGGCTGTGAGCTCGTCGATCGACTGATCGGCGAAGCGTCCGGTAAGTTGTACGTGGCTAGATATTTTCCACCGCAAAGCAAAGCGCGCATCGACGAGCTAGTCGGGAATTTGCTCAAGGCCTATTCCCAAAGCATCGATCAATTGGACTGGATGAGTCCGACCACCAAAGCCGAAGCGCAGGCAAAGCTCAGTAAGATCAACGTGAAGATTGGCTATCCCAACAAGTGGCGCGACTACACCAAGCTGGTCATTTCACCGATCGATTTGTTCGGCAATGTAATGCGCGCGCAGGAGTTCGAGACAAACCGCAAGCTGGCACAGCTGGGCGGCCCGATCGATCGAAATGAATGGGGCATGACGACACCCACGGTCAACGCCTACTACAGTGCGGGCATGAATGAGATTGTCTTCCCCGCCGGTATCCTGCAGCCACCGACGTTCAATCCAGCGGCAGACGACGCCTTCAATTACGGTTCCACCGGGGCGACGATCGGCCATGAAATAAGCCACGGCTTTGACGACCGTGGCAGTCAGTACGACAGCGAGGGAAATCTGCGCGATTGGTGGACGGCGGACGATCACGCGAAATTCAAAGCAAAGACGGAAAAGCTGATCAAGGAATATGATTCTTTCGAGCCGGTGCCCGGATTCCACGTCAACGGTGCGCTTACCTTGGGCGAGAACATCGCCGATATCGCGGGCATCGAGATAGCCTACAAGGCCTATATCGCGTCGCTCGATGGGCGTACGCCACCGATAATCGATGGGGTGACCGCGGATCAGAGATTCTACATCGGCTTCGCCCAAAGCTGGTTGGGCAAGCGGCGTGAGGCTCGCAAGATCGAGCTACTGAAGTCCGATCCGCATTCACCGGAGAAATACCGGGTGAATGGTGTCGTCGTGCATATGCCGAGTTTCTACAGCGCATTCTCGGTGGTGCCCAACGACAAAATGTATCTTCAGCCTGAGGATCGCGTGACGCTTTGGTAGACAAGCTATGGTGAGGCTCTGCGTGCCGCACCTTACCGCCCTCGCACATTGCGCAAAGAGGTGCCGGTGGCTCGGATCGGCATGCTTCATAAATCTTTACTCGACCGACAAACACCGCTAACAGGCGGCGCGCATTCTGTGCAACGTGTTCTCCACCACCGATGCAAAGGATCCACCATGAATACTGACTCCACAACGGACTCTACTCGAGCGGTAACGCGCCGCTCCTTTTTCAACCGCGCGACCGTTATTGCTTTTGTCGCTGGAAGCGCTCTGGCGGCCGGAATTGCGGCCCTTGCGAACGGTGCGGATATGAGCGGCTGGCACCACGGCATGCTCATGAACGGCACGCAAAGCGCCGCCGAGGTCTCCGCTCACGTCGACCATGCTCTGAAACATTTCTATGTCGAAATCGACGCGACGGATGCGCAGAAGGCGCAAATCGGTCCGCTCGTGCAACAGGCGGTCAGCGATCTGTTGCCGTTGCGCGCGCAGCTGCAAGCGGCTCATGCGCAAGCCACCGACGCGTTGACCCAGGCCACGATCGATCGCGCGGCCTTGGAAAGCGCCCGAGTCGCACATTTGCAGATAGCGGACCAGACGTCCAAGCGTTTGACGCAACTCCTGGCCGACGTCGGCGATGTGTTGACGCCGGCGCAACGCGCTGCGCTCGCTGCACATGTCAAGAAAATGCACGGTATGGCCAGTTCTTGAACGCTATGGTCAAAGCCGCTCGCGGCCACTAAAGTCGCGCCTGAGATGGAAGAGCGCATCCTGTTAGTGGAAGACGATCCCCGCCTGGCCGAAATGCTCTCGGAGTACCTTGGTCAGGCGGGTTTTGACGTGACGATTGCTTCCTTGGGCGCAACGGCACTCGAGCGCCTGTCCGCCGGAGTTTTTGATGCCGTGGTGCTCGATTTGATGCTACCGGACATGGACGGCTTGCAGGTTTGCCGTCAACTGCGCGCGACCAACGATCTCCCGGTGCTGATGCTGACCGCGCGCGGCGACGCGGTTGACCGAATCGTCGGTCTCGAGCTTGGTGCCGACGACTATCTGCCGAAACCGTTTGAGCCGCGTGAGCTGCTGGCGCGGCTGCGCGCCATTCTGCGGCGCCGAGCGCCTGGTGCACCACCCGGCGACAAAGCGTTGCGCTTCGGGCGGCTGGAGATCGACACCGCAGCGCATGCGGTGCGCCTCGACGGGTCCCTATGCGAGTTGACCAATTATCAGTTCGAGTTGCTCGTGACGCTGGCCAAACACGCCGGGCGCGTGCTGTCGCGCGAAGCCCTGATGGATTTGATGAAAGGCGAGGAGCTCGAATCCTTCGACCGCTCCATCGACGTGCATATATCGCGCATACGCGCTGCTATCGAGGACAACCCGAAGAAGCCGCGTCGCATCATCACCGTACGGGCCGCCGGCTACGTGTTTGCCAAGGCCCAGGACTGATGCTGCGTCTTTATTTACGCTTGTATCTTGCGCTGCTGGCGAGCCTCGTCGTATTCGGCTGCGCCACCGCGGTGATTTGGCATTTCGCTGGTGGTCCGATGGAGCAGGCCGGCCTCAGCCTCAGTCGATTAGTGCAAAACGTGCTGCCCGCGGCGCAAGCGCCACCCGCCGAACAGCAAGAGGCCCTGCGTCGGTTGGCGGTGGGACTCAACGGTGACGTGACGCTGCTGGCGAAAGATGGGACCGTTATTGCCGCCGTCGGTCAACCGCTTTCTGCGCCGAGTCCTCGGCACCATCGCACGGTGATCTTTCCGCATTGGCAAGGCGATCCCGTCACGGCCATTTATCTCGCCGATGGACGCCTGCTGATCGCGAGCGTGCCGATCGGATTCGGGAATATTCGACAGGTCTTTCACATGATGCTGGTACTGCTGGTCGTCGCAATCGGAGTGGCATTCTTCCCGATCGTAAGGCGACTCACGCGAGGCCTCGAGCGTCTGCAACGGGGCGTGGAGTCACTCGGCGCCGGCGATCTCACATCGCGGGTTACGGTCGAGGGTCGCGACGAGGTCGCGCGCCTCGCTGCGAGCTTCAACCGCGCGGCGAGCCAGATCGAGCAGCTGGTCGGCGCGCATCGAACGCTGCTGGCCAATGCTTCTCACGAATTGCGTACGCCGCTGACCCGCATTCGGCTTGCGGTGGATCTGCTGAAGACTTCCGCGGATCCGAAGATCAAGGCCGGTCTGGAGCAGGACATCGCCGAGTTGGACTGGCTCGTCGATGAGATTCTGCTTGCCAGCCGGCTCAATGCCGTCACCGCGCTGGAGGTCACCGACGACATCGATCTGTTGGCTCTCACCGCCGAAGAATGTGCGCGCTACGACGATGTTCACCTGGAGGGCGCTGCGGTCAAGATCTCAGGCAACCCGCGACTGCTCCGCCGGCTGCTGCGCAACCTGTTGGAGAATGCCAAGCGCCACGGCGTGCCGCCCACGCAGGTGCGCGTTGCAACCGACGGCAAAGCTGCCGTGCTGACCGTCTGGGACGGCGGACCGGGTCCGGCGCCGGCGGAATATGAAAAGATATTTACGCCTTTTTATCGGCGCCCCGACGGGCGCAACAGCGCAGGCACCGGCTTGGGGCTATCGTTGGTGCGACAGATCGCGCGCCGTCATGGCGGAGATGCCCGTTGCGCGACCATGAGTGATCAGCGCGCCGCATTTGTCATTACGTTGGCGGGAAAATCCGATTCGCGTGCTGCGTCCACTTGAAACGTGCCAGCGGCCTGCAGCGAACAATCCCCGTTCGCTGCAGGCCAAATCGAGCGTTTCGGCGCGTTATTTCTCGAGGGCTGCGAGGGCGGGCGCCTTGATGCGCCGCATGGTATCGGCCAGGGATTCCGCAACACATACCTTGTAGAGCGCCTGATTGTCGATGAGGCTGGGGTCCCCCAGGAAGAAGCAAAGGCGCTCGACAACCGTCTTTATTCGGGCATAAGCCCCCTGCGCGCTCGACTACGCGGCTACTCGATGAATTGCCCATCGATGAATTGCCCATAGGATTCATGAGTTTCTCAGCCTGCACCTCATTGGGGTACTCGTCAAAACTCACACCGCGCGGGAGCCGTTCATCGCAGGGCGCGGAGCATCGATTGGTACAGCCGTCAGGTCCCATCTTTCCCGGCGCGCCGATCTCAGCGCCACGTCACGCTGATACGGTCGCGAATCGGTTGCTTGGGCAGCACGATGATCGCCATTACTCGTTTCGCATCCCAATTCCCCTGGCCGACATCCCGGCCGTTGAAGCTTATCGATGTCGGCTTGTCTGGCGCATGGATATGCAGTTCGTACGAGCGCGCCTGCACCTGGCCCTGAAACGCACCCTTGGTCGGCTCGATGAGGATTTGATGCAGGCCATCGTTGCTCGTGGCGTAAGTCATCGCCGTCAGCGCGTACTGGTCTTTGGTGTAGGCGAGCGAAATCCCGTCATCTTCATACAACTCGAAACTACCCGTGCCTGATCCGTATACGTTGAGGATGACGGTGTCCAGCGGTTTGGCATTCGAGTAGTCGCTCTCGCTCTGCTCCGGAATCAGCGCCCCTTCGCGAACGAACACCGGCGTTTCATCCACCGCATAGTGCGCAGTGAAAGTAGTGCCGCCCTCGTAGCGCTTGCCCGTAAAGAAATCGATCCACTGACCCGGTGGCATATAGATGGTCCGATTGCCGCTGGGGTCGAGCACCGGAGCGACCAGCATTTGGTCTCCGAAGAAGTATTCGTCGGAATGTCGGTAGGCATCCTCCAGATCCGGATACTGCAGGTATAGCGGCCGCAGGATCGGCATGGACTCCTTGTGCGCGACCCAGGTGTACGTATACAGGTACGGGATCAGTTGTGTACGTAGAGTGAAGTACTTCTTCATCAACGCAATGCCCCGGCCGCCGTAGACCCAGGGCATGCGCAAGTTGCCCTCGTGCGGGTTCTCATGGGCGCTATGCATTCGCAGCAGCGGGCTGAAAGTGCCGAACTCGATCCAGCGGGCATACAGGTCGAAATCGATTTTGGTGCCGTGAAATCCTCCGATGTCATGGCTGATGTAGGGAATCAGCACGTTGCCGCCGCGCGCGGTGAAGGCGACTTCGTAGGCGAGCACAGGCCATTCGGAATACGTGTCGCCCGTGAAAAACCCCGGATAGCGCTCGCTTCCCCAATCACCGTAACGGCCCAGAATGAAGCCGCGCTGGCCGGTTTCCTGCGGCGTGAAGTCGTAGAAGACCTTGTTTGTCCATAGCTGTTTGTTCAGGCCGGGCATGTCGACGGCGCCGCTTCCACCATCGACCCACCAGACGTCCACGCCTTGCTGCATCAGCGGTTTGTGCAAGTAGCGCATGAACACATCGGCTTGCTCTTGGTTCGACAGATCGAAATAGATCCGCTTCGGCGGCGGGACATCCCTGATCGCGACCGGACCGCGGACGATTCCGCCACCGCGCTCGCCGGGCTCCACGCGAAGCGCAATCTCGTTTCGCTGACCCGCTTTGGCGTATGCAGCGATGTCGGTATAAGTCAATCGTTGCGGCCATTGGATCGGGTTATGGGTCGCTTCGTTGCCGTTGATGAATATCCGATAGCTCTTGTTGACCTCGCCCAAATACAAATACAGCGCATCGGGAAGTCGCGCCGGCAATTGAACGGACGCGCGATACCAGCCGATACCTCGATAGGTCTGATAGCCTTGATCCTGCCACGACCGGCCGATCCGGATCGGCTTCCAGCCTCTGTCGTCATGATCCGTCGCGAACCAGCGATGCCTGAGGCCCTCGTCGCGGGCGTCGGTCGAAAACCTCCACAGCGTCGAGATGTCCAAATCGAACGATGGGTTCGCGGGCAGCGGCCGGCCTAGCGCCTTCAACACCGCAGGCGCGCGGCTGTCGTCGAAGGAAAGGATGCTTTCTTCGGTGTTGGCATATCCTGGATGATCGTTGAGGCTGAGCTTGATGCCTTGAGCATGCAGCCAGCTCGAGAACTGATCGGGGCGGGGGATCAGTGGACTCCAATCATAGCCTCCGTCCCATCCGTAGTTGTGCCAGGCGAAATCCAGTATCAGCATGTCAAAGGGGATGTGATTCTGGCGAAGCCGTGAGACTTCATCCTCCAGGTATTGCTGGCCGTACCGTTTGACGATCGGCTGCGCGGATTGCGCCGGTTCGGGGAAGTACTCGAAATTGAGATCCGTGATCGAAGGGCCGAGTACGTAGCGCGGAATCATCGGGATGGGCCCGCATAGCTGCGCGTACTCGTTGAGCACCATCCGGTAATCGTGGTTGTAGATGAAGAGATACCAGTCCTGGCCGCTTGGTTCCCGGCGCGGTTCTATCCACGTTCTCTGTGCATCCCAGACCGGCGTGTGGCTATCGTCGATGAACGCGTAGCCACTGCGGCTCAATAGTCCGGGCTTGGCAGCTTCGAGCGGCACTTCGATGCCCGGAATGATGTCGTTGACGGGGCTTTCGATACCCGTCTGCCCTACGGGGAGATTGACTTTGCTGATGTTGTCCAGCGAATAGGTAAGCCCACCCAGGTTCAGCCGGTCTGTGTCACCCGGATGCCAATCATGTGCGACGCCGGCGGGATCGCTCCAGCTTACTTTGAGATTGGCCGCAGTAAATGGTCCGGATTGCGGCCGGTATTGCAAGCTCATGGCGCTGGTGGTGGCGATTAGCCAACCATCCTTCTGCGTCGATTGCACCTGGACCGTTGGCCAGTTCCTTTGCTGCACGACCGCAGTCGGCGCATCGACAAACGTTCCCGAAGGCGAGTACTCCATGCGCACCAGCGACGGTGTCAGAAACTCGAAGCGCGCGGTGTCGGCGGAGATCACGGATGTGCCTTGGGCATTGACGTAAGGCACTAGGACTGAAGAAAGGAGTCCGACAGCGGTCCATTGTACGGTGCGATCCAGAATGCCGTGAAAGCGCATATGGAACTCCCGGTCAGTTGAGAACGATGCAACCGAAGAAGAAGCGGGCTTGAGGCTTGGCTTCTTGTTGTGTACTTCGCGAATCCTATGCTAGTTGCAACAAAACTGCTGCTCCGTTCAACGCGGTCCCGCCCGTGCAACCGATCCGATCCCAAGCCCTGTGTCGGCAAGAACTTGAGAATCTACGCGTCAGTAGCGAGTTCGCGACTTCGCGTGGATGAGAATCTTCATGCTGCGAGCCGTCCGCGACTAGCACGCTGGCGAAACCAAACCCATGCGATCGAACCGACAAAAACCAGCCCGATCACGACGCAAAGAAGCGCGGTGTAAAAATAGACATCCAGGTCGGCATCTGTTTGGGTATCGAGCACAATGGGCGGTGCGCCGATGACGATCCCATGTTTTTTGAATATGAAAGCGGCGGCCAATGGCAGGCCATCGCGGATCAATACGCCTTTCTGAGCGATCGTGAACTCCTCGCTTTGCTGCAGGAGTTGATCGTACTGATGATCCCACCCGTGCCGGTGCAGAAAATAAATGACGGGGTCACCTCGGCGCCAGTGGGGCGGCAGCACGGGAACATAGGTCTCCCAATGTGAGGATCTGTGAAAGTCATTGAATTCGATCCTCAAGGAAGGGTCCACGAGGCCGGTGAGCTGCACGTGGGTCGAGCGCGGCGCAATTCCGTCCGCGATATTCAGCGGCTCGAAGCTCACGACTTCCGAGGATTTGCGGTAGCCGATTAATCCGGCGTATATGCCGACAATAACCGCCGCCAAGCTGACGATCAGAAAAATCGCGACGACCGCATTATCGGTTTTATTGTCGGCAGCGCGCGCCGGTACGACCGCGTGCTCAGGCGCCGGTGTGGGGGCATTCGTGCGTGCGTCGCTCATTGCGGTCCGAGGCGTCCGCAGCACGCCGATCACGCGTTGAGCGGAAAAGAGGATCGCAATGAATATCCCCCATGAAACCACGATCACCGCCGTCATCAATAGTCTGCTGTCCACTTCGTAGGGACCGCTGCCCTGAAGCGTCAGCTCGATTTCAACGGCCCAGCGATAAAGTCCCGTGTCGGTAATTAACGAGTAAAAAGGGTAGACAGCCGCGGCGAAGAACCAGATCCAGAAGCCGATTCGGTTGGCGGTCTCGCGACTCATCGTGGCTTGTACTCCCTTAAATGCCGACCGGTTCAGCCTCACACTGCCAACGCGGGCGGGCGCCGTCCGACAGTTCGCACGAATGCTTCGTGCCATCTGCGCCATTACGTGCTGTCATCAATAATGCCGAGATCCCTCAGCGCGCCATGTGTTTCAGTTGCCCCTCGGACTCGAACGGCATGCATGCCAAATCGTTGTGCAGCCTCGACATTAATGGAGTTGTCGTCGAGAAACAGCACCTGAGCGGGCGAACAACCGAGCGAGTCCACCACATGCTCAAACGCATCCGAATCCGGCTTAATGCGCCCGGTCAAATGCGACGCAAAGTGGCTGTCGAATGCAGCGCCGAGGCCCATGTCATTCACGACACGCGGCCAATGCAGTCCGTTGCTATTCGAAAGTATTGCGCGCCTATAAGACCGCGGTATGCGGGCAAGCATTTCCAGAGTCCCTGGATAAAGCCCAGTTGGCCACGCAATGAATGCCTCCAAGAATCGTTGCGGGTCAACCGGGAGACCAAACTCTGAGATAACGCCGACCGCAAACTGGTTGGCGTCGATCTTCCCGGTTTCGAATTGCCGTACCGGCGCCGAGTGCAGCCACATCCGCCACAACCCATCGGTGGTGACCGTCTGGCCAAGCCATTCAAGCATGACCTCCACGCCGCGGAGCTGCACGAGTACACCGCCCACATCAAATAGCAAGACACGAATGTCATTTGGCGCAGTAGTAGTCTTCATCTTGGCGGATCCAGCGGACGGTGATAGTCGAAGAGCTTCTTGCGCATGATGGTCTAAATCGCTTCATTATATTTCCACCGGACGCAATGCGGCGCAACATGCCCCACGCCGGTTGGGCTGGGTCGAGCGCTTCCTCGCTTCCTCTGCGCGCGAGTCCGGCGTGCGCCTGGGCCACGTTTTGTTAAGCCGCATGAAGTGTGACCGATTTCATCGAGTTGGTCCTATGTCGCCGAAGATTTTGCGCTCAATTGGGATCTACACCTAAGTCCCCTAAACCTCGATTTGGCTAAGGTAGCTCCATTCATTGCAAGAGTGGCTATCGACCAGCATATGTCTACCCACGTTTGGAACCGCGGCGATCCGCGACCCGCGTTTGGTTCCTGGTTACTAGGGCTTGGGGTCGTACTATTGCTCGCGTTGGATGGTCAGATCCCCGCTCAATCGATGTCGCCCGGTCTGCGTGCGGATACCATTCTCATCGTCAAACACGAACGTAAACTCTACTTACTGCGTGATAATTATCTGTTGCGCAGTTATCGAATTGCGCTTGGGCTCAGTCCGACCGGCGCTAAAGAGCACCAATGGGACTTTCGCACTCCGGAAGGCAGCTACATCATTGATTTCCGACAGGAGAACAGCCATTACTTCAAGGCGCTGCACATTTCCTATCCAAGTGCGGCGGATTTGAAGCGAGCTTCCGCAATGCACCTGCACACCGGCGGCGATATCTTTATTCACGGGGAGCCCAATCGGCCCACCAAGCCTGTGTCCTATTACAAAACACGCGATTGGACCAACGGTTGCATTGCTCTCTCCGATGAGGATTTGCAAGATCTGTGGGATCTGACCGCAGGCAAGACATACGTCGAGATCGTGCCGTAAGAGGACCGACCTGACGATCCATCCAAGGATGCGCCAACATTGAGGGCGCCCGCGACCTGTCCGCGCCAATCGACGGGACGGCGAGGCTTCAGTGCGCTTGATCGGAAGTCGCGTTTTTCACATAGCTTGTCAACCAAAGGTCTTCCTCCCACAACATGTGAAGGATGGATTCGCGTGCGCGATATCCGTGACTTTCGTTCGGCAGCATTACCAGGCGTACTGTGCCGCCCAAACCTTTGATCGCCTGATACATGCGTTCGGATTGGATGGGAAAGGTACCGGTGTTGTTGTCCATTTCGCCGTGAATCAGAAGGATCGGATCCTTTATATCTTCGGCGTGCATAAAAGGAGACATCGCGATATAGACTTCTTTGGCATCCCAGAAATTGCGATCCTCGGCCTGGAAGCCAAAAGGAGTCAGTGTCCGGTTATACGCACCGCTGCGGGCGATCCCCGCTTTAAACAGGCGGCTGTGCGTTAAGAGATTGGCGGTCATGAAGGCGCCATAGGAGTGCCCGCCGATCGCCATGCGATTTCGATCACCCACGCCAATGCGAACTACCTCGTCAATGGCCGCCTGCGCGTCGGCGACCAATTGCGCGACGTAAGTGTCATTCGGTTCGGCCGAACCTTCGCCGACGATGGGCATTGTGGGGTCATCGAGTACGGCAAAGCCGCGCGCCAAAAATGGCAGCGGTCCCGAAAAACTGATGGCATTGAACTTGTTGAGAGATCCCTGCACTTCGGACGCCGCCATCGCACTCTTGAACTCACGCGGGTAAGCCCAGAGCAGCGTTGGCAGCGGGCCGTCACGTTTCGGGTCATATCCCGGCGGCAAATAAAGCTTTGCGGTCATTTCTACGCCATCCGGGCGTTTGTAGCGCAACACCTGCTTGGTCACACCGGCAAACTGTGGCGTGGGATTGGGAAAGTGGGTAAGCACGACGCCCGAGTCGTCCGGTTTCGAGTGCAAAACGAGGTTGGGCGGTTCATTGACCGATTCCCGCCTGCTGAGCAACGGCGTTCCCTCGTCGTTAAGCGGCTCAATCGGGTACTCATAGTAGGGCGCCGCGGAGCGCCAAACGGTCGTCACGGCGTGGCTGTCGAGTTCGAAGCGATTCAAAAACGGCCGTTCGCCTTCCGGTGTTGCGCCGTCTCCCACCATCAGCACGGAATTTCCGTGCAATCGCAGCACAGATGCGCCGTTAGGCGTAATCCGTGTGAGTGGAACGCCAGGGTCGCTGTAGCGGTCCTCGGACTTCCAGGCCCGAATCAGATCCAATTTATTTTCCGGTTTGCCGGGGTTGATGCGCCAGATCTCCTTGTCACGGGTCTTCCAGGTCCAATCGACCATGAGTGCTAAGTCATCGCGCCCCCAATAAGCGCTCGCGAAGCGTCGTGGCAGATTGGCGATCGCAACCCGGCGGCCTTTCGAGGGGATCTCCTCGTTGTAGACGATGTCACGCACCTCCACGGTCTTGCGTGGATCTCCGCCATCCTGCGCCTCGACCCAACACAGCGTGCTGGGCCGATCAGCACGCCAGGTGAATTCACGTGGCCCCGGATTCACTGCATCGGGCCCAGGTGCTAGTACCTCGATCAGAGGAGTCTTCGCGACGGTTTCCACCACGTGGCCGCTGCCGTTCCAAACGTCGACTTCTGTTGGAAACTGCGTCAGCGGCACGATGCGCGAGTACGGATGCAGCAGCCGCGTCACCAACATATGCTGACCGTCGGGCGCGCCGGATATCGAGAGAATGCGCTCGACCGGTCCCACCCTCGTGAGTTTGCCGTTCATGTTGAGCACGCCGACCTGAGCACTCAAATAGTAATCAAGCAGGGCTTCGTCGAACGGTGTCTTTAAGAGGTCCTCAAAAGTGGCCAGTTGTGACGCACCATGGCGACCGTCCGCAAACTGCACATTGGGACCCGTCGGTACCGCTGAGCTTTGCGGCGGTGCTGCCTCGTGCATGGGCCGCAACCGCAAGATCAACTCCGTACTTCCGCCAAACCATTGGAAGCCATCGTCAGTGATTGCATTCAACGGCGCCCGGGTAGCGAGGTGCGCCTTGCGCGTGGCGGCATCAACCAGCCAAAGGCGAATTGCACCACCGTCGACCAACGAGACCGCGAGCCGACGACTATCAGGCGACCATGCAACCGCCGCCACACGCAGCGCCGCCGGCAAACCCTCGACATCACGAGCCGTGCCGGTTCCCACGTCCAATACGCGCAGCGTATTGCCAAAGTCAAAGCGCGTCTCGAGCCGCAGTTGTGGATTGAATCGAATGCCTGCGAGACGGGCCTGCGGTTCGGCCACGATTACAATGGATGGTAGCGCAGCATGACCAACCAGCGCGACCGCATGCCCATCGGGCGCAACGAAAATTTGCGGCGCGCGCGGGGCGTCGACAATAGCCTGCAGTTCCGGTGCAGGCAATTGATAGTCCAACGCGCTCTCGACATCAGGCGCGGCGGCATAGGAGGCCGCGGCAACGAACTGACCGGCCAGAAAAACGCAGCGTAGAAACTTTCGAACCAATTGTGGTGACATGCGGTGCCCGCGGTAAGTTCTGCTTGGGTGCATGGGCCAAATACTAATCGACTTACATGTCCAATTCTTGCCCTGTTTGCAATTGACAGAACTATCGCCGGGCGCGGTGTCATCGACGCCGGTGCAGCAGAACGTGACCGGCACGTCGGCAACCATTTCCGGCCTGCAATTTGCGCAGAGTTACGTATTTGCGATCGCGGCGGTGTCCTCTAGCGGGGTTTCAGCGCTCTCGAGCCAAGCGGAAGTCACGATTGCTCCGGCAGCGCCCACGGGCCTGAAGGTCACTGCCTCGGGCGCCGGCTCGCTCGGCCTCACGTGGATGGCGAGCAGCGGGGCGGGCGACTACAACATTTTTCAAGCAACGACGTCGGGCGCAGAGGGCACAAAACCCGCGCTGAGTGATTGGGCCAGCACATCAACGACATTCAGCGGGCTGACGCCGGGACAGCAATACTTTTTCACGCTGGTTGCGGTCGGTCTTGGGGGTTCATCGACACCCTCTGCGCAAGCCAGCGGGACCGTGGTACCCGCGGCACCGACCGGGCTCACAGCAATCGCCGGCAACGGCAGCGTGTCTCTGACCTGGGCCGCGGCCGCAGGGGCGGCGGTTCGATGGATTGGTACGCTGTGGCGCTGCTCGCCGTCTTGGCTGGCTTTCGAAAAATCCGGTCTGTACAGGTGCGAGTTGTGTCAACACGTAAATCCATGGGCGATGTCCGCGGGGTGGACTAACGAACCGCATTACGTGACCGCTGACGCTATCAAGCCCAAATGCCGGCGGATCATACGCACGCGCTTCTCCGGGGTGCGCGCGCTCGTTGCGGGCTATAATCCGGCGCCTGTAAATCGACACAAAGAAGAAAACAATGAATCGAAGGACGTCCCCGCTGTTGCTCGGCGCGCTCTGCGCGGCATCCATCGCCCAGGCGGCGTCGACCCAGGTGCTCGATGATCTGGTCGCCAAGAACATCCAGGCTCGAGGCGGCATCGCGGCGCTGCACGCGATGCGTTCGCTGACTGTGCGCGGTAAGCTGCTCGTCAACGAGGACCAATTTGAACTCGGCTTCGTGCAGACCGTCGAGCGCCCGTCGAACATCCGCGTCGAGGCCAGCATTCAGGGTTTGACCCAAATTCAAGCTTACAACGGCACGATCGGCTGGCAAATAAACCCGTTCCAGGGTCGCAAGGATCCCGAACGCATGTCGGCCGACGACATCAAGAGCCTCGCCGAGACGGTGGCCGACTTCGACGGCGCGCTCGTCGATTGGCAAAGCAAGGGCAACAAGCTCGAGTATCTCGGCACCGAAGACGTCGACGGCACGCAGGCGCACAAGATCAAGCTCACGCGTCAAAGCGGCGACACGGAATACGTCTATCTCGACCCGGATCACTATCTGGAAATCCGGCTGCTCAGTCAGCGCACCGAACATGGCGTGACCATCGAAACTGAAACGGATCTGGGCGATTACGAGAAAATTTCCGGTGTGTATGTGCCCTTCTCGGTGGAGTCCGGGCAAAAGGGATCTTCGGATCGGCAGAAGCTCATCGTGAACTCCGCCAAGGTCAACGCCAAGACGGACGTTGCTTTGTTCGCGTTCCCGGCTGCCGCGGCCAAGACCGGCAGTAACGGATCTGGAATATGACTCACATGACGCTCGACAAGTATTCCCTGGCCGGTCTCGCTTTGCTGCTGGCCGGATTCCACGCGTCGGCGGGCAACCAGGCACCTTACTCGTCCGCTACGATCTCGGGACTTGGCGCTCGCAACATCGGTTCGGCCGCGATGAGCGGGCGCATTTCGGCGATCGCGGGTGCGAAGGACCCTTCTGGCCGTACTCTGCTATATGTCGGCGCCGCGAGCGGCGGGGTTTGGAAGAGCGAGGACGGCGGAACGATCTACAAGCCCGTGTTCGACGAGCAGCCCGTGCAGTCGATCGGCGCGATCGCGCTCGACCCGTCGAACCCCTCGACGGTCTGGGTCGGCACCGGTGAAGCCTGGACGAGGAACAGCGTCTCGATCGGAGACGGCGTCTACAAGTCCATGGATGCCGGCAACACCTGGGCCAACATGGGTCTGCCGAATTCCGAGCGCATCGCCAAAATTCTGGTGAGCCCGAAGGATCCGAATACGGTGTTCGTCTGCGCGGCCGGCAAGCTCTGGAGCGATTCCGCGATGCGCGGCCTCTACAAAACGACCGACGGTGGCAAGAACTGGAAACTCGTGCTGCCCGGTGCGAACCTCTCGACGGGATGCTCCAGTCTGTCGCTGGACCCCTCTAATCCGAGCGTCATTTTCGCTGCGCTCTGGGATTTTCGCCGCAAGGGCTGGACATTCCGATCGGGCGGTCCGAGCGCGAATGCTGCCTCGGCCAGCGCTTTGTTCCGGTCCGCAGATGGCGGGGAGACTTGGGCTGAGATCACCGAATCGGCAAATGCCGGTTTCGCCCACAAACCCTACGGTCGCATTGCGATCGCGATTGCACCGAGCAAGGCGAGCCGCGTTTATGCCTTCGTCGAATCGACCGACAGTGCGCTCTATGTGTCCGATGATGGCGGCGCGACCTGGCAACAGCGGGACAAGAGTTCGTGGATGGTCTGGCGGCCGTTCTATTTCGCGAATCTCACGGTGGACCCGAAGAATCCGGATCGCCTGTTCAAGACCGACGGCGCGCTGATCGTCAGCGATGATGCCGGCAAGAGCTTCAGCACGGTCGGTGGATTCAATGGCATGCACGGCGACGTGCACGACGTGTGGATCGATCCGACGAACCCGCAAACCGTGCTGGCCGGCGACGACGGCGGCATGTGGTACTCGTATAACGGCGGGACCAAGTGGTGGAAGGCCGACAATCTGCCGGTTTCGCAGTTCTATCACGTAAGCGTCGACGAGGCCGATCCGTACCATGTATACGGCGGCCTCCAGGACAACGGTTCCTGGATCGGCGACACCAGCCATCCGGGCGGCATCACCAATGCGCAATGGCAAGCGGTGTACGGCGGCGACGGCTTTTGGGCGTTCGAGGACCCCGCGGACAAGAATTACGTCTATTCGGAAGCACAGGGCGGTTTCGCGGGACGCATCAACCGCCGCAGCTATGAGACGCGCGATATCCATCCGCTGCTCGGTGATGAGGACCTCGTCAAGTACAAAAAACTGCGATTCAACTGGAATACGCCGATCGCGCTCTCGCCGAACGAGCGCGGCACGATCTACATGGGCAGCCAGTTTTTGTTTCGCTCGCGTGACCACGGACAGAGTTGGACGCGCATTTCGCCGGATCTCACGACGAACGATCCCGAGCATCAGAAGCAAGAAGAGTCCGGCGGTGTCACCGTCGACAACTCCGCTGCAGAAATGTACGAGACGATATTCTCGATCAGCGAATCGCCGAAGGATGGCAAGCTCATCTGGGCGGGCACCGACGACGGCCGCCTGCAGCTCACGCAGGACGGCGGCGAGCATTGGCACGACGTGATCGGCAACGTGCCCGGATTGCCCAAGGGCGCGTGGGTCAATTGGATCGAGGCGAGCCGCTTCGACGCCGCGACCGCTTATGCCGCCTTTGACCTGCACACCTTCGGCGACATGCGGCCGTACGTCTACCGCACTCGGGACTACGGCAAAACCTGGACGGCGCTCGCCTCGCCGGCCGATCCGAAAACCATCCGCGGCTATGCACACGTGATCAAGGAGGATTTACAGAGCCCCAAGCTGCTGTTCCTCGGCACGGAGTTCGGCCTGTACATTTCGATCGACGGCGGTGAACGCTGGGCGCAATTCAAGGGCGGCCGCATTCCGGACGCGGCGGTGCGCGACCTCGCGATCCAAGCGCGGGAGAACGACCTCGTGCTCGCGACGCATGGACGCGGCATCTGGATCGTCGATGACATCACGCCGTTGCGGGCCTTGTCGAACGAACTGCTCGGCCAGGAATTCAGCATCGTGGCGTCGCGCCCGGCGATTCAGCGGCTGCGCACGGACGGTGGCGCTCCGACGGGCGCGGCCGTGTTTATCGGCGACAATCCGCCCGACGGCGCGGCGATCAGCTATTACCAGCGATCGCGGCACTTGTACGGCAGGCTCAAGCTCGAGATTCTCGACGCCAAGGGCAAGGTGGTCGCGGATCTTCCGGCGAGCAAGCGCCCGGGGCTCAATCGCGTCGTTTGGAACATGCTCGAGAAGCCGCCGCACGTTCCTCCGGCAGCGCAGATCGCGGGTTCCGGAACGCAGGGCGTGCGGACGCTGCCCGGCAACTACACGCTGCGCATCACCGACAACGGCAAGGCTTACGAGTCGCCGCTCATCGTCGGCATCGACCCCGCAGCGACATTCACGCTCGCCGACCGCGAGGCCCAGCATGCAGCTGCGATACGCGTCAAGAGGCTGTTCGGCAACGAGAGCAAGCTCATGGAGCGCATCACCGGCCTGCGCGCCGACCTTGCGCACGCCGGAGCCGGTTTGCCGCAAGCCGATCCGCTCGCCGGCACGCTGAAGAAGTTCGACGACGAAATCGACGCCGTTCGCAAGCGAATCGTCGCCACGACCGAGGGCGGCGCGATCACCGGCGAAGAGCGCCTGCGCGAACATACGGACCAGCTGTACGGCGCGATTCTCAGCTGGGAGGGCAGACCAAGCACCTATCAGCAGGACAATATCGTCGCACTCGAGGCGGAATTCGAACGAATACGCGGCGATTTCGACGCGCTGACGGCTACGAGTCTGGCCGATCTCAATCAACAGCTGGGGGCCGCGAAGCGCGGCGCGATTCAGGTCAAACCCATCGACGAGAACGCGGACGAAGACGCCGACGAAGCGTCGGCAAATCCTCAGGCCGGCCGTACCGACCCGGATCAGCGGATGGACCGGCAGGCGCTACCCACCGATTTTAAACTGCTGCGTTAACGAGTTCGGAGAACACCAGTGATCGATTCACGTCTCACGCTGGCGGCGGCGCTGCTCGTGCTGTTTCAACTGCCGGCGATTTGCGCGACCGCCGAACCGTCCGCCGCAAGCATCACGCAGGTTTTGCATTGGCGCTTGGTCGGCCCGTTCCGCGGCGGCCGCACCCGCGCGGTCGCCGGCGTACCGGGCAGCCCTGAGACTTTTTTGATCGGCGCGGTCAATGGCGGAGTCTGGAAGACTGATGATT
>OBLW0100001127.1_pt1 | contig 22962 bp, 15 predicted proteins | sample 1520161 | NCBI WGS metagenome assembly OBLW01 (sample SAMEA3539309, study PRJEB22396) | soil metagenome | biome: tundra; feature: field; material: soil | place: USA | collected 2010-05 | depth 0.15 m | reverse complement strand
GCCAATCATAGTTGTCGCGCAGGGCCAGGCTACCTTGCAGGTAATGTTGAAAAGCGGACAACGCCTCCAGGGCGGGGCGGGCCGCGCGATCGAATTCGGCGCGTTGATCCGCGGGCACAGCGGCGCGAATGGCTTGATCGACCAGCGCGATATTGCCCTGGTTTTCCTCGAGCGCCACCTGGGTCCAGATGGCCGGGGAAGAAACCAGATTGGTGCGCGCCTGGTCGAGCAGCAAGGGCAGGATTTTGAGCCGTGCGACGATGTGCCGGATGCGCTCGGGCAGCGGCGCGTACTCCAGCGTCAGGGGGGTGAACAGCGCGTTGCCCGCCATTTCCACGTACATGGCGGGGTTGTGCAGATAGGTCTGGGTTTCTTCGAGATCGAGCAAGCGAAGCGCAAGCTGGTCCTGAATGATGCGCAGATCGGCGCGGGATTGGGCGGACAGCGCATCGGGTTTGACCTGGTTTTGGAGGCGCTCGCGAAAGCGCTGGTAGTATTCGCGCTGGTGGTCTAGAGTGGCCGGACTCATGTCGTCAAGCTGCTCATCCAGGTTGCGCCCCTGGAATCGATGCAATCCGGCGGCGGTGGCTCCGACGGGTGAGAAAGCCAGCGTGGAGTATACGAATTCGTCGGTGAGCTTGGAAAAGTCGTGCTCGGGCGAGCCACATCCGGCGGCGATCAGAGTGGACATGAGGAGAACGAGGTTCGCCGTACAATGGCGCATGGTTTGATCTTACAAGAGTTGCGGCGGGCAACGCCGGGCTGGATCAGCCCACTTCGGTGTTGCGCTGGCGATGAGGTGGCCGCGCGGGAGCGGCGGCCGGCTGGCGCCGGTTCTTCAACCGCAGCGCTCGCATGGCGCGCATCACTTGCGCGGCGCCGGCGTTGGCGCGCCCGAGGATGACGCGCTGGCAGATGAGGCAGGTCCAGAGGAGCGCCACCAGGATCGCGATGGACGTTAGGCCCTGTCCCGTAATTCTCGCGACCGATACACGGGGGCAGCTCTCTGGAACCTGCATGGCGGCCGAAAGAGCAAGCGCGCTTCCAGAACCTGGCAGGTTTGTTATCAGCGGCTTTGCGGGGAAGCAGTGTGACGGGTGGGCACACGCGGGCAGAAGCTGCACTGCCGGGGTTCGAGTTTTCGACGAGCGACAGGTGCAGCAGCTATACTGATCCGGTGGCGCAACCTCTCACCCTCGAGCAAGCCTTAGCTCTGGCGCGTGACCTGATGCGGTCGGGTGACCTGACCAACGCCGCCGGGATCTGCGCCAGGATCCTGCAGGCGGCGCCGGACCAGCCGCAGGCGCTGCACCTGATGGGGTTGGCCGCCTTTCAGAAAGGCTATCCGGGGGAGGCGGTGGATCTGCTCCGCCGGGCTGTGCGGCGCGATCCTCACTTGGCGGTGGCATCGAACGACCTCGGCAATGTGCTGGCGCAGCAGGGTATGCTCGCCGAAGCGGCCGCCAGCTACCGCCAGGCGATCGCGGAAGCACCGGACTTCGCAGAGGCGCATAACAACCTGGGCAATCTTCTGCAGATGACCGGGTCGCTCGAGGAAGCGGTGGCCTGCTATGGCACCGCGGTTGGCTTGCGGCCGGGCTACGCCGAGGCGTTCCGGAACCTGGGCAGCGCGTTGCGGCGCCTCGGCAGGCCGGACCAAGCGGTCTTGGCGCTGGGTGCAGCGCGGGCGATCGATCCTGGATTCGCCGCGGCGACCGCCCAATTGGCGCACCAGTTTAAGGAGCTCTGCGATTGGCGCCAGTTGGACGATTTGACAGCCGAACTGATCGCGAGCGTCGAAGCGGGGTCGGGGGCGGTGAATCCGTTCGTTTTTCTGAGTCTTGACACGACACCAGCACAGCAGTTGCTGTGCGCGAGGAACTGGGCGGCCGAACAACTGGGTGCGGCTGGGCAGCGGGCCGCCGCGCCCAAAAGCGAAGACCGCATTACGGTCGGGTACCTGTCGGCGGACTTCCAGGAACACGCTACCGCGCACCTGATCGCGGAACTATTCCGGTTGCACGATCGCAGGCGATTTCGGGTGATCGGGTATTCCTACGGGCGGGACGATGGGAGCACGGCTCGCCGGCAGTTGCGGGAGTCGTTCGACGAGTTCGAGGATCTAGTCGATTGTTCGCACGCCGAGTCGGCCGCCCGGATTCGGGCCGGCGGCGTGGACATCCTGGTGGACCTGAAGGGCTACACGACCGATGCCCGGCCGGAGATCCTGGTTCTCCGGCCGGCGCCGTTGCAGGTGAGCTACCTCGGCTATCCCGGCACGATGGGGAGCGACGCCGTGGACTATATATTGGTGGATCCGGTGGTGGTTCCAGCGAACGAACAGCCGTACTTCTCCGAGCAGGTTGTGCACCTTCCGGATTGCTACCAGGTGAACGACCGCCGGCGGCCGATCGCCGCGCGCGTGCCGGCACGTTCGCAGTGCGGACTGCCGGAAGCGGCGTTGGTGTTCTGCTGTTTCAACTCGGCATACAAGATCACGGCGCCGATGTTCGATATTTGGATGCGGCTGCTGGCAGGTGTTCCCGGAAGCGTGTTGTGGTTGCTGGAGACGAACGTGACGGCGATGGCCAACCTGCGGCGCGAGGCGGAATCGAGGCTCGCCGGAGGGGCCGCACGGTTGGTGTTCGCGCCGTCGCTGCCGAACCCGGAACACCTGGCACGCCTGGCGATCGCCGACCTGTTTCTCGACACCCTTCCTTACAACGCACACACGCTCGCGAGCGATGCGCTTTGGTGCGGATGCCCGGTGATCACGTGCGCGGGCCGGACATTTGCCGGCCGCGTGGCGGCGAGCCTGCTGCGGGCGGTCGGGCTGCCGGAAATGGCGACGCAAACGCTGGCGGAGTACGAGGCGCTGGCGTTACAGCTTTCACTCGATCCGGACCGCTTGCGGGCGATCCGCGGCAAGTTGGCTGGGCACCGGCTTACGACGGCGCTGTTCGACAGCCGCCGGTTCACACATCACCTGGAATCGGCGTTCGAGACTATGTGGCGGATACACCTGGCAGGGGAGCCGCCGCGGCCGTTCGCCGTGGCTCCGATCGCGTAGGCATGTCGAAAGTGCCTGAAGGGCCGATTAACAATCGGCCTGCAGGTTGGCAACCTGCCCCACGGGGCTTGCGGCAAGGTACACTGAAAATCATGGGAGCAGCCAGGCAGAGTGAACTGTTGCGCGCGGGGCATCGTGCGCCGGATTTCACCCTGGCGCGGCTGGAGAATGGGACGGCACAGGGGAGTGCGGATCTGGGCAAGGTGCTGTCAGGCGGGCCGGCGCTGCTGGCGTTTTTCAAATCCACGTGTCCGGTGTGCCAGATGACGTTGCCTTTCCTGGAGCGTATTCATCGCGGGCGCGCGCCGGGGTCGCTCGATGTATTCGGAATCTCGCAGGACGACGCCGAGACTACCCAGGAGTTCGCCGGCGAGTTCGGGATCAGTTTCCCGATGCTGCTGGATACCGAGGAGAGCGGTTATCCAGCCAGCAACGCGTTCAGCATCTCGCATGTGCCCTCGCTGTTCCTGGTAGATCGCGACCGGCGGATTGTGTGGAGTCTGGAGGGATTCAACAGGCGGGAGCTTTTGGCGGTGGCCAGCTACGCGGGGATGAGTCCGTTCCTGCCGGGCGAAAACGTCCCGGAGTGGAAGGCGGGTTGAGGGTCGAAGAACTAAGCTCCCGGCGGGAGCACGGACACAGGGAAAAAACGCATGGCGAACACATTTGAGGAGATACTGGGTTCGGCGGCCGGAATCGCCAAAGGGATGGGAGTCACCTTTCGGGAGATGATGTCTCCCACGGTGACGGAGAACTATCCGGATGGGCCGGCCAAGCTCGAACAACGCTACCGGGGCGTGCACGTTTTGCAGCGCGACGCCAACGGCATGGAGAAGTGCGTGGCGTGTTTTCTGTGCGCGGCGGCGTGCCCTTCAAATTGCATTTACATTGAGGCCGCCGAGAACACCGACAAGGCGCGCATCAGCGGCGGCGAGCGTTACGCCAAGGTGTACAACATCGACTACAACCGCTGCATTTTTTGCGGCTACTGCGTGGAGGCGTGTCCCACCGACGCCATCACGCATGGCCACGGCTTCGAAGTGGCGAGCTTCAATACGGCCACGCTGGTGATGCGCAAGGAGCAGATGCTGGCTAGGACGGCGGAAGCGGCCGATTGACAATCGGCCTGCAGGTTGGCAACCTGCCCCACAGGGAGAAATGTAGCGTGGATGGAGTCATCGTCGTAGACAAGGAGGAGGGTTGGACATCGCACGATGTAGTGAGCAAGATGCGCCGCATCGCCAACACCAAGAAGATCGGCCACTTGGGAACGCTCGACCCCATTGCCACGGGAGTGTTGCCGCTGGTGATCGGGCGGGCCACCCGCCTTGCGCAGTTCTATACGCGCAGCGATAAGATCTACGAGGCGACCATCCGCTTCGGCTTTGCGACCGACACCTACGACCGAGCCGGGTCGCCCACGACCTCGGTGACCGAGCCGGCCGTGGGTGCCGAAGATCTGGAGCGGCTGCTGGACAACTTTCGGGGTGAGATCATGCAGGCGCCGCCGCCGGTATCCGCCAAGAAAGTGGATGGCGTGCGCGCTTACCAATTAGCGCGCCGGCAGATGCCCGTGGACCTGCCGCCCGCGCCTGTGCACATCTATGAGTTGACGCTGTTGGAAGTGCGCGGTTGCGAAGCCCGGCTGCGCGCGCGTTGCTCCGGAGGCACGTACCTGCGCTCGATTGCGCACGACCTGGGGCAAGCCTTAGGATGCGGGGCACACCTGCGCGATCTGCGGCGCATGGCATCCGCCGAATACACCCTCGAGCAGGCGCACACGATTGCGCAGCTCCAGCAATTGGCCGGCGAGAACCGCTTGAGCGAGCCGCTGATCCCGGGCGCGCGCATGCTACCGGACTTTCCCAGCGTCTACGTGGATGCGGCCATCGCGGGGCAGATCCGGCAGGGCCGCAACTTCCCGGTCTCGCCGTTCCGCGTGCAGCAGGGCACACGGTACGTGAAAGCGGTTTCGGGAGACGGCGAGTTGATTGCGATCGGCGAGGCGGTGCTGCCGAACCTGTACCACCCGGCAGTGGTGCTGTAGGAGGTATACCGTCCGTCGTTTTGGCTATGCTTGCGCCGAATTATGTGATACGGTAGAACCTCCAGCGCTTCCTGGTCGAGCGGAAGCGCGCATCGGGCAGCGTTAAGAAAAGTACCGGTATTAAAACGGTTAGAATAATACAGTTCAGGCTTTGATCCGGCAAGGATTTGCGTTAGATTACGGATTGGGAGGATGTTTCATGTTATCGCTTGCGGGGTTGCGCACAATTTGGTTGGCGCTGTTGGTATCTGCGGTAATCGCCTGCATTCCGGCACAGTTCGGAGGGGTGGCGTCCGCGGGAACGGTCGACATCTATAGCAACCCGGGATCGGGAAGCAACAGTGTGACCGCCGGCAACGTCGGTGTAGTGGTGTCTCCGGCTTGGGCAGTCCCTGGGAACTCGAATTACAGTTGGATTTCCTACGACCAAACCGGTTGCAACACGTTCAATCCGGCCACGGGCTTCTGCTTAGCAGGAAGTGCGAATCCGCCTGGCACGAGTGTCAGTGGACCTCCCACGGCGACCTTCTACCAGACCTTCACCGTGACGGACCCATCCGATAGCGGCAGCGTGTCTGTCTGGGCGGACGACACGGCGACCGTTTACCTCGACAACGGAACGGTCACCACCGGCGACGGCAGCAGCGGCACACGGGAGTGGCTGGCCAACCCGGTTCTCGGCGTGAACTGCGCAGGTGCTCCGATCGGCTGCATTACGGGCATGAACGCGGTCATCCCGCTCAATCTGACCACAGGGACGTATACCATGGTGGTTGACGCTTACCAGCTTGTCGGCGGCAGCCCATTTGGCGTCATGTACGCCGGCACGCTCAATCCGGGTGGGTCGTCCATTCCGGAGCCTGCCAGTTACATGTTGATGGGATTGGGTTTAGCCGGGCTGGGCACGTTGATACGGCGCAGGAAGCGGGCTTAGTCAACCGGCTCTTCGCTGTTTGCCAGTCAGCGGCAGGGCGGTGCATAGCCGTTTCCAGTAGTGCATTCCCTCCTTGGCGGATCGCCATCGGTGTCCGGTTTTGGGCTAAATTTACTGCAACTGCGGGTCCCTCGGGACCCGCTTTTTTTGTTTTAGGAATCAAGGCTTTTGACAACTGCGGGAGGCCGACGTGGGCGTCGGCCGCGGTCCAGGGGGACCGCCCCACGGTTGATGCCGGAGGATCGGGGAGGCGATGCTGAACTGGACGCAGGTTTACACCCCGGTAGCAGGCAGCGTCGGACTGTCGGCGCTGGTCGCGGCCCTTCCGGTGGTGGTTCTCCTGGGTCTCCTGGCATTTCTTCACGTGAGGGCCCATTGGGCAGCTCTGGCAGGTTTGGCCACCGCGCTGGCGGTTGCGATTTTCATATATGGCATGCCGGTGAAGCTGGCATCCATGGCGGCCCTCAACGGCGCGGCATACGGCCTTTTGCCCATTGGCTGGATTGTGCTGAGCGCCATCTTCGTTTACGACGTTACGGTGAAGGCCGGGAAGTTCGAAGTAGTGAAGCACACGGTTGCGGGACTGGCCAGCGATCGCCGCATCCAGGCGTTGCTGATCGCCTTCAGCTTTGGGGCCTTCATTGAGGGCGCCGCGGGATTCGGGACTCCGGTCGCGATTTCAGCGGCCATGTTGATCGGACTCGGATTCCGCCCGCTGCAGGCCGCGGGTCTGGCGCTGATCGGGAACACGGCACCGGTGGCGTACGGCGCGCTGGGGACTCCGATCATTGCGTTGGCGGCCGTCACTGGGCTGCCGCTCGAGGCTCTCAGCGCGATGGTGGGGCGGCAACTCTCCTTCTTCGGCGTCCTGGTGCCGTTCTGGCTGATCTGGGCCATGGCGGGGCGCAAGGCCATGCTGGAGGTGTGGCCGGCGTGTCTGACGGCGGGCGCCAGTTTCGCAGTCGTGCAGTTGCTGGTAAGCAACTTGCATGGCCCGTGGGTGGTGGGCATCGCCGGGGGGATCGTCTCGATGCTGTCGCTGGTGGTGTTGATGGAATTCTGGCAGCCCAAGACCACCTGGAGCTTCGAGCACGAGAGCGAGGAGGAGAGGGCCGCCGAGGCCGCCGCCCGCCCGGCCCACTCCACCGGTGGCGCGCTGACCGCCTTCATGCCCTGGATTTTGCTTTCTGTCTTCGTTTTCGCCTGGGGCCTGCCGCAAGTGAAGGAATTCCTGAACGGGGGCCCGAAAGCGCACCCGAATTTCCTCAACGGAATTTCGCAGTATCAATATCAGATCCCGATTCTGCACAAGGCTGTGATTCGCAGCGTGCCGGTAGTCCCTAAGCCCACGCCCGAGCCTGCCATCTTCATCTTTAACTGGCTGTCGGCCACCGGCACTAGCCTGTGGCTGTCCGGTGTCGTCAGCGGCTTGCTGCTGGGCTTCACTCCCCGCAAACTCGCGGGGATCTTCTGGGGGACGCTGTTGCGTGTGCGCTTGTCGCTGCTGACCATCGCGGCCATGCTGGCGCTGGGATTCTCGTCTCGTTATGCGGGTCTGGACGCTACCATGGGCCTGGCGTTTGCCAGCACCGGCGTGCTGTTTCCATTTTTTTCGCCGCTGCTGGGCTGGCTCGGCGTGGCGCTGACAGGCAGCGACACATCATCGAATGTCCTGTTCGGCGGACTGCAGCAGATCACCGCCAGGCAACTCGGCATCCCTCCGATTCTGGCCGCGGCGTCCAACAGCGCCGGCGGCGTGATGGGCAAGATGATCGACGCCCAAAGCATCGTAGTGGCCGGCGTCGCTACCGGACAACAGGGCGGCGAGGGCACTATCCTGCGTTACGTTTTTTGGCACAGCATCGCGTTGGCCGCCTTGGTGGGCGTGGTCGTGTTCCTGCAGGCTTATGTGTTTACATGGATGATTCCCGCGGGGTCTTAGAATGGCTGGTACGGTAAGCGACGCGCCGCTGCTGAGTGACAGCGAAAAGTCCGGCTGGCAACACCTCCATGACCTGCCCGACCCCGGTGGTCGTCGCGCTGGTGGCCGGCGGCCTTTGAGGCCACAGCACGCCGAGGGACTGCCCCACCTTGCGGCAAGCCGCAAAACGAGCGCCGAACGATGGAGTGCCCCACAGCAGCGGGTCTGGAGACCCGCTGCAGGCGTGGACGCCCGCCCCACATTGCGGCATGGCTGCCCCGAGGGCCTGCCCCACGAAAAACTCAGGGGATGGGCGGACCGATGAACACTCTCCCGCTGCTGGTGGGCGCCCTGTGTGTTTACGCCATTGGTTACCGGTATTACAGCGCCTTCATCGCGGCCAAGGCGCTGGTTCTGGACGACCGCCGCATCACTCCGGCGCACACCTACGAAGACGGCCATAACTACGTTCCTTCCCCGCGATGGGTGCTGTTCGGCCATCACTTCGCGGCCATTGCCGGCGCCGGTCCGCTGGTAGGACCTACGCTGGCGGCGCAGTTCGGTTTCGCGCCCGGTTTCCTCTGGCTGCTGATCGGCGCGGTGCTGGCCGGGTGTGTGCAGGACTTCACCGTGCTGGCCGCCTCGGTACGCCATCGCGGCCGCTCGCTGGCCGATGTCGCGCGCACCGAGATCAGCCCCTTCGCCGGCTTCGTCGCCATGATTGCCGTGCTCTTCATCCTATTGGTGAGCCTGGCCGGCCTGGGTATCGTGGTAGTCAACGCTCTGGCCAACAGTCCCTGGGGAGTGTTTACCATCGGCGCCACCATTCCCATCGCGCTGATCATGGGCGTATGGATGTTCAAGAGCCGCGCCGGAAGGATCGCCGTGACTGGACCGAGCATGTTCGGCGTTGTCCTGCTGCTCTCCGCCGTCGTTGGGGGACACTGGTTCGCCCAGTCGAGCGCCGCCCATGCGCTCACTTTCACGCCGCACCAGATTACCATCCTGATGGCCGCTTATGGATTTGTGGCCGCCGTGCTGCCGGTCTGGCTGTTGCTGGCGCCGCGCGGTTACCTTTCCACTTACGTCAAGCTGGGCACCATCGCGATCCTGATCGTTGGCGTTTTTATCGTGCATCCCGACATCCGCTTTCCGGCAGTGACTCCGTTCATCCACGGAGGCGGGCCGATCATCAAAGGCAGTCTCTTCCCATTCCTCTTTGTGACCATCGCTTGCGGCGCAATTTCCGGATTCCACTCGCTGGTGGCATCCGGGACCACCCCCAAGATGCTCGATAAGGAGACCGATGCGCGCGTCGTCGGCTATGGGGCGATGGCCTGCGAGTCGCTGGTTGGCGTGCTGGCCTTGATCGCCGCGACCTCCATGTACCCGGGCGACTACTTCGCCATCAACAGCACGCCGGAAGTGTTCCGTACACTCGGCCTGCATACCGTCACTCTGGACACGTTCTCGCGGGAAGTGGGCGAAAAGCTGGCCGGCCGCACCGGCGGCGCCGTTTCGCTCGCCATCGGCATGGCTCAAATCTTCAAGGGATTGCCGGGCATGGACCGCCTGATGACCTATTGGTATCACTATGCCATCATGTTCGAGGCGTTGTTCATCCTCACTACCGTGGACACCGGAACCCGCGTCGCGCGCTACGTTTTGCAGGAAATCCTGGGCAAGACCCATAAGAAGTTCGCCAATACGGCCTGGCTTCCGGGCAATTTGATGGCGACATTCTTGGTCGTGTCCGGTTGGGGGTATTTGATCTATACAGGGTCGATCTCGACCATCTGGCCGCTGTTCGGCATCGGCAACCAATTACTCGCCACGATCGCCTTAGCCGTGGCCACGACGTTCCTCATCAATATGGGCAAGGCGAAGTACGCGCCGATCACGGTCCTCCCCATGTGTTTCGTCGGTGTGACAACCGTAACCGCCGGGGTCCTGTCGATTAAAAACATCTTCTGGCCGCTTATCTCGAAACCCGGCCAGGTTCTCACGGGCTATCTGGATTCGACCCTGACGGCCATGTTCATTATTGGCGTGGTGCTGGTGGTGTTCGACGCCGTGCGGCGTTGGATCGCCGTGCTGAACGGCGCCCCGGCGCCCACCGAAGCATTCGGACCGCCAGTCACGGTTGAGGGCGAAATCAGGATGGGCTGCTGTTAGTTGCCAGGAGGCTTATCTGACTTACAAAGAGTTCCACCGGCGCTCAATCGAACAGCGGGACGAGTTCTGGGCGGAGCAGGCCCAGCGCATCGATTGGCACAAACCGTTCGAGCGCGTGCTCGACTATTCCAACCCGCCATTTGCCAAGTGGTTCGTGGGCGGCGAGACTAACCTGTGCTACAACGCCGTCGACCGCCACCTGGCGGACCGGGCCGAACAGCCGGCGCTGATCTACGTCTCGAGCGAGACCGGCCGGAACCAAACCTACACCTACCGCGAGCTGCATGCGGAGGTACAGCGTATGGCCGCGGTGCTACAGGGCCTCGGCGTGGGCAAGGGGGACCGCGTGCTGATCTACATGCCGATGATCCCCGAGGCGGTATTCGCCATGCTGGCCACGGTGCGGCTGGGCGCCATCCATTCGGTGGTATTCGGCGGTTTCGCGGGCCCGCCGCTGGCCACCCGCATCGACGACGCGCGGCCGAAAGTCATGATCACCGCGGACGCCGGCCTGCGCGGCGGCAAGTCTGTGTTCTACAAGCCGCTGGCGGATGAGGCGCTGCGTCTCGCGCAGTCGCCGCCCGAGCATGTGCTGTTCGTGAACCGGGGCATCGACCAGGGCTTCGAACTCACGCCCGGCCGCGATCTGGACTACGCCACGCTGCGCGCCCAGCACATGGGGACCGAGGTCCCCTGCACCTGGGTGGAGTCCAGCCATCCATCGTACATACTGTACACTTCGGGCACGTCCGGCAAACCCAAGGGGGTGCAGCGCGATACGGCGGGTCACGCCGTGGCGCTGGCGGCTTCCATGCAGCTCATCTACGACGCGCGGCCGGGCGAGACTTACTTCGCCACTTCGGATATCGGTTGGGTGGTGGGCCACTCCTATATCGTCTACGGCCCGCTGATCTACGGCATGGCCAGCGTGCTGTACGAAGGCCTGCCCATCCGGCCCGACGCCGGCGTGTGGTGGAAGATCGTCGAAGACTACAAGGTCACTGTGATGTTTTCGTCGCCTACCGCTATCCGGGTGCTCAAGAAGCAGGATCCCGCCTATCTGCACAAGTACGATATCTCCAGCTTGCGCCATCTCTTCCTGGCCGGTGAGCCGCTCGATCAGCCTACCGCGCGCTGGATCGCGGACGCCCTGAACAAGCCGATCTACGATCACTATTGGCAGACCGAGACCGGCTGGCCGCTGATCACCGGGCTCCCCGGCGTTTGCGATGCGCCGCCCAAGTTTGGCAGCCCTTCGTTCCCAGCATACGGCTATGATGTGCGCCTGCTGCAGATCGGCACGGGCGAAGAACTCGGTCCCAACCAGAAGGGCGTGGTGGCCATCATCCCACCCCTTCCACCCGGCTGTATGAGTACGGTATGGGGCCAGGACGAGCGCTTCGTCCAAACCTACTTCACCGACTTTCCGACGACTCTCGCTTATACCACCTTCGACTGGGGGATTCGCGACCCGGATGGTTACTACTTTATTCTCGGCCGCACCGACGATGTCATTAACGTGGCCGGTCATCGCCTGGGGACGCGCGAGATTGAGGAGGCCATCAGTTCACACGCGGCCATCGCCGAGGTTGCCGTGGTGGGCGTGGCCGACGAGTTGAAAGGTCAGGTGCCGATGGCTTTCGCTGTGGTGAAGGACGCGGCGGCCATCGCGACACCGGAACAGCAAGCGCGGCTGGAGAAGGAGATCATGAGCGCGGTGGACGATCTGCTGGGACCGATCGGCCGGCCCAGTCACGTACACTTCGTCGCGCAGCTTCCCAAGACGCGCTCGGGCAAGGTGCTGCGCCGTTCCATCAGGGCCCTCGCGGAAGGTAAGTCACCGGGCGATCTCACTACTCTGGAAGATTCCGCCGGAATCCAGCAGATCGAGCATGCGGTGACCGATCGCGCGACCGCTCCCTGACGGTCGCGGCTCGGTAACGCGGCAAAGGACAACCCAACGGAGATTTAGTTATGGCAAGCGAGGCGGCGACACGAGTGACTCAACAACCCGGCATTAGTCGATGGTGGCGGGTGGTGGGCGGGCTCTCGATGAATCTGGCCCTGGGCAGTCTCTACGCGTGGAGCGTGTTTGTGGCTCCACTGGAAAAACAATTCGGGTGGAAGCGCGCCGACACTTCCATGGTCTTCACCATCGCAGTGGTGGTGTTTGCGCTTACCTTCGTGGCGGCCGGACGCATCCAGGACAAGATCGGCCCATTCTACTGCTCACTGACCGGGGGTGTGCTGGTAAGCCTGGGATTCTTTCTGTGTTCTTACACTACCAGCCTGACGTACCTGTTCATCTGCTTTGGTGTGATCGGCGGCCTAGGCAATGGTTTTGGTTACGCCACGCCGATTCCGGTCATGGCCAAGTGGTTCCCCGATAAGCGCGGTTTGGCAGTCGGCTTGGCGGTAGGCGGCTACGGGGCGGGCTCGGCCATTTTCGGGCCCTTGTCGCAACTGATGCTGATCCCGCACTACGGCCTTTCGACCACCTTCCAGATCCTGGGCGGAATCTTCTTCGTCATGACCATCTTCGGCGCATTCCTGCTCAAGAACCCGCCGGCAGGTTACAAACCCGCGAGTTGGACGCCGGCAGCCGCTTCCAAATCCGCTGCCACCACTTACGAATTCAGTCCCGGCGAAACCCTGCGCACGCCCACCTTCTACCTGATGTGGGTGGCCTACGCGCTGGGTTGCTCGGCGGGGCTGATGGTGATCAGCCAACTGGTGCCGTTCGCCAAGAGCGTGGGCATTACGGCCGCGGCTTTGTCCACGATGGGCCTGGTTGTGGGCGCCTGCGGCAATGCGTCGGGCCGCATTCTGTCGGGCTGGATGTCGGATAAGCTCGGCCGCATCAACGTGCTGCGCGCGATGATCGGCATTTCCACGATCGCCATGCCGGCGCTCTACGCGGCCGGGGGCGATGTCGCCACGCTGTATCTGGTGGTGTTCGTGGTTTACTGGTGCTACGGCACGCAGCTTTCGGTGAACGGAGCGGCCTGTTCCGACTTCTGGGGAACGAAAAACGCCGGCATCAACTATGGTATGCTGTTCACCGCTTGGGGCGTGGCCGGCATCATTGGCCCACGTATCGGCGGGGTGCTGTATGACAAGTATCATAACTACCGGGCAGCCTTTTACACCGCCGCCGCGCTGGCCGCGGTAGCGCTAGTGTGCGAGATGCTGGCCAAGCGGCCCACCGTTCCGGCCGCTGGAGATTATTCAAGGGAGAGTAGATGACATGAGTACCGACATGAGCACTGCGGTTAGCGACACACAACGCGGGGATGCTACGGAGGCTCAGATTGCCGTCCACTGGAAAGAGGAAGAGTACTTCCAACCTTCGCCAAAGTTCATCGGTCAGGCTAATCTGACAGACCCCTCGGTGATGGAACGTTTTAGCGAAAAGAATTTCCCGGAATGTTACAGGGAATATGCCGACATGCTGTCCTGGGACGAGTATTGGAAGACGACCCTGGATACCAGCGATCCGCCGTTCTGGAAGTGGTTCGTGGGCGGAAAACTCAATGTGAGTTACAACTGCGTGGATCGCCATCTCGCCAAGTACAAGAACAAGGCCGCGCTCATTTTTGTCGGAGAACCGGAGTCGCAGGCGCCCGTGGCGATTACCTACCAGGAGCTGTTCGTGCGGGTGAATGAAATGGCGGCACTGCTGCGCGACTTTGCCGGGGTGCAAGCCGGGGACCGCGTTACGATCCATATGCCTATGATCCCGGAACTGCCCATCAGCATGTTGGCGTGCGCGCGGTTGGGCGTGATCCACTCGGTGGTTTTTGGCGGATTCAGCGGCGAGGCTTGTGGCACGAGAATCGCCGACTCGGGCAGCAAGGTGCTCATCACGGCCGACGGCTACTACCGTAACGGGCAACTGGTTGACCATCTGGCCGTCACGCTGGGTCCGGCTATCGATACCGCCAAAGCCGACGGTCACGAAGTGGACAAGGTCCTGATCTGGCGGCGCGACCCGGCGTCCAGCGCTTCCTCAGTCACTCCGGTCGAAGGCCGCGACTACATTGTCAACGATCTCCTGAAAGGCTTCAGGGGCAAGAGAGTGGATCCCGTCTCCATGGACGCGGAGGCGCCCCTGTTCCTGATGTACACCAGCGGCACTACGGGAAAGCCCAAAGGCTGCCAGCACAGGACCGGCGGCTATCTGGCTTACGTGGCCGGAACCTCCAAGTACATTCAGGATATCCATCCGGAAGATGTGTACTGGTGCATGGCGGACATCGGCTGGATTACGGGCCACTCCTACATCGTGTACGGACCCCTGGCCCTGGCTGCCACCAGCGTGATCTACGAGGGCGTTCCCAATTATCCCGACGCGGGGCGGCCCTGGCGGATCGCCGAGCAACTGGGCGTCAACATCTTTCACACTTCTCCGACCGCTATCCGCATGCTGCGGAAGACGGGCCCGGACGAGCCCAAGAAGTACAACTATCACTTCAAGCACATGACCACGGTGGGCGAGCCGATCGAGCCCACCGTTTGGCGTTGGTATTACGAGGTGGTGGGCAAGCGCGAGGCGGTGATTGTGGATACCTGGTGGCAGACTGAAAACGGCGGCTTCCTTTGCAGCACCAAGCCCGCTATCGACGCCATGAAGCCGGGCAGCGCCGGTCCGGGTGTGCCGGGCATCTACCCGGTCATTTACGACGAGATGGGCAAGGAGGTGACTGCCGCCTCGGGATCGGCCGGGAACATCTGCATCCGCAATCCGTGGCCGGGGATCATGCAGACCATCTGGGGCGATCACGCCCGATTCGCCCGGCAGTACTACGAGAGATACTGCACGAATTCGGCTAGTAAGGATTGGCATGACTGGCCCTACTTTGCCAGCGACGGGGCCGTGCTGGCTTCCGACGGATACTTCCGGATTCTGGGCCGGATCGACGACGTCATCAATGTTGCCGGCCATCGCCTGGGAACCAAGGAATTGGAGTCGGCCTGTCTCACGGTTAACGAGGTGGCGGAAGCTGCGGTGGTGCCCGTCATGGACGAGATCAAAGGCCGTTTACCGGAGATCTACGTCTCGCTCAAGCCTGGGTTTCAACCCAGCCAGGAGATCGTGGCGAAAGTCGTGTCGGCGATCGAGCATCACATCGGCAAGATCGCGCGGCCGAAGCATGTGTACATCGTGTCGGACATGCCGAAGACCCGCTCGGGCAAGCTCATGCGCCGGGTCTTGTCCTCGATCTCCAACCGCAAGGACACCGGTGACATTACCACGCTTGCCAATCCCGGGGTGGTGATGGAGATTCGGGAGCAGGTTCAAGGAAAGAACCCGGGAAAGGCCGATTAACAATCGGCCTGCAGGTTGCCAACCTGCCCCACAAGCGTTTTCAGGTACGATATACCTCATGCGGCAAGGAGCCAACTGGATGGGTTACTTCACAAGAGTTACGATCGGAATCGCCTTCGCGAGTCTGCTTTCGGCGCAGACCGCCGACGAACTGGTGGGCAAGAACCTGGCAGCCCACGGCGGAGTCGAGAAGCTGAAGGCACTGCACTCGCTGCGCATGACCGGCAAGATGCAGCAGGGCAGCTTCTCGATACAGATCGGCCTGGATAGCATGGCGCCCAATCTGGTCAAGCAGTCGTTCACCTTGATGGGCATGACCGGGATGTCGGCTTACGACGGCACAATCGGCTGGCGCATCATGCCCTTCGCGGGCCGCAAGGATCCGGAGATGCTCGGAGAAGACGACCTCCGCGGCTTGCAGGACGAAGCCGATTTCTACGGCCACCTGGCGGACTACAAGGAAAAGGGCAATACCATCGAGTACCTGGGGCACGACACCGTGGACGGCGACGACGCCTACCGCCTGAAGGTGACGCTCAAGAACGGCGACATCGTCTACTATTACCTCGATCCCGAAACGTTCCTCGAGGTCCGTACCGAGTCGCAGCAATTCATTCATGGCTCGGTGCGGGAATCGTTCTCCGAAATGGGGTCTTACAAGCTGGTAAACGGCGTCTACTTCCCCTTCGCACTGGAGTCCGGCAGTCCACGCAACCCGGGCGAGACCAGCAAGATTACCATCGACAAGATCGAGGCTAATGTCGCCATCGATCCCGCCGAGTTCAAGATGCCGGTGTCGCCGGCGAAGGGAAAATGACCATGAACCGCAGACCACTTCTGAGCCTCCTCCTGGCCGCCCCCGCGCTGTTCGCGCAAGCGCCCGTCCGGTACGATTCGGGCACCATATCGGGCCTGCCCGCGCGCAATATTGGCTCGGCGGAAATGAGCGGGCGTATCGCCGCGGTCACCGCGGTCAGCGATAGCGGACGGCTGACCGTCTTCGCCGCGGCGGCCAGCGGCGGCGTTTGGAAGTCGATCAACGGCGGAACCACATTCAAGTCGGTGTTCGATCTCCCCGACGTGCAGTCCGTCGGGGCGGTGGCCATCGATCCCTCCAACTCCAAGATCGTCTGGGCGGGCACCGGGGAAAGCTGGGTGCGCAACAGCGTGTCGATCGGCGACGGCGTCTACAAATCCGTGGACGGCGGCGAGAACTGGAAGAACGCCGGCCTCAAGGATTCCGAACACATCGCCAAGATTCTGATCGATCCAAAGGACGGCAACATCGTCTACGCGTGCGCCACGGGCCACCTGTGGGACGACAACGACGAGCGCGGCGTTTACAAGACCACCGATGGCGGCCAGACCTGGCGGAAAGTGCTCGCCGGAGCGAACGGCTCGACCGGATGCGGCATGCTGTCGATGGCCGCACAAGAGCCCAAGACCATCTACGCCTCCATGTGGGATTTCCGGCGGCAGGCCTGGACCTTCCGCTCGGGCGGCCCCGGCAGCGGACTGTTCAAGTCCACCGATGGCGGCGAGAATTGGACTGAACTTACGCCCGCCAATGCCAAAGGCCTGCCCGACAAGCCTTACGGCCGCATCGCGCTGGCGGTGGCGCCCTCCAAGCCGCAGGTGGTCTACGCGACCATCGAGTCGAAAAGCAGCGCTCTCTACCGCTCATCCGACGGCGGCCAGAACTGGACGCGCCTGGATGCCAGCCAATACCAGGTGTGGCGTCCCTTTTATTTCGCCAATCTGATCGTCGATCCCAAGGACGAAAACAAGTTGTTCAAAGTCGATGGGCCGCTGCTGCTCAGCGTGAATGGCGGGCGCAGTTTCAGCGCGGTGGCCAACGCGCACGGCGATTTTCACGACGTCTGGATCGATCCGGCGAATCCCAACATGATGTTCACCGGCGACGATGGCGGCCTGTGGCGCAGCCAGGACGGCGGCACGCGCTGGGAACATCTGATGAACCTGCCGGTTTCGCAGTTTTACCACGTGAGCGCGGACAACGCTGAGCCGTATCGTGTGTACGGCGGTTTGCAGGACAACAGTTGCTGGGTGGCCGATTCGTCGTATCCCGGCGGCGTGAGCAATGCGCGCTGGGAAAACATGTGCGGCGGCGACGGCTTCTGGATGTGGGAAGATCCCACCGACGCGGCTTATATCTACGTCGAGACGCAGGGCGGAGAAGTCCAGCGCGTCAACCGTGTGACGCACGAAACGCGCTCCATCAAGCCTTATGCACGGTACGGCGAGACAAAGCTGCGCTTCAACTGGAACGCGCCGCTGGTGCTCAGTCCCAATGAAAAGGGGACCATGTACATCGGCGCGCAGTTCGTGTTTCGCTCCCGCGACCACGGCCAGTCCTGGGAGCGCATCTCGCCCGATCTGACCACCAACGATCCGGAGAAGCAGAAGCAGGAAGAATCCGGCGGCGTCACGGTGGACAACTCCGTGGCGGAGATGCACACCACCGTGTATTCGATTTCCGAGTCGCCCAAGAACGGCCAGATCGTCTGGGCGGGGACCGATGACGGCAACGTGCAGATCACGCGCGATGGCGGCCAGCACTGGACCAACGTCGCCGCCAATGTGGCGGGGGTTGGGAAGGCGCCCTGGGTGTCCTGGGTGGAAGCCAGCCGTTTCGCCGAGGGAACGGCTTACGCCACGTTCGACCGCCACATGTACGGCGATATGAAGCCGCACGTGTTCAAGACGACCGACTACGGCCAAAGCTGGACGCCGCTGCCCGTCGCAGAGAACGGCATTCGCGGCTACGCGCACGTGATCAAGGAAGACAACGTCAATCCCAACCTGCTCTTTCTGGGGACCGAGTTCGGACTGTGGGTCAGCGTCGATGGCGGCCAGCGCTGGGCGCAGTATAAGGGCTCCAGCTTCCCCGCGGTGGCGGTGCGCGACATCGTGATTCATCCGCGCACGTCGGACCTGATTCTGGCGACGCATGGCCGGGGCATCTGGATTATCGACAACATCTCGCCGTTGCGCGCGCTCACGCCGGACTCGATGTCGGAATACGCTGCGTTTCTTCCGATTCCGCCCGCCGTGCAATGGATGGAGACGGGCGGCGGCTGGATGGAGGGCGATGCGACATTCGTGGGTCCCAACCGTCCGGGTGACGCGGCGATCCCCTATTACCAGCGAAGCCGCCACATCTATGGCGACATGAAGATCGAGGTTTTCGATGAGCAGGGGAAGCTGGTGGACACACTGCCTACCAGTGGCCATAGGGGCATCAACCGTTCGTCGTGGTCCATGCATATGAAGCCACCGCATGTTCCGCCGGCCGCCACGGCCGCTTTTGGCGCGCTCATCGGGCCGCGCGTGCTTCCCGGCGCCTACAGGGTGAAGATGACCAAGGGCGACAAGGTTTACACCGCGCAACTCAACGTGGTGCTGGACCCGCGGGCCAAGTTCACGATCGAGGACCGTAAGGCGCAGTTCGATTTGGTGACCAGGCTGGGCGGCCTGCTGGACCACATGAGCTGGGCGGTGGATGCCATCATCGGGGTGCGCGACGGCGCCCAAAAGAGCGCGGCCAAACTGCCCGAAGCGGACCCGCTGCGGGCCAAGCTGGCGGCGCTCGCGGAATCCGCCGATAAGATCCGCTCCAGGATTGTCGCCACCAAGGAAGGTGGGATGATCACCGGCGAAGAGCGGCTGCGCGAGTTTCTGGCGGGATCGTCGGACGGGTCGGGTTTATATGGCGACGTGAACTCTTTCGAAGGCCGGCCCACGGATTCGCAAGTGGCGCGGGCGGACGTGCTGGGCCATGAACTGGAGGATGTGATCCACGAGTTCACCGAACTTGCCAACCAGCAATTACCGGATCTGAACCGGGGCTTGCAGGCGAAGAAACTGGCGCCTATCGCGATGCTGCAGGAAGCGGACTGGCGCAAGGCTCACGAGTAAGATGCCGGCTGAAAGCCGTCCCCAAAGGGGACCCCAGGGCAGGATTGCCCGCCCTCCAATCAAATTTGCAGGCTGAACGACTCGCCCAAATACACGCGCTTCACCTCCGGATCGCGCGCCAGCGCCTCCGGACTGCCCGCGCGGCAAATCCGTCCGTTATCGATGATGTAGGCGCGGTCGGTCACCGTCAGCGTCTCGCGCACGTTGTGGTCGGTCACCAGAATCCCGATCCCGTCCCGCTTCAGGTCGAAAATGATGCGCTGCAGCTCCAGCACTTGAATCGGGTCGATGCCGGAGAACGGCTCGTCCAGCAGCAGAAACTTGGGGTCGATCACCAGCGAGCGCGCGATCTCCACGCGCCGCCGCTCGCCGCCCGACAGCATGTAGCCCTGGCTGCGCCGCACCTTCTCCAGGCCAAGCTGCTCGATCAGCCGATCCAGTCTCTCGTGGCGTTCGCGATTCCGCAAAGGCAGGGTCTCCAGGATGGCCATCAGGTTCTCCTCCACTGACAGCTTGCGGAACACGCTGGCTTCCTGCGGCAGGTAGCTGATGCCGCGCCGCGCACGCTTGTACATCGGCAGGGGCGTAATGTCCGCGCCGTCCACCAGGATGTATCCGGAATCCGGGCTGATCAGCCCCACGATCATATAAAATGACGTCGTCTTACCCGCCCCGTTGGGACCCAGCAGGCCGACCACTTCCCCCTGGTCGACGCTCACGTTCACGTCGTCCACCACTTTGCGTCCGCGATACGATTTCGAAATTTCCCTGGTTTCCAGTTTGCTCATTGCGGGTGCTTCTTGCGGATCTGGCTGATGGCAGGCTTGCCATCCGAACCTTTCACGAGCAACCGGTCGTCGTTGGAATAATAGGTCAACTCCGTGCCTCGAGTGTTCCCGCGGAGGCTGTCGTTCATGGTAGGCACGCCGCCGCGCAGGACGATCTTCTCATCATCAGTGTAATACTCGGCGTGCTCGCTGGTGCCGGTCCTGGTGCGGATCGGTCCAGCCTGCACGATCTCGACCGCGCCGTCGGCGACGGCTTTCTGCAAGCGATTGTCGGCGCCCTCCTCGGCCAGCCAGGACCGCAGATCGGTCGCCTTCATCTGCAAACCGGCGCGGTTGAGCAGGACTCCGCCGGAGTAATGCGCCAGGCGATCCTCGTCGGTATAGATCATGTGCGGCGCTTTCACCAACGTGAAGATCGGGTTGGTGGCACGGGCTTCAGCCTGTGGTGTCTCACCCCCCTTGCTCTCCTCGCGCGACTGCGTGACCACGTGGCCGTCGGCGAGAATCGAGCGCTTGTCCCGGTCGATCTCGACGTGGTCCGCCTGGATACGGTTGACGCCCTGCCACAGCACCGCATCGCCGTCGTACTTGACCAGCTTGTTGTGATTGGCCGAGCTCATGGTGCGCGCCACGGCTTGCAGCGGTTCGTCGCCCGATAGCATCGCGGAGTCGCTCTTCTTCTTCTGCTGGTCCGGCATACGGCTGGTATTCACGTGGCCCACGGCGGTGAAATTGCCGCTCTTCTCGTCCAGCACGATGCGGTCGGCGATGGTGTTCCCGGTGCTGTCCCACATGCGCGCGTGTTTGTCCAACGTAATCCGGTTTTCCACCTGTTCCAGAATGCCGCGGTCCGCGCGCGCTTTGCGGTCGCCCGATTCGTAGGAGAAATCGCCCCATTGTTCCATGCGCGCCAACTGGCTGGTTTTCGGATCGAACGCCGCTGAAACATTCTTGCTCACTGTAGTGGTGACGGGATGCTTCTTAGCCAGTTCCTCGGGCGTCGGATCGCTTACCGTGCGGCAATTGACGGCGCTGAACGACTCGATGCGGTTCTGCGCTCCATAGCCGATCCACATGCGCTCGCCGATAAACTTGCGATGGCGCTGGCTCGCGAGATTGGGCAGGAACTCCAGTTCCGAGGGCGCGTGCGTCTCCAGGTTGGCGATCTCCCGCCCGCCGGGCCGCATCTTCATCTGGATGAGCTCGCTGCGCAGGATACGCGTCTCGGCGGGATCGTGGCCTGGAGTGGCCAGTGGTTTCGATTCCAGAAACCCGTGGCCGCTGACCAGCGCCAGCGTGAGCGCGTTCTCGCCGTTGTAGTCCGCGAATTGCAGGTCCACCCGGTCGCCCGTGGCAGTGATCTGCGAGCCCTCCGAATCGGATACCAGGCGCGCGTTTCCCTCGCCGGTGATCTTCTCCACCGCGCCCGTATCGTCGTAATCGACCGACAGATGGTCGGCGCCGTATTGCAGCTTGCGACTCGGGTAAGCGTCGGTGCCGTGGGCCTTCTGGGCGTCCACATGATGAATGTAGCCATCCTGCAGCGCGATCACCGTTTCGCCCGCCTCGACGATGGTATTGTCGCGGGTCAGCCGGGACCACGGCGTCAGCCAGATGCCCGCCAGGTTTTCCCGATAGATCACCTGGCCGGCTTCGATCTTCATGGGCTTGGCATGCGGCCCTGGAGGGTTCCAATGCAATTCCGCCCGGCTGTTCAGGATCAGCGCGCGCGTGCTGGGATCGTAGGATGCGCCGACGGCGCTGCCTTCCCCATTTTCGAACCGGAAAGTCGCCGCGCGATCGGTGGCCGCCTTCCCGGTGCCGCTGTCGAAGGTGACGCCCGAGGAGTGGATCGAGACCAGGGTATGCTTGGGCTGGCCTTCATTGGGCACGGCCAGCGTGATGTCCACCGCGCCATCGGAGTAGAGCCGTTTGTCGGCTTGATGGTACTCGGCATGCGCGCTGTGCACAAGACTGTACGTGTCTGTGTGCATGGACGGCAGGCGCAGTTCCACCTGCTCCAGTTCCACATGGTTGGAATCCTTCGCCTGGCGCACGTCTTTGGCCGTAATGCGGCAGATGGTGCGGCTCTCCGGCGGCTCGGAGGTCTCGATGTGCACCCAGTCCTGCGCCGCGGACATCAGCTCCGGCGCCATGGCCTCGGGTTTCGGCGGAGCCTCGTCGCGCAATTCCCTCTTCTGGAGCCGGTAGGTCGCTGCGACGCCTCCCAGCAGCAGAACTATGGCCACCAGGATGAGCCAGCGCGTGCCTCGCATGGATACTTCTATTGTACCCTGGAGGGCGGGCTTTAGCCCGCGCGGGGATTCAGCCCCGCCGAGCCGCAGCAGCCACGGCAGGCTTCGCCGCAGCCTCCGTCACCGGAGCGCTCTTCCCCTCCGGCTCTGCCCGCATCAATCCCAACTGCAGCCGCAGTTCCGTGTCGATACCCGACCGAATATCGGCATTGTCCTTCAGAAACTGGCGCGCGTTTTCGCGGCCCTGCCCGATTCGGTCGCCCTTATAGCTGTACCACGACCCGCTCTTCTCGATCAGGTTCTGCGCCACGCCCAGGTCGAGCAGATCGCCCTCTTTTGAGATGCCCTCGCCGTAGATGATGTCGAATTCCGCCTCGCGGAATGGCGATGCCACCTTGTTCTTCACCACCTTCACCTTAGTGCGGTTTCCCACCACCACGTCGCCATCCTTAATCGCCGCGATCCGCCGGATATCCACGCGGATCGACGCGTAGAACTTCAAGG
>OBLW0100001126.1_pt1 | contig 22964 bp, 15 predicted proteins | sample 1520161 | NCBI WGS metagenome assembly OBLW01 (sample SAMEA3539309, study PRJEB22396) | soil metagenome | biome: tundra; feature: field; material: soil | place: USA | collected 2010-05 | depth 0.15 m | reverse complement strand
GGCGCGATCAGGCCACCTGATCATCACCCGATTCCGGGCCAGACCAAGTGACTACGCGGGAATCGGCGGAAATGTCCGCCTTGAAGCTCCTGCGCATTTCCGCACCGACGCGGAAGATGACCTGACACACATTGTCCCTGACGACCGGGTCGTCAGAGGAAACCGGACAGCCGCGCCGCTCGCCTTCGAACCACGTCTCATCGCGGATGATCTTTCGGATCAAGGGCATCTCCTTGAGAACGACGGGGTCGAGCGGGGTCATGTTGTTTGGAAGGCTACGATTACCTTATCGACTCATTCCCCGCCGAATGTAGCACAGGCCGCCTCGAACGCTCCGGCATGCGCATTGCCCATGAATCCCATCAGCATCACAATTGGCTGGCCACTGGAGTCTTGCCGCTCAGTTTGCGGGCGGCTCTACTACGAAAAATTCCATGACCCCGACCGCCGACCCGATTGCCCGAGAAACCCTTAAAACGCTGCCGGGCGACGACGTGCGCCAGATCCTGTGGCAATTCGAGGATCGTTACGATCTGCAGATGCTCGTCCAATCGGCCCGGTCGGTGGCCCGGGGAACCGTCGCGCAGCTGGTGGCCGGCGGCGCGCGCAACAGCCACGAGTGGACTGCTGAAAAGAACCAGCTGCTCAAGGCGTTTGACGACGCGGGAATAACAACGTGCTTCATGGATCCGGGCCAGGGCGGCTTCATTGAGGGGCCGAAGAACCTGGCCCTGGCGCTCGCGGCGTTGGAACTCGCCTGGGTCGACGGCGGAGCGGCGACCTGCAGCCTCGCGGGCAACCTGGCCCTTTCGCCCATCCACGAACGCGGCACGCCCGAACAGCGCGACACCTACATGAGCCGCTGCATTCCGCCGGGCCCCGGAGAAACGCGGACGATCTGGCGAGGGGCGTTCAGCCTCACCGAGCCGCTTCCCTACGTGGGCGTGGAAACCGGCCTGCTGAGCGGCAGCGTCCGGATTGAGGATTGGCCCGACGGCGGGGAACCCGTCCTCCAGGTCGAAAAGCGCGGACGCTTCATCACAAACATGGGATTCGCGAATTTCACGACCGCGGCCGTCGACAGCACCGATCCGCGGATCAAGGGAAGCTGCATCGTGATTCTCGAGGAGGGCGACCCGGGAACATACGACCGCGGCATCCCCACGCGAAAGCTCGTGCACCAACTCTCGTCCACGAGAGATCCCATATTCAGCCTGAGGGTCCCGGCCAGCCGGATCGTCGGAGGCTATGCGGTCAAGGACGGCGTCATCATCCCGAACTTCAGCCACGGTGAAATCATCGAGGCGGTCTTCCGCCGCACCCGCGTGACCGTCGGCCTGATGACGGCCGCAAAGCTGCTTTCCGCGGTCGAACCGGTCATCCGCTACCATCGCCATCGTTTCCGCGGCGCTGCGAGCGTCGCCCCGGGCACGCCCCGGTACGAGGCCGGGCTGCAGCAGAAGGAGGACACGCTCCTGCGATTGGTCGATGTCTGGGCCACGGGCGAGGCGGCGGCGGCGCTCGGATTTGCCGCCGCCCGGCTGTTCGATGAGCTGGACCCGCTCGAGAAGCTCAAGGACAAGAAGTTTTCCGAGCAGGGAATCGCCCCGGGAACCGCGCAGATGAAGGCCTTTCGCCGGATGCAGAAGGACGCCACGGACTTCATTGCGATCCGGGCGCAGCCGGAGGCGCAGCGCGACGCAGCGCGGTACGCCGCGCTGGAGGGCGACCCGCTTGTGCAATACCTCATCCTCGATTCCCAGGCCAACGTCCTTTGCCCGGCCTGCAAGCTGTGGGACACGGGCCACGGCGCCAACGTCATGCGCGAGGCGGTGAGCCTGGTCGGCGGATACGGAATCACCGAGGATTGCCCGGGGTTCCTCGGCCACAAGTGGATGGACGCCCAGCTCGAGGCGACCTACGAGGGGCCGGAGGCGGTGCAGCGCCGCCAGCTTTCCGTGACGATGACCAGCGAGGTGTTTCTCGCCGTCTTCCGCACCTGGGCGGCGCAGTTGCGCGACATCGATTCATGCAATCCCGTCATCGGCGCGGGAACCCTGGCCAACGCGATGGACCTGTGGCTGTGGACCTTGGAACATCTTCAGCGCACGACCGACGCCAACGGGGCGAAGCTGTATTCGGGCAACCGCCAGGGCGTCACTTTCCCGATGGCCGATGCCCTTTGCTGGCTCCTGGCGGTTCGTTTCCAGGTTCTCGGTGCGCTGCGGCTGGCTGAGAAGGGGCCCGGCGTCCCCACGCTCGCGGAGGGCCTCGCGGGCTATGTCAACGTCTTCACCGACCTGTGCAGCGTCCAGGCGGCCAGCGCGGCCGGGGAGTCCGCCCGGATCTGCGCCGAGCTGGTGCACGGCTTCCAAGCCCCGGCGACCGCGGTGCCCGAAGCCTTCGCGCGGCTGCGCGGGGCGGTCGACGCCGGAATGGCCGGTTCCCGCCTGGCAAAGGACCGTGCCGCCGAAGCGCTGGCCAAAGTGATGATCCCGGAGGCCCTCGACTATCCCAGGTGAGCGCGCGCCAAAGCACGGAAGTGGACATCATCTGCGTCGGTTTCGGACCGGCGACAGGGGGATTTCTCGCTGAACTGTCGCGCCGGTGCGCGGGCGCCAACCGCGCCCCGCCGCTCGTGATCTGCTACGAGAGGTCCGACGACATCGGATTCGGGGTGTCCGGCGCGGTGACGCCCGCCCGCGCGATCCGGGCGAGCTTTCCCGATCTCGATCCGGCGGCGATACCCATGGCGGTGGCCGTCCGGCACGAGCATGTGGCCTACCTGATCGATCCCGCCGGAGCCAGCCGGCGATCCCGTGCGGTGCGCGCGGCCGATGCAACGATTATCCGGGCCCTGCGCTGGGCGCTTCCGTTCCAAACGGACGCGCTGCAGCTGCCGTGGACTCCCTCCTTTCTGCGAAAGGACGGCGGCCTCGTTCTTTCGATAGGGCAGTTCATGCAATGGGTCGCCACCCAGGTCACCGCGTCCGGCACGATCCAGATCTGGCCGTCGATGCCGGTCGCCTGTCCTCTTTTCGAGGGCGACAAGGTCGTGGGTGTGCGGCTGATTGACCAGGGCACCGACCGGAAGGGAAATCCGGCGGACGGATTCACGCCCGGCATGGACATCCGCGCCCCCCTGACCGTCGTCGGCGACGGCCCCATGGGGACGGTCGGGCGCCAGCTCGACGAGCGTTTCGGCCTGCCCGCAGGCCACCGCCGGGACGACTGGGCCATCGGGATGAAGATGGTCGTGGAGCTGCCCTCCCATTGCGGGCTCGAGCCCGGCACCGTCCTCCATACATTCGGATATCCCGAGCCGGAGATCTTCGGCTTTCTGTACGTCCATCCCAACCGGATGGCTTCGCTCGGAATCTTCGTGCCGTCCACCTTCGACAATCCGGCGCGCACGTCGTACCGCTACCTGCAGCACTGGATGAGGCATCCGTACTTATGGCGCCACCTCAATGGCGGAACCCTCCGCTCATGGGGGGCGAAATCCCTGTTGGAATCCGGGCGCCGGGGTGAACCCCATCTGGTCGGCGACGGATTTGCGCGCATCGGCGAGGGCTCGGGCAGCACAAACATGCTCACCGGCTCCGGCGTTGACGAGGCATGGGCCACCGGAGTTCTTCTCGCCGAAGGCGTCGCCGAACTATGGGAGGCAAACCGGCCTTTCACGCGGGACAACCTGGACGAGGTTTACGTGCGGCGGCGCCGGGCCAGCTGGGTGGAGAAGGAGGGACGCATCGCGGAAAAAGCCCGGGACGGCTTTCAAAAGGGATTTATCCGGGGACTGGTCGGCATGGGCCTGGCGGGATTGAGCGGCGGCCGCCTTTCCGCCCGGGGCCGGCCCGCTCCGCCCCACCGGAGGCTGCCGACCCTCGAGGAATATTACCGTGGCAGGATTTCCCCCTCTGAAATCGCCGGAATGCGCGAGGAAAGCCGGGCCGGGGGCATCCCCCTGCACACGCTCCTCATGAACCGGGCCGGCTGGCCGGCCATTCCGCTCGATGGAAAGCTGCTGATGTCGCACCAGGATGCCCTGCTTCTCGGCGGCAAGGTGCAGGCCCCGGCGGGTTACGCCGACCATGTGGAGTTCATCGATGCAACCGCCTGTGAAAAATGCGGGACGCGGATCTGCATCGACGCCTGTTCCGGCCAGGCCATCGCGGCCGGCCCGGACGGAGCCCCGACCTTCGACCGCGAGAAATGCGTCCACTGCGGGGCATGCCTGTGGAATTGCTCCCAGGCCCGTCCGGGCGATCCTGAGCGCGGCAACATCGAACTGCGGGCCGGCGCCGGAGGCCTGCATTCGGCGGAAAACTGAAATTATGGACACGCCCTTTCAAATCGTCGTCTGTGCCGGCCTCGTGCCCGACCCCCTGCAAACCCTCGAACCGGCGGCGGGGCCCGCGGGCCCCGTGCTGAAAAACGAGATGATGCTGCCCCTGGTCATCGATCCGTGGGCGGCCCACGCACTGTTCGAGGCCGCCGCCCTCGCACGGAGGTTTTCCGGCAGCAAGGTCTGGCTGGTGAGCGTCGCTCCCAAGGCCAAGCTCCAGCAGGTGATGATGACCGTCGCCCAGAAGGCGGCGTTTGAACTGGTGGCCCTCGACGGCCCGGCCGGCGGTTTCACCGAATCGGCGGAGGTTGCGGCCGAGGTCGCCGGCGCGATCGAGCGGCTGCCCGGCATCGACCGGTCCCGGCTTCTGGTATTCGGCGGATGGGAGTCGGCCTCGCGCGGGGCGGGCACCACCCTGCAGACGGTCGGCGAGAGGCTCGGAATCTTCGAGCAGTTCCAGGGCGTGGACCGGCTCGACATCGCCCCGGACGGGTCGTTTCAGGTGATCGAACGGATGGAGGGAGGCCGCCACCAGGCCAGCGCGTGCTCCGGTCTCCCGGCCGTGTTCGGATGGGCGACGGGGAACCTGCCTGAGCCGCCGAACAATCCGCAGATCGGCATGGCCAACATGCGCGTCGTGATGCCCGCCCTGCAGCGCGCCCGTCCGGTGAAGATCGCCAATGAGGGCCTCTCCTTCGCGCGCGTGACGGCACCAACCCGAAGACGCGAGACGACGATCGTCAAGGACATGACCCCCGACCGGATCGCCCGCGAGATCATCGATTGGATCGGCGCGGACTAACCACCATGGATACCATCCTCTTTCTTGCCCACACCGAAGCCGACGGCTCCCTTTGCCGCGCGGCCCTCGAGTCCCTGAGTGCGGCCCGGGCGCTTGCGGCGGCGCTGCCGGATTCCCGGCTCATCGCCGGCCTCGTCGGGGCCGACGTGCGCACGGCGGCGGACGGGATCGCAGGCTGCGGAGCCGCTCGTTTTCTCGGCGTTTCCGGCGCTCCGTTTGCCCAGTCCCGCTACTGCACGGACGTTGAAGCCGCAGCCGCCATCGGCCGCGCCTCGGGGGCGACCCTCGTCATTGCTCCCGCCACCTCCCGCTGGAACCGGGCCCTCGCCGGCGCCGCGCACCGTCTCGGGGGCCGGATCGACGCGCATGCAACCGCAATCTCCGCTGCGGACGGCTCCCCCGCGGTGACCCGCTGGTATTATCGCCAGCGCCTCGAGGCCGTCGTCTGCCGCAGGGTCCGTCCGTGGTTCATCCTGCTCGATCCGGGCTGCGCCCAGCCATGGGCCGGGCTCCCGGGGACCGCCACGATCGAGCCAGTCGACGTTTCCCCGGCGGCCGCCTCGCGGACAACCGTCATCGGCATTCGCTCCCCTTCCGCCGACCTGCAGACGATCCGCCCCGACGCGAAACTGCTGTTCGTGGCCGGCGCCGGATGGACGAAGACGCAGCCCGACGGCAACGCGCACGGCCGGGAAGCCGAGGAACTTATTCTCGATTTTCTGCGCAGCACCCAGGCCTCGCTCGGGAGCACGAAGTCGCTCGTGGACCTGACCGGCGAGGGACAGCCCGTTTTGGGTTTCATGACCCACATGAATCAGGTCGGCCAGACCGGCTCCACCCCCCGGCATGCCAAGGGACTGGCCACCTGTTGCCACGGCGAGGAGCCGCACACCGTCGGCTGGCGGTTCGTAACCGAGCGGCGGGCGGTCAACCTGAATCCGAATTGCGGATGGGCTCAGGGCAAGGCCGACGTACTCTACGTCGCCGACGCCTTCGCCGTGATGCGCGAAGTCAATGCATTGCTCCATGCCCGGCTGGAGGCGCCAAAGCCGGCGTCCTGACGACGCCTCACTCCGCCACGTACTTGGCTTCGACCGCACCGCCGGCCTTTTCGTCCTCCTGCAGGTGGTGCGCGGACGGTTTGAGCAGGAGGCAGAGTGGGATGCCGGCCAGCAGGATGAAACCGGCGAGCACAAATCCGTTGTCGAAGCCCAGCACCATCGCCTTCCGGGCGATGCCCTCGCTGGCGGCGAAGACGACCCTGTTTTGGGGATTGGCGACCAGGCCGGCTTCATGATGAAAAACCAATCCCATGGCCCGCAGTCCCAGCCGGACTCCGAAGCGCTGCGACTGTGCCGGGAAGACTTCGCCGAGCCGCACTGCATGGATATGGATTGAATTGGTGACGAAGTTGTTCAGGAGCGCGATGCCCAGCGCGCCCCCGACATTCTGGAAGACGTTCAGGAAGCTGCTGGCCATCGGCACCTCGATGCGGGGCACCGCGTTGAGCGCCGCCGTCATCAGGGGCGCCATCATCAGGGCAAGGCCCGCGCCCCGTCCAATCTGCGGCCACACAAGCATTGCGTTTCCGGACAGCGGGTCCAGGAAGCCGAAGAGTATCAGCGAGCTCCCCACCAGGATGCAACCCGCCCCCGCCAGCACCGACGGCGGGTAGCGGTCCGCCAGGCGTCCGGCTATTGGCATGGTCAGCCCGACGGCCAGGGCGTTGGGCAGCATCCAAACGCCGGCCCGCACGGGCGTGTATCCCATCACGTTTTGAAGGAAGATCGGAAAGAGAAAGACGCTGCCGAACAGCCCGACCGCGCGGAAGACGGCCAGCAGGATGCTCAGCAGGTAATTTCGAATTATGAAGAGCTTCAGGTCGAGCAGCGGGTGCTCCACGGACAGCTCGACGGCAATGAACATCACGAGTCCGACGACCGTGATCGCCTCGCAAAGGTGAACGTAGTCGGAGTGCCACCCCTTGATCTGGCCGTTTGAAAGCGCGGTGAGCGAGGCTATGAGCGCCATCGAAAGGAAGCAAAATCCGAACATGTCGAAGGATCGCTTCGCGCCCTGGGCGCGGAGCGGCCGCATGACCATCATGCCGACGAGCAGGGTCATGGCGCCCACCGGAAGGTTGACAGAGAAGATCGTCCGCCAGCTGTATGCGTCCGTCAGGTATCCGCCCAGGGTCGGTCCGATCGCAGGCCCGGCCATGATGCCCATTCCCCAAATGCCCAGCGCCCTGCCACGTTCGTGCGGTTCGAAGAGCTCGGCCACAATGGCCATTCCGATGGGCTGGATCGCGCCGCCGCCCACAGCCTGGAGGATGCGGGCGGCAATCAGCGATTCATAGCTCCACGCCAGCGCGCACGCCCCGCTGGCCAGCGTGAACAAAAGCAGGCTGCCCAGGTACAGGGTCTTGTAGTCGGTCCGGTTGGTCAGCCATCCCACGAAGGGCATGACGACGGCCGAGGTCATCATGAATCCCGTCGCCACCCATTCGATCTGCTCCCGGTCCACGCCGAAGGTGCTCATCATGTGCGGCAGGGCGACATTGACGATGCTGGAGTCCAGCACCGCCATGAACGTGCCGAGCATGATGATGCCCAGGACGCCCCACCGGTTGGCCTTCAGGTCGCGCCCGCTAGTCATTGGCCGCATCCAGCCCTGGCGCGGTCCCCGCCGACGAGCCGGAGTGGATCCTCACTTCCACGGACAGGCCCGGCCCCAGCATAAGTTCCGGCGGCGCAGTCACCGCGATGCGCAACGGCACGCGCTGGGTGACCTTGATGAAGGTTCCCGACACACCCTCTGCCGGAATGAGGCTGAATTCGGAGTTGGTCGCGCGCATGATGCTGACCACACGGCCATGCAGCCGCAGTGCCGGATAGGAATCGGCCACAATATCCGCGACATCGCCCAGCGCGACATCGTGGAGATACTTTTCCTCGATGTTCGCGTCGACGCGCAGGGTCGACGGATCGAACAGGCTGATCACCGGCTGGGCGACCATGGGCATGGCGCCGGGATAGAGCCAGCGGCGCACCACCCAGCCGTCAAACGGCGCAACCACGGTGCATCGGGACAGGTCCCTGCGGAGGTTTTCCACTTGTGCGGCGGCCTCCGACACCCGGCTGCGGGCGAGTTCGACCGACGCCTTGGCAGCGGCCTTGTCCTCCTTGCGCATTCCCTGCCGCACCAGGGCCAGGTTCTGCTCGGCGTTTTCCCGTCCCTGCTGGGCGGAATCGTAGGCGGTGCGGGCCCGGTCGAAGTCGTCCTGGGTCACGGCAGCACCCTTAAAAAGCGCCTGGATGCGCTCGAAGTTCAACCGCGCCATCTCCTCCTCGCTCTGGAGGCGCGCGGCTGTCGCTTCGGCCGCTTTGATCTCCTCGGGCCGGCTCCCATTCATCGCCTTCTCGTCCAACACCTCGCTCAGGGCAAGACCGGCCTTGGCTGCAACCAGCGAGGCTTCCGCCTCGTTCAAGGCCGATTGCGGGATGGACGGGTCCAGACGGAAAATCACGTTCCCCTTGTGGACAAACATGCCCTCGTGCACGGCGACATCGGTCAACCGGCCGCTGATCTCCGGGGCGATGTCCACCAGATGGCCGGAGAAGCGGGCGTCATCCGTATAGACGATCCCCCTCATGAAAAAAAACCAGTAGCCGAGCACGCCCAGGGCGATGGCCGCCAGTAAAGCGATCGCCATCGTTATTCTTTGCCGGTGGCGTTCGCCGTTTCCGTTGGGCACGGAATTCCGACTATCCGCGTCCGGCGGCCCGTTCGGTCCGGATACCCCGGAGGTTGGTCCTTCTGTAGTGCTCATAGAGTCTTCAAAGAATCCATCAGTGCCGCCGCGCCGGCAGGCCTACGCCGTTGAGGAACAAATCCACCACGGCCGCGTGGTTGCGCTGCGATTGGGGCCGGTCCTCCAGTTCCCACGAGCGGGTCCGCAGCATGCCCAGCAGATATTCGGCCAGGATGTCGGCCGAGATATCCGGCCTCACCTCCCGCGATTCCATGCCCTGGGCGATGATCGCCGCCATCGCCTCGGTGAGGGTCTTGCGCCGCCTCCGCCAGCGCTGGCGGAGGCCGGTCCCGTCGCCCCCGCTCGCCCGCTCTCCCTCCCAAAGAATGACGCGAAAAAGGGGCCGCCTGGCCCGGAAAAAGGCGCTAAGGTTCTCGCAGGCGCGCAGCAACCGTTCGCGGAACGTGCCGTCCCCGGCCGCGTCCCGCCGCAGCAGCTGACACATTTCCTCAAAGCCGGCCACCGCGGTCTGGAAAATCAGGTCATCCTTGTCGGAAAAATAGAGGTAGATCGTCCCCTTGCCCACGTCCGCCTTCCGGGCCACCTCATCCAGGGTGACCGCGTCCCCCCGACGGGTCCGAAAGAGCCGTTCGACGGCCTGCATGATTCTGTGTTTCTTGTCCTGGGTCATAACAGACTGACCAGTCAGTCATTCTTTGGCGGACAAGTCAATCGCATGCGCCCCGGCGTTCCGGGGCTCATGAACCGCATATTTCCGGCTCAGTAGATCTCCGGCACGACCATTTCCGGCCGGACCGGCTCACGCCGGTAATCGGGGTGATGGACGCGGGGCGGCAGCATGATCTGGTCATGCTTGACCTCGGAGTATTTCACCAGGGACAGCAGGTGGTGGATGCAGTTGAGCCGGGCCTTCTTCTTGTCCGCCCCCTGCACGACCCACCAGGGAGACTCCGGCAGGTGGGTGCGCTCGAACATCACCTCCTTGGCCTTGGTGTACAGCTCCCAGCGCTTGCGCGACTCCATGTCCATCGGGCTGAGCTTCCACTGTTTCAGGGGATCGTTGATCCGGCAGCGAAAGCGGAATTCCTGCTCCTCATCCGGGATGGAAAACCAATATTTGACCAGCTGGATGCCGGAACGGACGAGCATTTTCTCGAATTCGGGCACCGTCCGGAAGAACTCCTCATACTGGGCGTCGGTGCAAAATCCCATCACCCGCTCCACGCCCGCCCGGTTGTACCAGCTGCGGTCGAAGAGCACCATCTCCCCCGCCGCGGGCAGATGGGCGATGTACCGCTGGAAATACCACTGGGTCTTTTCACGGCTGGAGGGCGCGGGCAGCGCCGCCACCCGGGCCACCCGCGGGTTCAGCCGCTGCGTTATGCGCTTGATCACGCCGCCCTTCCCGGCCGCATCCCGCCCCTCGCACACGATCACCAGGCGATGGCCCGTCTCGACAATCCAGTCATGCATCTTCACAAGCTCGCCCTGCAGCCGGAAAAGCTCCTTGAAATAGCGGTTCCGCGCCTCGCGATCCGAGTCGTGTTTCAGCGGGCGCAAGGGACCGTCGGGCGCCAGCTTCTCCCAATCGTCGCGCTCCATTTCGAGCTCCTCATCATAGTCGTCGATGAGTTCGCGGTGGATGCGGCGGATGAGCTGAACGTCGTCGTTTGGATGGTCTGCGGGCATGGGATCCGGATTTGAGCCATGGGAATCAAACGCCCCAAGCCGGCGTTCGCAAGCGACTACCGGCGGCGTGCATCCCCAGTGAGGCGAAGTTTCACCCGTTCGTCACTTTTGCAACCCGTCGTGATGGCATTGTTTGCTCGACCTGCAGCCCGCCGGGCCGCCTCGGACGGCGCCGGCCAATCCGGAGACGCTTACGGGGCCGGCCGGTAGTCCACGCCCAATTCGTGGATCAGAAATGTAAATGCGTCGGCCCGCAGCGCGATCGTCTCCGTCAGCGAGCTGCCGATTCCGTGGCCGGCGGCATCGCTCGTTCGAAGCAGGATCGGATACGGCGAACTCGTGGCCGCCTGCAGGCGCGCACAGAATTTCCGCGAATGCCATGGATCGACCCGCGGATCGTTGGCTCCCGTCGTAAGCAGGACGGCCGGGTACGCCACGCCATCGATCACGTGATGGTAGGGTGAGTAGGCGAACAGCGCGTTGAACTGGGCCGGATCCTTCACCGTTCCGTATTCGGTCACGTTGAATGCTCCGTTTTGCGTAAGCTCAACCCGGAGCATGTCGTAGATCCCGACCATGCTGACGACCGCGCGGTACAATTCGGGATGCTGCGTCAGCGCCACGCCCATGAGAAGTCCGCCGTTGCTGCCGCCCAGGATTCCAAGCCGGGCCGGCCGGGTGTAACCGCGATCGACCAGCCAGCAGGCGCAGGCGAAAAAGTCGTCGTAGTCGTTCTGTTTCTTCAGAAGGTTGCCGTCCAGGTGCCATTGGTCGCCGTATTCGCCGCCACCGCGAATGTTTGCGATGACGTAGACGCCCCCCTGCTCCAGCCAGATGCGGGTCGAGGCCGAAAAGGCCGGTTGCATGCTTAGTCCATACCCGCCGTAGGCGTAGAGTATGGTTGGGTTGTTGCCGTCGAGCTTCGTGCCCTTCCGCCGGATGATGTTCAGGGGGACCATCGTGCCGTCCCTCGAGCGGGCGAAGTCGCGCAAAACCTCGCAATCGGAATAGTCCGCGATCGAAGTCATCGCCAGCGCGGTCTTCTCCACCGTTCCCGTCTGCGCCACATAACGATAGGTGGCGGGCAGCTTCAGGTAGCTGCCGTTGACAAACGCGATGTCGTCTCCCTCCAGCCGGACGAGTCCGCTCGCGGTGGAGACAGGAAGGATCGGCACATCGGCCTTGGCTCCTCCCGAAAGGTCGAACACCCCCACGCGGGAAGGCCCTCCGGCGAGGTAATTGACGTAGAGGAGCGACCTTGCGGGCAGGAAGGTTTCGATCGCCCCTTCGGACTCCTTCACGATCTCGACGGCCCGCCCGAGAGAGGGCTGCCCGTCCAAAGAAAGGCGCAGGATCCTGCCACGCGGCGCACCGGCCCGCGACATGAGGTACACGGCGTCGTCGAGCCCGAATTGCGCGTTGACGATCTTGTCCGAAAACTTCGAGACCTGGGTCCAGCCGGCGGCGGGCCCCGTCGGACGCAGATAGAAGGCCACCTCACCCCCGTCGCCGTTGGCGACGCGGGCCAGGATCCAGTGTCCATCCTCCTTTTCGTAAAGCTCGATTTCCGCGATCTTCGGGAAATCGCGCCCCAATTCGTACGTGTCGGCTTCGGTCGCCGTGCCGGTCTTGTGGAACCACACCTGCTGGTACAGCCCGGCGTCCTCGGGCGGGCGCTCGCTGCCCCGCGGATAGCGGGTATACCAGAATCCTCCTCCGCCGGGTGCGAAGGCCATGCTGCCGCCCGCAGTGCCATTCTGGACGTGGGGAATCACCTCCCCCACTTCCTTGCAGGTTGCGACATCGTATAGGTGCAGATCGCCCGCCTCGCTGCCTCCCTTGGAGAGCGAAACGGCCAGCGTCTTTCCGTCGATAGAAACGGAGAACCAGTCGATCGCCACCTGCCCATTGGCGCTGAGCGCATTCGGGTCCACGATCGCGCGCTCCGTACCCAAATCGTTCAGCGAGCCCAGCGTGACGATCATAGGCTGCTGCAGCTTGGGATCGCTCTTATAGGCAAAGAGCACCCCGCTGCGATCCTCCTGGATGAGGTAGTTGACCGAATTGGACCGAATGAGCCGATCCACCCTCGCCCGGATCTCCGAGCCGTGCGGGAGTGAGTCGAGATAGCCCCGTGTCCTGGTGTTTTGAGCCTTGCTCCAACCCTGAACCGCCGCGTCGCCTGAATTCTCCAGCCAGCGGTAATTGTCGACAACCGTGACACCGTTGTACACGTCGGCGACGGGAGTTTTCGGTGCATCCGGGGGAGGCGGCAATTCCGCAGCCGACGAGACGGTGATGAGGAGCGGGGTCAGCAGGGGGAACAGGGATCTGCGCATGGGGTTCGTGGGGCCCGGGAGAATCCCATAAAAGGAATTCGGGGCCGGATTGAGGTTCATTTTCGAAAGCCTTCGGTCGTGGACGTTTCTTTGCGTCGAGGCAAGTCCGGAGAAATCCAAGCTTGGGAGGCTCTCATTTGGCGGGAGCGCCCAATTGGGCCAGGACGACGGGCAATTCCATTCCGGACAGGCCGCGGACCGCGCGAATGGCTCCGGCGGGATTGCTCCCTCCTTGGTCCAGCGCCGTCTTGAGGTCAGCCAGATAACGCGCCTCGTCGCTTCCGGGCTTGGCGGCGGCCAGTTTGACCCCGGCGTTTTGCGCGGCCAGCTTGCAGCGCCTGCCGAGGTCGGCAAAGGCGGGATCGCTGCTGTCGGCGGGCAGGGGCGGCGCCTGGTTGTCGCTGTCTCGATCCTGCGCGAGCGCCCGGGACAAGCCGCCGATGTTGAGGCTGATCGTCGGATCGGAGGGCATAAGATCGGCCGGGCGGGCGGACCGGCCCATTTCCGAAGCCAGCCCCGGGGACACTTGCGCGATGGTGTCCATGGCCGCCTGGTCGCTGGACTGATAGGCCTGGACCTTGGAAAGCGTCGCAGCAGCCTCGTCGGGTGTGCCCGCGGCCGCCTTCTGCCTGAGTTCCAGGGCATTTTGGTCCGATTTGGCCTTGGTCAGCGCAATCGCCCGTCCCATCAGGGACTGGACCTTCTGCATAAACGACTTCACCTGCCGGTCCTGGGTGGCAGGATCAGCGCCGAGTTCCACGACGCCGGCCTGTTCGGGCGTCTTGTGCTCCTTGAGGGCCTTGATCTGGTCCCCCACGGCCTTGATCTGGTCCATGAGCACCGGATCATCCTCAATCGGAATTTTTTGCTCCGTGAGAATATCGACGGCCTTCATCGCGCTCTTGCCAATGACATGCAGGTCCGGCGTCCGGGAGTTCCCCAGCCCCGCGCCCACCGCCTTGCCCGCGTTGGCCAGCACCGCGCCCAGCGGATCGTCGGTCTCATGGGTCTCGCTCGAGGTCCACTCGATGCCTCCCTTCGTCCCGAACTTGTCGCTGTTGGGAAGGGTGCCGAAAATCGTTTCCGCCTCGAATGAGCCGCTGCCGGGCTTGTCGGCGCCAAAGCCGGGCTTCCACACCGTGGTGTCGCTTGTCGTGTCGACCCACCTGTCGCCGTATTCGTCTATGTTGTGCCCGCGCTTCTTCATCGCCTCCGTGTACGCAACGCCTTTCTGGTAGGCTTCATGGGGGGTGTTTCCGACCGGGCTGAAATCCATGTCGCTTTCCGCCGTCGTTGGTTTGCTGCCGGTCGGCTTGATGTCCTTGTTGTTTTTGTCGTACGTCGAATCGAACCCCAGCTCCTTCATCACGTCCTGGTGCTCCTGGTTGCGGGTCTCCTTGGTCGCGTAGTTTTGGTCGATTGCGTTGAGATCCCGGGTGTACTGCTCCTTGGCCGTCGCCGGGTCGGCGCCCTGGCGGATGGAATCCACGGCCCGCTGTTTCGCCGCCGCCTTTTCAGCGCCCATGGCCTCGCGTTGCGGTTGGATCTTATACTTCTCGTTGACTGCGGCCTGGTCCTCCGGTGTCTTCGCCGATTCCAGTTCCGTCTTGTACCGTTGCTCCGGCGTCTGGAAATCGAACTCCTTGATCCGTCCCTCTCCCGCGCGGGCTACGGACGCGAATCCGAGGCCGCCGGCCGCTTGCCGGGCCAGGGCGTAATCGGCCTTGGCTTTCTGGATCCGCCCGCCGATCGCCTCCATGGCCTTGTTGGTGCCTATGGACCAGAGAGCGCCTTCCACCGCGCCCAAGACCCCGCCTGGCTGGCCGGTGGCGGGATCGATCTTGGTTGCCCCTTCGTACGCTGAAATGACGACGTCGGCCCGGGAGCTGACGCTTCGGACAACGGCGACGGTGGCGCCCTTCACTCCTCCCTCGGCAAATCCGGTCGCGCCGGCATATCCAAGCGCCAGCGTCCCGATCTCGGCCGGCGCCCACAGGGCGCCGAGCGTCACGCCCATGCCCGCCGCCATCTCCACATTTTCCGCGACGGCCAGGCGGTGGTCCCACAGTTCAACCTTGTCTTGCGCCGCCTCGATTTGCTGCTGTCCCTGGTCGATCACCTTGTCCTGCAGCTTGCCGTAGATCGCAGCCAGCTTCCTCAGCGCGTCCGGCGAATGGATCGCATCGGTGATCTCGCCCTGTATCTGCTCGCGAAGCGTCACCCCGTCCAATCCGGCGACCATGTCGGCCACCTTCGGAATGTTCGCCAGCAGCTTGTTCTCGGCATCGAAGACCGCGAGTTCGCTCTTGATGTTGCTGACTGTCGCCTGGTGCTGCTGCTCGTCCCAATCCGTGCGCGTGTGCACCATCGTTCCGGTGCGCAGGCTCTCGGCGAGGTCCTTTTCGGCCTGGGCGTCGGCATACAGGTTGGCGGCCCGTTTTTGCAGCTCCGTGCGCGCGTCTGAATTTTTTTCCTTGGCAGCATCGGCCGCCCAGCGGTCGGCCTGCAGGCGGGATTGCTCGGCCAGGGCGAGGTGTTCGGCGATTGCCTCGGCATTGACTTTCGGATCGTTCTCCGGATCCCCGCTCTGCGGCTTCGCCTGGCCGGCTGGCGGGCCGTTTGCGATCACGAGGGGTCCCTCGCTGTCGACATCCATGGCCGATCCGGGGCCGCCCGGCACCGCCTTCGGGACATTTGCATTGTCCGTCCCAAGAATCAGCGCGTCCAGCGCCGCCTTCTGTCCAGCCAGCTCCGCATCGCTGAACTGTCCCGATGCCTGCGCATTGGCGAGCGCGGTAATCTTGTCGTCGTTTTGTTTCAATGCGCTCTCTTCCCTTGCGCGCACATCGACCTGGTAGCTCATCTTTTTCTCATACTCACTTTGCAGATTCAGGATGTTGGCAAAAACGCTGCCCATGTTGTTTTGCGCCTTCTGGACCGGAATCGCCTTGCGGTGGTGCTGCCTGGCATCGCACTTCGCGGCAATCGGGTTGGGCGGATTGCCGAGTGCCGAGACCTTCTTCGAGAGATCGTCGAGCCGCGCCCGCTCGGCCTTGACGAGTTGGTACTGGACGGCGGCGACCCGCGCCGCTCCGCTGGCCGGGTCCCCCTCGGCGAGCATCGTGCCCTGCAGCGCCTCCCCCATTCCGGGCAGCATGCCGTCGAGGTTGGACAGGGTGACCGTCATTTCATCGAGAAGCGGCGTGATCTGTTGAAAATAATTCAGCGCTTCCTGGGTCGGATGGTCGAAGAAAGGCGCCCAGAATGAGTTGAAGTTCTTGTCCTCCACCGGTGTGAGCGATCCGTACAGAAGCCGCAGGCCCTCCATGGTGTGCCGAAGCATGGCTTGATATTGGCCAAGCTGCGGGGATCCCACGGAATTGGCGGTCGGAGAGGCGTCGGAGCGCCAGGGCGCGCCCGGGATCGCCTGCGGCTGCGTGCACGGGTTGGCCTCGGCATAGCCCGTGAAGGGAGCCAGCACGCGGGAGCTTTCCGCGGGCTCGGCCAGCGAAAATGCGGGCGAGGAAGTTGACGACGGCGCCGCTGCGCCCTGCGGAACGGCCAGCGCCGCCTGCGGTTTGGATGGATTTGAAATCGCCGCCGCCACGCTGACCGGCGCCGGGTTTCGCGAGGGCGAGGCGGGGCCGGTGTTCGGGGAAACAGGCGATGCCTGCTTGCTTGTGGACTGCGGAAAATGCACCACCGGCGGGCTGGCCGGAGCTGGGTTCCGCACGCTGGAGGCCGCCGCGGCGACCGAGGCTTGCAGGGCCACCACGCGGGCCTTGGCCGCGGCCATCGCCGGATTCAGGGCGAGGGCGCCTTGATAGTCCGCCACGGCTCCGGCCCGGTCGCCCAACTTTTCATGCGCGAGCCCCCGGTTGTAGCGCACGCTCGAACTCTTGGGATCGACCGCGATGATTGCGCTGTCATCGGCCAGCGCTCCGGCGGCATCCCCCAGGGAAAGCCTGAGGCTGGCCCGCTCGGTCAGCGCGCGTTCGTTGTTCGGCGCAATGGCGAGCGCACGATTGAAGTCCAGCACCGCCCCCTGGGTGTTGCCCGAACTCCGGAGCATCATGCCCCGGTTGGTATGCACTGGCGCATAGTTCGGGTTCAACGCAATGCAACGGTCATAGTCCGGGAGGGCCCCTTTCAAATCGCCCATTCGCATCTTTGCGTATCCACGCTCATTAAAGCCAATCGCATCACCCGGGTCCAATGCGAGTGCCCGGTCGAAATCCATGATGGCGCCCGCGTAATCGTTCTGGTTGATGCGGGCCATTCCCCGGCCGTGGTAGGCTGCGCTGTTGTCGGGTGCCGCGGCGATGATCCCGGTGAACGCCTCCGCCGCATCGCGATAATTGTGCGCGGCCAGCAGCGCCTGGGCGCGATCCAGATTGGCGTTCGTTCCCTGCGCACCGGCCGCGGGGAGGAGTGTGATCATGATGGCGCAAGCCAGTGGGGAAAGAATCCGTGCATTCATGGGGTTTCCGTGCATTCCGCGGGCGGATGATGCTCTTCTAGATTGTGGTGCGCTCCGTGACGATTATCCGCGCACCGGGTTTTCCCGGAGTCTGCCGGTTCCCTTTATCAAAGTCGACACAGGATCGATGGTCCTCGACTCCGGTCGCTTTAAAGACACTATATACTGTCTGATATGAATATCATGAGCATGCCGCGAATTGCCGCCGCCGCCTGCCTGTTGCTGGCCCTTTCGGCAGGGGCCCAGACGCCGCAGGTTTTCTTCAGCACCTTCAACTCCGGCGCGGTTGGCAACCGGCCCACCGCGACCACCATCTTCACGCTCTCCCAGCCCATGCGCGTGACGTCCATCCTCACCTATCACTGGAACCATGGGCGCGGCTCACCGGCCGGCAATGTGGAGCTGCTGTCGGACAGGGGCCAGGCCTACGGTCCCTGGTCTGCAACCGCCAGCCCCGGAAGCGGCGCGCAAGACGTGAATTGGACCGTGCGCCCGGACGTCGTCCTGCCCGCCGGCAATTATACGGTTTTGGATTCCGATGCGACGACCTGGTCGCAGAACCCCGGATCCTCGGGGCGGGGATTTGTGGAGATCCGCGTGATTCCGGCCGATTCCCCTTTGAATATCGCGCCCCCGCAGCAGGTGTCCGCACCGGTCGCAGCCCAGCCGCAGCCACCCGCGCCGGCGCCGGATCTGGGCAATCACAAGCTGACGGAAGAGGTGATTCCCAATCTTTGGGGCCACGCGAAGGCCGATCTCACCTGGTATGCGGGAGCCTATTCAGCCGGGGCCGCCTGGCTGGGCGCCGCCGGCAGCGGACAATACAAGATTCTGCACGGGACCGCAAAGTTCTACACGGCAAGCGGCGCGCTGGAAGGGACGGTGGAATATCGGGACGGTTTGCGCGAGGGCGAGTCGCGCTCGTACTGGGACAACAGCAAGCTGCAGAGTGTCGGAACGTATCATCTGGACAAGGTGGTCGACGGGACGTGGAAGGTATGGAATCGGGACGGACAGCCGTCCACGAGCCAGGAGACGGGCATCTATCCCTGAAGCTTGGTTTGGGCTGACATCGACACCGGAGCCGCCTTTACTTGGCGAATGCGCCCAGGAATTGCCTTGGTTCGAGAGCGCCCCGATGTCTCCGTTCTGATCGCAGGCGGCGGCATCAACGGCGTCGGCCTGCTGCGGGAGCTGGCGCTGCAGGGTGTGGACGCCCTGCTGGTCGACAAGTCCGATTTCTGCGCCGGGGCGAGCGGGGCCATGACGCGGGTGATTCACGGGGGCCTCCGTTACCTGGAGAACGGGGAATTCCGCCTGGTGCGGGAATCTCTTCGCGAACGGAATAGGCTGCTGAGGAACGCGCCCCACTACGTCAAGCCGCTGCCCACGACGATTCCGATCTTCAGTTGGACGGCCGGGGTCGTCCCGGCGATCAAAAACTTCCTTGGCTGGCCGGCGAAGCCGGGCAGCCGGGGCGCCCTTCTCATCGAGACCGGCCTGACGCTGTACGACCTGCTGGCCGGACGCGCATCCCCACTGCCGAAACATCGCTTTCATTCCAGGCGCGCGTCTCTCGCGCTCAGGCCCGCCCTGAACCCTGGCGTGGTTTGCGCCGCGACCTATTATGACGCGAAGATCACCTATCCGGAGAGGCTGTGCCTCGAATTGGTCCAGGACGCGGAAGCCGCGTTTCCGGAGGCCCGTGCGCTGAACTATGTCCGGATCCAGAGTGCCGCCGGCAGCAAGGTCATGCTGCGCGACGAGGTCTCCGGCGAAACCTTCGAAGTGAGACCGCGGATCGTCGTCAACGCCACGGGAGCCTGGATCGATGGCACGAATCGCGGTCTCGGCCGCGAGTCCCTTTTCATCGGCGGAACCAAGGGATCCCACATCGTGCTCGACCATCCCGGACTCGCTGCGGCGACCCGGGATGAAATGTTCTACTTTGTGAACAGGGACGGCCGAATCTGCATCTTCTATGCGGTCGGCGGCAAAATCATCGCCGGAGCCACCGACCTGCCGACCGCGGACCCGGAAGCTTTGTGCGACGAGGCCGAGACCGACTACATACTGGAAGCCATGCGCCTGGCATTCCCTTCGATCCGGGTGGACCGGTCCCACATCGTATTCCGATTCTGCGGAGTGCGCCCGCTGCCGCGGAGCAATGCCCTCACCCCGGGCCAGATCAGCCGCGATCACAGCTTCCCCGTCCTGGCCCCGGGCAACGGAGTGTATTTCCCGATCTACTCGCTGGTTGGCGGAAAGTGGACCACCTTCCGCGCGCTGGCCGAGCAGGTGGCCGATGAGATTCTGCGCGTCCTGAAGCGTCCGCGAATCCGGAATTCGGCGGATCTTCCGATCGGCGGAGGAAAGGGCTATCCCGGGATGCCCGGACACACGGGACTGCCCGAGGAGCGTTTGGCAGCGCTTCTGGAACGCTACGGCTCCGGGGCTGCCAAGGTCGCCGCCTTTCTCCAAGAGGAAGAGGATGCACCGCTTTCCCATCATGGCGGATACTCGCGCCGTGAGATCGAATTCATCGCCCGGAATGAGCGGGTGGTCCACCTCGACGACCTGATCCTCAGGCGGACATTGATGGGAATGCTGGGCGAAGTGAGTCTCCCGCTGCTGGAAGAACTGGCGCGGATCGTCTCGCCGGCGCTCGAATGGTCGCGGCAAACCGCCGGCGCGGAGGTGTCACGAACGGTCGACCTCCTGAAAAGGGTTCACGGCGTGATGCTCGCCAAGTGATCGAAATCGCCCTTCAGGTGTTCGTAAATATCCCGGAACACCTGGTAGCTGCGCATATATCTTTCGTGATTGGCCTGGTTAGGCTCGAAGCGCCTTTCGAGCTTCACCATGTCCAGTAGCGATTCCCGGACTGCCGGAAAGACGCCAACACCCATTCCCGCCACCACCGCTGCGCCGAAGGGGGACCCGACCGACGTTTTTGGCAGCAACAGCGGGCGCCCGAGCACGTCGGCCTTGATCTGATTCCAAAGGTCGCTCCGGCTGCAGCCGCCCACGCTTCGCACTTCCCGGACCTCGGCCCCGGCCTTCAGCGCCACCTCCATATTATGGCGCAGCGCATAGGCTGTCCCCTCCAGGATGGAGCGCACGATCGCCGCCCTGGGGGTCGCCAGGGAAAGGCCGAAGAACACACCGCGGGCGTTGGTGTGCCAGAGGGGCGAGCGCTCCCCCATCATGTACGGGAGAAAAACAAGGCCGCCGCTGCCCGGCTCGACCCCGGCGGCCTGCTGCGTGAGCAGGTCGAATGCGCCGGTCTTGCCCTCGGACGCAGCCTGGATCTCCGGCTGCCCAAACTGATCCCGGAACCATCGCAGGCAGCCGCCCGAGGCGACCATGGCTCCCAGCAACAAATGAATTCCGGGCAAGGCGTGCGGCATGGCGATAAGCGCCGGCTCCGTCAGGCCCCGGTCGTTCGGCATGATGATGACCGTGGAGGTTCCCGTCATTTCAGCGGCAATGCCGGGGGCGACCACGCCCACTTCCAGGGCCGCGGCGGCGCTATCCACCGTCCCGGCCATCACCGGCGTGCCCGCCCTGAGTCCCGTCTCTTCCGAGGCCTGCGGCGTGACACCTCCCTGGGGGCAATGCGCCGCCACAACCTCGGGGAACTGCGCCGGTTCCACTCCGCAGGCTGCGCACAGAGCCTCGGACCATTCCCCCGTATGGTAGCTGCGCATTTGCAGGAGCACGGCATTCGAGGGATCGAGCGTGAGCCGCCCCGTGAGGCGGTAGTTGATGTAGCCGTTCACTTGGACGAACTGCCAGGTTCGTCTCAGCGTCTCGGGTTCGTGGTTCCGCAGCCATAGCAGCCGCGCGGCGACGTACAGGGCGTCGGGACGGTTGCCGGTCACCCGGTAGATCCGGTCCCCTCCCATTTGCTCTGCAAGCTGCAGGGTTTCCGCTTCCGCGCGACGGTCCATCCAGATCATCGCCGGGCGCAGAGGCCGGCCGGAGCGGTCCAGGGCCAGCAGGGCGGGCGCCTGGCAACTCACCGCCAACCCAAGAACCCTTTCGGCTCCGTGAGGGACCTTGGCCAGGGCCTCTCGGATCGCCTGGCAGGTGCCCCGCCACCAATCGTCGGGATCCTGCTCCACCCAGGCGGGCCGGATGTGATGCAGGGGATACTCCGCCTGGCCCACGGCATGAAGGCTTCCGCGCCGGTCCACCAGTGCCGCCTTGACGGCGCTGGTTCCCACATCGATGCCTAAGAGGAGCGGTTCCATGGGCCTCTCCGAAGCAGGGCCTAATGGACGGCGTGCAGGGGCGCCACCGAGACCACCACCAGTCCTGCCATGTAAAGCAGGAACATGATGACGAGGAGCCGGTACACGCGCGCGCCGCCTCCGGCAAACTCCTTCCATACCAGGACGCCCCACAGGGCTCCGACCATGCACGAGCCCTGTCCGATGGCGTAGCTGATGGCCGGGCCCACCTGCAGTTCCCTGGGCGCGCTGGCGGCGACAAAATTCGAGACGGAACCGGCAATCCACATGACCCCGCCCGCGATCCCGAGGAAGTGCACCCACGCATTGCCGTTCAGGTAGTCCCTGAAACTCAGACGCGGACCATCAATCGGGAATTTGAGGAAATACAAATTGTAGAGGAAAACCGAAACCAGCACGCCGAGGCCGAAGACGAACCCGACCGCATACGGCCCGAGCCCGCGCTCGCCCTGCTTGCCGATCTCGACCAGCGGGTAAAACATTCCCATCAGGATGCCGCCGACACCGGCGAGCTTGATCCCCTTCCAGGTGGCAGCCTTCCCCGCAGCGACATCCGCCTTCTCCCCGGATGCGGCCCTTCTGGCCGCAAGCGCCCGGTAGGCGATGGCGTCCACAATGATGGCCGCAATGACCAGAGCCACGCCGGAGAACAGCAGCAGGGGATCCCCCTGCGGATTGACGAAGTAGTTCCAGGTGACGCCGACAACCAGGGCCAGGCCGACGCCGATGGGAAATCCCACTCCCATGCCCGCCACGGAAATGGCCCCCACGACGAGAATGTTCGACAGGTTGAAGACGACTCCGCCGGCAAATGCGGAAAGAATGTTCAGGTTGCCGGCGTGTGAAAGATCGCTCGTGAACCGAAGCCCGTCCGACCCCCAGGTGCCGAAGGTCAGACCGATGAGCGCGGCGCCCAGCGCCACGCCAATCGAATAGTCATAATAGAGAAGCTCAAAACGCCACCCCTTGGTGAACTTCAGCACGTTGGCCCAGGAACCCCAGCAAATCATCGTCAGAATGGTCAGCATCAGAACCAATCCGTAAGCATGAGGCAGAGTCATAGGATGTCCTTTCGTCCAAGCCCGGAACCAACTGATCATAAGGTACAACAAAGGCGAGCCCCATATAAATGGCCGGCCAAACCGCCGGGGACTTATGACCAGCCGGGGCCGGGATTGCCACCGATTCACGGAGTCATTAGCAGGATGAAATGAAATGGAATCCCGGACGGCTCGCGGCGGCGCTGATTGTCGCCGCAGGGCTCGCCGCTTATGC
>OBLW0100001124.1_pt1 | contig 22977 bp, 20 predicted proteins | sample 1520161 | NCBI WGS metagenome assembly OBLW01 (sample SAMEA3539309, study PRJEB22396) | soil metagenome | biome: tundra; feature: field; material: soil | place: USA | collected 2010-05 | depth 0.15 m | reverse complement strand
TGCGCGCACAGGAATTCTGTGCTTTTCTCTTGACTTTGACTTACATAGATGTGGGCCAAGCGGAAGTTACTCCCAAGGCAATGTCGCGTGTTGTTGAATATCGACCAGGGACGCGCGATCACAGGCCGAGTTACGGCCGTCTTGTGTGAGGCTCATTTTCCTGAGTTCGCTACTGCAACAGGCTCGGCTCGATCATGCCGTAGATCTCGTCCGAGGCGTTTTTCACCTGGTTGACGATCTCCCGCAGCTCGGCCGCGTCCATGACGCGCACATTGCTGTCGATGCGGACAGACAGGTCCCCTTCCCGGTCATACCCGACTTTTACGCGGTCCAGCTCATGATTCTGTTCGAGCAGGGCGCGCATAAAGTCTGTGGTTACCGGCAGGTGCTGGTTTTCGGCCACCGTCACGAAGACCACCATGGTGGAGTCCTTTACAGTGACAACGACTTTTATATTTTTGAGATGATCTCCGGTGAATGGAATCATCCAAACCGAAGGTGACTTGGTGCTTAGATAGTTGTAACTATCAGCCCGCATTAGACTTACAATCTTTGCGGCACTGTCGTCGGTAGAAATACTCTTGGCTCGCGCCCCCATCGGCAACAAAAAAAGTGACAGCAAGAGCCATGCGCGCATCATGCGCGCTGATCGATGGCGACCCATAAGGTCCTCCTCGTTTGGCTGAATGTTCCCCTATGGTAGTCCGCCAGGTTTGGCGATGGAATGAGAATCACGAGTTTGAACAGACGAAGGTCATGTGTGCGGGGCTCCAAATCGATGGGCCAAACAGGTGCGAAATCGAAGAGTTATTGTCTCCCAAAGAAAAATGGGTGGCTCCCTACGAAAGGCAGCCACCCCAGGAAGTCACATGAATGTGATGTACAGGCAATTCAGGAGACAACCACAGGCTAGAGTGCATCAGGGCACTTGTCTTGGCCCCTTCGAGTGACTCTGAGCTCCTCCCTTGAAACGATTGTGACCTCAACCCAAAGTTGGAGTTCGACCGCGCCGCGTGTGCAATCTGCGCTCCACCCAATTACTGTGGATATGCGCAATACCGCTGACAAAGTGAAGCAGCCGGGGTTGTCTGCACGTCCCATTGATCGACACTTACGCCAACACGGAATTGGACGGCAAGCGGAGACGAGCCTTCCCTCGCGGGTGTTGGATCGTCGTTGGTGCGCTGTCAATCGGCGGTGTCGTGACAGGTTCGGCGCTTGAGCCGACAACCCCGCTGGCTGAATATGGACGCCAATCGTGGGTGATGGAAAACGGGTTACCACAAAACAGCGTGCACGCCCTGGTGCAGACGCGCGATGGATTTCTGTGGCTGGGGACCGAAGCTGGACTGGTACGGTTCGATGGAATCGCATTCACGGTCTTTGACCACTCTCCGGAGCTGCCCAGCGGCGACATTCGGAGCTTGATCGAGACGCCGGACGGGACGCTCTGGGTGGGAACAGCAGGAGGATTGGCTCGACGGAAAGATGGAGCGATCACTGCATTCGGGGCTCACGCTGGGCCGCCTATGGGCACGATTACGGCGTTGAGAGAAACACCCGAGGGAAAGCTGCGCGTCGAAACCACGGAGGAAGCTTCGGAATACGGCGGAGGAGGATGGTCGCGTGTGTTGATGCCGGCCGGGCTGCCGAAAGATCAGATCGTCTTCGAAACAAAGCTGGCGAGCGGAGATCCCGCGACCGCAACTCGTAGCGCTGTCGTGATCGAGCACGGAACGCGGCCAGTCGTCTTGAGGGTGGGACACGAGCTGCCAGGCACGAGGATTCAGTCTTTGTTTGCGGACCGCGAGGGCTGCCTCTGGATCGGAACCAATGGCGGATTGGCGCGCCGGGCGAGCGGCAAGATTCAACAACTTCCCGCGACCGATCCGCTCGCCGGTGCTTCAATTCTGTCGCTGCTTGAAGACCGCGAAGGAAATCTGTGGGTGGGCACGGAGACCGACGGCTTGCAGGTATTGCGCGACGCGCGATTTCACAATATCGGCACACGGGAAGGGCTCTCGTCCGATGCAACGAGTACGGTGGTCGAAGACAGTGCAGGCAAGATTTGGGTGGGAACGAACGGCGGCAGCCTGAATGTTCTGCGGCGCGATGTAAACACTCCGGGAGCGACAACGACTTATGCGGTCCGCGACGTGCTTTTGAGCAGTGTGATTCTCTCGCTGGCGGCTGCGAAGAACGGCGATTTGTGGGTAGGGACGCCCGATGGATTGAACCGGATTCGCGGGAGTGCGGTCGATTCGTTCACTTCAGCCGACGGGCTGCCCGACGATTTTATTCGCTCACTGCTGGTGGACGCGGACGGTTCATTATGGATCGGCACGCGGCGCGGGCTTGCGCATTGGACATTCGGCGCCAGCGGGAAAAACGCCGCAAAAAAAGAAACGTATACGGAGGCGAACGGTTTGGGCAGCGACTTAGTCGGGGCGATGGCACGGGATTCCAACGGCAGTCTCTGGATCGCTACGTTCGCGGGCCTATCACGGCTCAAAGGCGGCAAGATCGCCAACTATACAACCGCCAATGGTCTTTCGAGCAACGTGGTGACCGCACTGCTTCCGCGTGCTGGCGGGTCATTGCTGGTTGGCACGCAGGACCATGGCCGGGACCTGTGGGATGGCGAAAAGTTTTCCGCGGTCCAGTCCAGCGAGCTGAAGAATACAAGTGTCCGCGCAATTCTCGACGATGGGCAGAATCACCTTTGGTTTGCAACCGGCAAAGGGATCGCGCGCTGCGATTGCACCATGACAGCCGATTGCACCCACTGGATCGAATTTGGCCCGGCGGACGGGCTGCGCAGCCGCGAGACGGCCATCAATAGCCATCCATCAGCATGGCGATCGCGGGATGGATACCTCTGGTTCGCTACGCCCAGAGGGCTGGTCGAGGTCGATCCGGCGCACTTCCCGGTGAACACGCTGCCGCCGCCCGTGGTCGTGGAGCGTTTTGCCGTCGACGACGTAGACCGGCCCCTGCGGGAGGCAGACTCTGGGACGAGAGTTCCGGCGGGACATAATCATTTCCAATTCGATTACGCAGGGCTGAGTTTCGTGGCGCCGCAGAAAGTGCGCTACCGTTACATGCTCGATGGATTCGATCATGACTGGACGGACGCAGGCGCACGGCGCGTCGCCTACTATACCAACATTCCTCCGGGGAAATACACCTTTCGCGTGCAGGCCGCGAATAATGACGGGGTGTGGAACCTGCAGGGCACGGCCCTGCAATTTGAGCTGCTGCCGCATTTCTATCAGACCATCTGGTTCTATCTGCTGTTGGCCATCGCGACCGCGGCCCTCGTTACGGCCATGCTTAAACGGCGCTTGTTGCTTGCCGAGCGCGAGTTCAAGGCGGTGCTCGGAGAACGCAATCGAATTGCGCGCGAGATTCACGACACGCTGGCGCAGGGATACGTGGGGATCTCAGTGCAGCTCGAAGTGCTGGCCGAACTCTTGCGGATGAACAAAGTGGACGCTGCCACGAAACAACTGGATACGACGCGCACGCATGTACGAGAAGGGCTGGCCGAGGCGCGCCAGTCCATATGGGCGCTGCGCTCGCAGGATTCGGGAGAAAAGACTTTGCCGGTGCGCTTGCGGCGCGTGACGGAGAGAGCGGACGGCCATGGTCGTGAGGCGAGGTTCAGCGTCTTCGGGGCGTACCGGCCCTTACCGCCGGGCATGGAGCGGGAAATCCTGCGCGTGGCCCAGGAGGCCATCCATAATGTAGAGAAGCACGCAGGCGCGCAGCACCTCTCCGTTCGGTTGGATTACGGGCCGGCGGAGATTGCACTGGAAGTGCGCGACGACGGGCGCGGTTTCACAATGAACGAAGAAGCTGCGTTGGCGCCGGGACACTACGGTTTTACGGGAATGCGAGAACGCGCGGCAGCAATTGGCGGCACACTCGAAGTGACAAGCGAACCGGGTACAGGAACGTCGGTGCGCTTGCACGCGCCGGCGCCAAAAGAGGCGTCAAGAGAGGCGGATGACAAGTGGAACCAGAATTGATTCGCGTACTGGTGGTGGAAGACCATCACGTTGTCCGCCAGGGGCTGGTGGCTCTGCTGAACGTTGTAGACGGCATTGAGGTGGTGGGAGAGGCCGCTGATGGCGTGGAGGCGATCACGCAATATCGCAAGCATCAGCCGAATATCACACTGATCGATTTGCGCCTTCCGCGCATGGGCGGGGTCGACGTAATTCAGCGGGTCCGTATGGAATCGCCGCAAGCACGGTTCATCGTGTTGACTACGTACGATGGAGACGAAGACATCTATCGCGCTTTGCAGGCAGGGGCGCGCGCCTACCTGCTGAAGGGCATGACGAGCGATGAGCTGATTGCGACCATTCGCACCGTGCATGCGGGAAAATCGCATATCCCACCGGCGATTGCGCAGAAGCTGGCCGAGCGGATGGGCACTGAAGAGCTGACGCCGCGCGAGTTCGATGTGCTGGAGCAGATTGTGTACGGCAAGAGCAACAAGGAGATTGCGACGGAGCTTGAGATTTCGGAAGCCACCGTGAAGACTCACATCAACAGCCTTCTGGGAAAGTTGGGCGTCACAGATCGCACGCAGGCGGCGACGGCCGCGATCCAGCGCGGCATTGTGCCGCTTGAATCGCTCAAGAAAGCGAAACCATGAAACTGGTGATTTGTTCGGCACTGTTGCTGTTGTTGCTCTTTCCAACGGCGCAAGGTGAAAAGACCGCATGGCGGCAGGCGACGGATGCCGAGTTGGCTTCGCTGTTGCCCACGCGCGCTCCTGTCGAGAAGGAGCACATTGAGACCGAGATGCGCACCGCAAGCGGCATTGTGAACAGCCAAGGCCGCTACATTGCGGGTGTGGTGTTGATCACGGCGGGCTACTCGGCTGACGGAAAGTATTCGCACTATCTGGTGGTACAGGCGCCGATTCGCATCGGTGGCGTCGCGCTCAAACCCGGCGAATACGTGTTCGGCTACACGCACGCGGGCGATTTGTTGAGCGTGCATTTCAACGAGGCGGCGACTGGGGCGTTAGTCGGCACCACGGATGCGCATTTGATTGCGGGTTCGAGCCGCGTGGCGAGCTTGCGCATCTGGCCGCCTGGAGCCAAGTCGCTGATTCAGATTGGGCGGTTTGGGATGCCGTACGTCCTCGGCAGGGAGTAGGGAATAGGGAGTAGGGAGTAAAAGCTGCTAGCTTCGCAACTTTCTCATCATCACTACGAGCATGCGGCCAACCTGGTTAGCCAGATCCTCGGTAATTTGCAGTGCTTCCTCCGATCCGAAGGCTGTGAGTTTGTACACCGCCAAGGAGAGCTCGACCGCCCGCTGCCAGACTACGAGGTCCTTAAACGAACCTCTCAAATTTTGGCTTTCGGCTCGCAAGCTGCTCACGATTTGCTACTCCCTACTCCCTACTTCTGTGCGGTCAACACTGGCTTTTGAGCGCTTACTGCGGGTGGATTCACCTGCGCATTCAGAAAATCCGTCAAGTCGTTCACGTCCTGTTCTGTGCCGACCATCGGCGGCATGAACTTCTTGTAGGGTGAGTCGTCCTTGTTCTGATGCAGCATGACGACGAAGTTTCGAATGTTGGCGCGGTCGCGTCCATCGAGCAATTGACGCAGCGGACGGTAGCCGTCGAGGGTGTGGCAGGAACCGCATTCGCCGCGGAAGATTGCTTCGCCGCGCGAGTAGCTTGTGGTGGCCACGCCTGCGCTGCCCCAGACCCAATTCGAAGTGAGTAGATAGCCTTCGGCATTGATGCGGCTCACATACGGAACACGCACTCCATTCGAGTACATCCAGCGGCCGATGACATAGGGTTTGCGCAGCATTTCGCGGCTATATTCGCCGGCGCCGGTCGCAATGTAGGCCAAAAGCAGAACAGCACAAGCGTGCGAAAGATTAAAGTCTGTGGGGTTGCGGTAGGCCAGGAAGTACGCGACGCCGATGATGGTGGCCGACGTGATGACGATGAGGAGGGCCATCCTCGTGACGGTAGAGAAAGTGCCGGAGTTGATGGTGTCGATGCCGAGAGTTAGCAGCGCGCGCTGCGACGAGGGCACCATGAAGAGATACCACACCAGCAGAAACGGCGTGGCGACGAAGGAAGGCACGAGCCACTTGACGCTCCACTTGACCATGCTGGCCTTGAGGGCGGGCTCCTTGTCGCCATCCAGGCGGCTCGAGGTGATGAGCGCCCATACGCCGGCCAGCGAGGTGCAGACACCGACGCGCATCAAGAGGCTGGGCCAGTAGGTGGGGTTAAAGAACGCGTTCCAGAATTTACTGGCTTCGGCGCCTGTGCCGGCGACAGCAAGCCAGGTGTCTCCCGGCGTCAGCATGAAAGCGAGAATGCCGTTGATGATGATGAGCGTCGCCGCGGAGGCTCCTGCATAGACCCAACCCACGGTGAGGTGCAGCTTCTCGTCGATACGATTCCAGGTGCTGTAATAGACCGCGATGGTTGTGAGCTCGACGAGAAAGAATACCCACTCCATGGCCCAGCCGAAGACGAAGTTGTGAATCAGCGTGCTGGTGGCCTCGGGATGCGTGAGGCCGATGGCGAACCAGATACCCACTCCGGTGACAGTGCCGAAGACCGCCGTAAGGACCAGAAAGAACTTGGAGTGGCCGGCGAGTTGTTTGAGCCACGCGGCGCGCAGTGCGGGGTCTTTCATGCGCAAAGCCTTACGCTCGGCCATGGGCAGGTAGAAACCGCCGCCCACCGCGAACTGCGAGATCACCACGTGAAAGATGGCAATGATGCCGATGACCCAGCCCGAGCCAAGATGCGGAATGTACCAGAAAGGATAGTTCACTTTGTAGCTCCTAGCTCCTAGCTGCTAGCTGCTAGCTTCCAGCTTCTAACCCACTCGCGTTAACCAATCATTTCGATCAAGCAGAACAGGCTAGAAGCTTGAGGCTAGTAGCTAGGAGCTGTCTTAACGAATCGTCCAGTAGCCGATGGCTGTTGTGGCCAACAATGCGAAAACTGCAGTCAAGCCGAAGTAGTGTGCGGCGCGGCCGCGGCGTCCGGATTCCTTGCTGGCGTCGTAGAAAGGGATGAGAACCCAAAGCGCGATGCCCAGAGTGAAGATGAGAAGGCCGGCAATTTCTCCCGATTCGCCCGGCAGGAATGAACCAAGCAACTTGAGCATTTCGAAAGGGCTCATGAAATACCACTCGGGATGAATGCCCTGCGGCGCGGGCACGAGCATATCTGCCTGTTTGCCGAGAGACCATGGAAAGACCGAAGACAGCAGCGCAAGAATGTTGAGCGAGATAAGCCACATCGCGAGGTCTTTACGCAGGAAGTTGGGAAAGAAGGGCATCGTTTTGCGCTGGACTACGGGCTTGGCTTCTTCAGCAGGCGGCATGGCGTTGCCGTGACGCTGCACCAGCCAGAGATGGAATCCGAGCAAGGGCAGAAACAACGCGGGCAGCACGACGACATGGAGCGCGAAGAAGCGCTGCACTGTGAACTCGTTGACTTCGAGGCCGCCGCGCAGCATGTTGCCGATGATGGGACCAATCCACGGAATGGCCGCGGGGATTTGCAGGCCGACCTTGGTGGCGAAATAACTGAGGTCGTCCATGGGCAGCAGGTATCCAGAGAATCCGAAGACCGACGCGATCCCAAGCAACGCCATGCCGCTGAGCCAGCCGAATTCGCGCGGCTTGCGATAAGCCTTCATGAAGTACACCGAGAACATGTGCACGAGGATCGAAAAGATCATCAGGTTGGCAGACCACGAATGGGCCGAGCGGATGAGCCAACCGAAGTGCATCACGAAGGTGATTTGCCGGACTGATTCGTAGGCATCAGCTCCGGGGTGGTAATAAACCAGCAGCAGAACGCCCGTGAAGCACTGGACCAGGAAGAGGAACAGCGAGATGCCGCCCCAGTAATACCAGAACGATTGCGCATGGACTGGAACGGTTTTGTGGCGCGCGAAGTCAGCCAATTCAGTCAGGCCCAGGCGCTCGTCAACCCAGTCGTAAATGGAAGCAGTCTTTGAAATCATGCTGTCATCCTTGTGGCGTTAGGTACGGGAAACGTTGACGCCGGTCTCGTTCACGGCGACTTTGAAGAGCTTGAGAGGCTTGGGAGGCGGCCCGCTCACGTTGGCGCCGGTGTAGGCGTTGTAAACGCCGCCGTGGCATCCGCAGTGAATGCGGTCGGCCTGGGGCTCGTATTGCACGGTGCAGCCGAGGTGCGTGCAGACTGCGGTCAAGGCGACCCAGCGGCCGTCCTCGTGGTGGATCAGCATGGCGGGCGCAGTACCGAACTTGAACATGAGGACTGAACTGGTGGGCAGCTTTTGTGCGTCTTTGAGCGTCACCTCTGTCACCGCAGTGGCGCTTGATTCCATCTCTTCCGGCGAAGCGAGATAGCGATAGATGGGATAGGCGAGCGCGGCTGTGTAACACAATCCGGCTGCACTCGCGGCGACCAGGAACGCGCGGCGTGAGGTTTGCTCACCGGGTTCCGCGGGCTCCTTGACGATGTGGGGCATGTTCAAGACTTGGCTCATAAAAACCCTTTCGCGCGATCAGGCCGCGCTCTCCATGACTTTCTGAGCGCGTGCCACGACGGACACGAGCCAGCCGATAACGCCGAGGCCTGCCACAAAGAGGACCAGGAAGAGTCCGACAACCGACCAGTTGGTGACCACGACCCGATCCCAGACATCGAAGCCCTTGCTAAGCAAGGTCAGGTCGCGAATGGCATCGCGATAAACGGTAAATGTGATTTCGACCAGCAGGGCCACCAGCGCGCCGGACCATCCGAGCCAACCGGCAGCCACCTTGCCAAATCCTGCGAAGGCAGCCAGCAGTATGGCGACCACGACCAGTGCCAGCCAGCCGTAGCCGGCAAACGCAGCGAAGTGATAGAGCGGATGCGTCGAAAGGCCGGCCTTGACGGCTTGCGGCTGAACGCCTGCGGCCCAGAGACCGGCGAAGAGATAAACAATGCCAAAGAGCGCGGCCACCTTGCCACCGATGCCGGCGATGAATTTCTTTTCGTCCACACTGAAAGTGGAACGGCCCGCCAGATACACCAACCACAATCCGCCGATGAAGAGTCCGCCTGCGAGCATCAGCAACCAGCGGGGCGTGAGTGTGGGGTCGCCGGTGGGCAGATAGATGCCGGCAGCCGATGCCGAATACATGTCGCGCCAGACTTCCGGCCGAAGCATCAGCGTCATGTTCGTCGAGAGCAGGCGCGCGATGAAGCCGGCGAGCAGCCACGCGCTAAGGCCAACCCACCATGCGGATTTGCCTGCGTCGAGGCGCGCGGAGAACCGGTAGAGGAGCCAGTAGGTCAGCGTGAGGATGGCGATGATGGAGATCCAATAGGCGCCAATCAAAACGCTGCTGGTGTAGAGCGCGCGGCCATACAGCACCTGCGCAAACAACAAGGGCGGCACGCCGAGGTTGATCACATAGGTCATCACGACGGTGAGCCTTCGTGCGATGGCGCGCGCGGCAACATGCGAATGTGCGGAACCACGGAAGAGACTGAGCAGCACGGCGAGCAAGAGACCGCCCAGCAGCATCTCGACCGCAACAAAGTGGAGCGACAAGGTCACGATATGGAGCAGCTTGAAAAGCCAGATCGGCGCCGGCAAGGGAATGGGATCGACCGCGGGAAACGCATGCATAAACTAAGGTTCCTTTACTCTCCAGGCGAGGCCGGGCGATGGAGTGGGACAGCCGCTTTACACGAATACCATCGGCCGCCACACAAGAAAGTGTGAGAGGAATTCGGGTGAGACATTTGGACTGATTTGCTCCAATTTAGGGACAGATTTATCCGATTGGGTGAACGAGGGTCTGTGATCTCGGATACATGGGATTGTGACCTTATTGGATACGCTGCTGACTGACCGAGCGTCTCGGTTGGCACCGGGAAATGAAGTAAGCGGCGGCGGTTTGACTTTGGGCCTGGCCGTCCGCAGCGACCGAATCGAAAAGGCGTTTCATGCGGGGATGCAACTCATCGATGCAACTGACGCGGGCCGCGGACTACGGCGTGCGCGTGATGATCCACCTGGCAACGCTGCCGCCCGAGGTGCGCGCATTCCTTCCCGCTCTGGCCATGGCTACGGATGCGCCGGAGAGCTTTTTGTCGAAGGTTTTGCAAGCATTGTCGCGTGCCAAGCTGATTGAGTCCCACCGGGGAAAAGCGGGCGGATTTGTCATTCTGCCGCGCGGCCGGGGGGCTTCGATGTACGACGTGATTGCGGCGATCGACGGCCCCATTCGCCTGAATGTGTGCCTGGTCGCGGGGAAATCATGCGAGCGGAAGGCGTCATGCCCGGCGCATCCTGTTTGGGCAAAGGCTCAGCGTGCGATGCTGGAGGTTTTGAGTGCCGCATCAATCGAAGAAATGGCCGCGCGTGTGTCGGCCGAAGTGGCGCCTGCACCCTTGCGCGATGGAAGGATCCATTCCGGATCGCCGGTCTCGCTTTAACGCTAGACGACAGGCAGCTTGTGCTTCAAACGCTGCAGCTGGACTTGTCATTCATCGTGAAACAGGCACCCTTCGTTTTTTCGCATCCAACCCACCCAGGAGAAGAAAAGGATGCGAAGGACGAAGTTCGTTTTGTTGACGCTGAGCGGTGTGATTGGATTGGGCACGGGATGCCATACGAACACGGTCGACAAGGAAGCGTTCAAGTCGGCGATCAATAGCTATTACAGCGGGAAACAGGAGTGCGTTTGGTCATCTCCGGTGAAGTTTCCGGCACAGGCCGATACGTCGAACGACGAGCAGACCGAGGGATTCGACGCCCTGACGGATGCGGGGTTGCTGGCACGCAAGACGGCCGAGAAGAGCCGATTCCTGATCGGCTCGAAACAGGTGAACGATTACGACCTCTCAGACAAAGGCCGTTCGACGTGGACAGCCGACCAGACGCAGCCCGGTTATGGAAATTTCTGTTTCGGCCATCTGGAGGTGAGCTCGATCGACAGCTACGCGCCACCGGATGCCAACGCTGCACGATACAGTGTGACTTATCACTTCGGTGTGAGTGGTGTTCCCGATTGGGCAAATTCAACGGAGATGAAATCGGCGTTTCCTCGGATCGCCTCCGACACCGGCGCGCAACGGACGGCAACGGCGAACCTGGTGAAGAGCGACAACGGATGGCTGGTTGAGAATGTGCAGCCGGCATCGTCCTCAGGGACGTAGAATTTCGACGCTGTCGGCCCGATCACGACTCGCCACAAACGAAATCCGTATACTGGCATCAATGTTCCAGGCAACGCGTGCGGTGGCCATTTGGGTGTTGGTGTCGGCGGGATTTTCAGCGTTTCTCTGCGCTCAAAACGCATCTTCGCGCGCGGAATCCTTGTCGCAACAGGGCACGAAGCAGGATGTAAGCGGCCGGGCAGGAAATGCGGGCGGAGCGGCCGAGTCTCCGCACTCAATCCAACTGGACGCGCAGCACCGGCCGATCACTGCGGGCGGCTTTGTGAAGAGCGGCCCGGTCATTTTCGAAGATATTTCGGAAAAAGCCGGGCTGACAAAGTGGACGCACAAGATGGGCACGCCGGCGAAGACTTACCTGGTCGAGACTAAGGGTTCGGGCATTGGACTGATTGATTACGACAATGACGGATGGCTCGATATCTATGTTGTGAATGGATCGACCTTTGACGCGTTGGATGGCAAGGAAACGCCGCCACACGCCGCGCTGTTTCACAACAACCATGACGGAACGTTTACTGATGTAGCCGCGCAAGCAGGAGTGACGAATGATCGATGGGGCATGGGCGTGGCCATTGCGGACTATGACAACGATGGATGGCCGGACATTTATGTCACGAACTGGGGCACGAATCGGCTTTACCACAACAATCATGACGGGACATTTACCGATGTGGCGGAGAAGGCCGGTGTGACGCTGGGGAACTGGTCGTCGGGCGCGACATGGGGCGACTACGACGGCGATGGGCGCCTGGATCTATTTGTTGCAGGCTACCTTCATTTTGATCGCGACCATCTTCCGGTCGCCGAAGTCAACGGCGTGCGCAATGCATTCTGCATGTTTCGAGGTGCGCCCGTGAGTTGCGGCCCCCGCGGCTTGAAGGGCGAGCCGGATCACCTCTTCCATAACAACGGCGACGGCACGTTCACCGATGTGAGCGAGAAGGCGGGCGTAGCCGACAAGGCTGCCTATTACGGGCTCGGCGCGGTGTTCGCGGACGTGAACAACGACGGGAAGCCTGATCTGATCGTCGGGAACGATTCGACGCCGAACTATCTTTACTTGAACAAGGGCAACGGGACTTTTCAGGATGTAAGTTACGATTCGGGATTCGCCGTCAACGGCGTCGGCCAGGAGACGGCGTCCATGGGCCTCGCCGTGGGCGACTACGAGAACAATGGAAGACTGGATATCTTCGACACGACATTCTCCGACAATTACAAGCCACTTTACCTCAATGAAGGCGGGGCCAACTTCGCGGATGTCAGCTACGAAGTAGGTCTCGGCGAAATCACAGTTCCCTTCCTCAGTTGGGGTGATGCGTTTATCGACTATGACAATAGTGGATGGAAGGACCTGCTGATGTCCGATGGGCATGTGTATCCGGAGGCCGACAAATATCCGTGGGGCACGAGTTGGAAACAGCGGCCGATGCTCTTCAGGAACATCGCCGGCAAAAGATTTGAACCGGTGCCGGCGGTCGAAGGAACAGGACTCGCCGATGTGATTGCAGGCCGCGGCATGGCGGTGGGCGACTTGTTCAATGACGGGAAAATTGATGCGGTCATCAATGTAATGGATGGGCACCCGGTTCTGTTACGCAATGTCAGTGACGACAAGAATCATTGGCTCGAGTTGAAACTCGTCGGCGGTGGCAAATCGCCAACAAGCAAGGCGAGCCCGCGGGATGCCGTGGGAGCGACCGTTTACGTGAGCGCGAACGGCATGAAGCAACGTGGAGATGTGTTAAGCGGCGGCAGTTATCTGTCGACAAACGATCCGCGGCCGCACTTCGGATTGGGCCAGGCGACAAAGATCGATGATATCGAAGTGCACTGGCCGAGCGGCAAGATGGAGCACTTCACCGCCCCGGGCGTCGATCGCATTCTCACGATCAACGAAGGAAATGGGAAGTAATTCGGGCGGCTTTCACGGTTCCCTGACAAGGCCCATGGTAGTCTGCCGGTGTGTCCACGCTAGCAGAAGCCGATCCGGAACGAGACAACATTCCTCAATCTCATTCACACGCGCGCTTCACTGTCTGGCATGGAGCGACGCTGGCGCTGCTCGCCTTCGGTTATTCGGGATACTACTTCTGCCGGTCTAACTTGTCGGTAGTGCTGCCCGACTTGATCCAGGATCTTGCGCGCCACGGCATCAGTGCCAGTGAAGCGCAGGTGCGTCTCGGCTTTATGGCTTCGGCAGGAACGATGGCCTACGCGGTAGGGAAATTCATCTCCGGCTCGCTGGCCGATTTGTTTGGAGGCCGCCGCAACTTTCTCGCCGGCATGGCGGGGTCGATTCTCTTCACGATTCTGTTCGTGCTGAGCGGCGGATTTCCGCTGTTCACGCTGGCTTGGATCGGCAATCGACTGTTTCAGTCCCTGGGATGGGTCGGCCTGGTCAAGGTCGCGTCGCGCTGGTTTTCCTACTCGACTTACGGAACCGTGATGGCGGTACTAAGCCTGAGCTTTCTTTTTGGCGATGCGGGCTGCCGTTGGGTGATGAGCCAACTGATGGCGCACGGTGTGGGATGGCACGGCGTATTTCTGGCTGCCGCCGGATCGCTGGCTGTGCTGCTGGTGGCGAATCTCATGTTGCTGCGCGAGACGCCGGAAGAGCGTGGATTGCCGGCGCCGGAGGCGAATCCGCTGAATGTCTATGGGAGTGACGGACACAGGAGTGAGGAGCGCGTAGGGCTGCTGGCGATTTTGCGGCCGTTGCTCGCGAGCTTCCCCTTCTGGATGGTGTGCCTGCTGTCATTGGGAACGACGCTGCTGCGGGAGACCTTCAACTTTTGGACGCCAACGTACTTTGTGCAGTACGTGGGGTTGACGAGCAGCGTGGCCGCAGCTCGCAGCGCACTCTTCCCCCTGTTCGGCGGCATCAGCGTGCTTGTAGCCGGCGTGCTGAGCGACAAGCTCGGATTGAATGGCCGCAACGTGGTGCTGGTGGGCGGAATGGCGGCGAGCACTGTATGCCTGTTACTGCTGGCGCGGACTCCGGGTCACGCAAGCCAGTGGACGCCGGTGGTGTTGGTAACGCTGGTGGGATTTCTGCTGCTGGGACCTTATTCCTATCTTGCCGGTGCGATGAGTTTGGATTTTGGCGGCAAACGCGGCAGCGCCACTGCGGCGGGAATCATCGATGGAGTGGGCTACCTGGCTGGGTGGTTGTCGGGCGATACGGTGGCGCGCGTGACCGTTGCGTTTGGCTGGAAGAATGCTTTTCTCGCATTGGCGGGTGCTGCGTTTCTTACCGCGCTCGTGGCGCTGGTGCTGGTGGCGCATCAGAGGCTGCACAAGCCCCGAAGCGCGGAGGCTTGACACGAGATGCGCATGATCGAATCCATCGACGAGGTGTTTGATGTACTGGCGGGCGGCGGACGCGAGGCTTATTTCGGCGAGCCGGTCACGGTGCTCGAGCACAGTCTGCAGGCCGCCTGGTTTGTGCAGCGGAAAAATGCGGAGTCATCCCTCGTCGTTGCCGCATTGCTGCACGACTTTGGGCATCTGCTTCATGAAGAGGGTGAAGATGCGGCGTCTCGTGGCGTCGATATGCGGCATGAAGAATTAGGCGTGGAAGCTCTCAAAGATCACTTTCCAGCCGCGGTGCTCGATCCAATCCATCTGCACGTAGCGGCGAAGCGGTATTTGTGCTTTGCCGAGCCCAACTATTTGGCGGCCCTCTCGCCGGCCTCGGTGCAGAGCCTGCGGCTGCAGGGCGGTCCGATGTCATCGGCTGAAGCAGAAGCATTCCTCGCGTCGCCCCATGCGCGCGACGCGATCACGTTGCGGCACGCGGACGATGCGGCCAAAGTCGAGGGCCTTGCCGTTCCTGCATTGGACTCCTATCGGCCCCTCGTCGAGGCGCTCTGGCGTTAAAGTGAGACGCGGCGTTTTACAAACTCCGCCGGAAGTGTTTCAATTCTGTTTATTGAAACAGGGGTGCTCCACGAAGTGGGGCTGAGATAATACCCTAGAACCCGATCCGGATAATGCCGGCGTGGGAAGTTTTCCGAAGCAAAGCGGCCTTCCTCTTTCAAGCGCGAGTTCTCCTGTTTCACCGAGTTGAAGCAAGGGGAATGTATGCCAAGGCCTGCAACCGCTGTCACGGATCGGATCTCTCACCAGATATTGCAAGGCATTTGTTCCCCAGCCAATCGCTGCACGCGATTGACGGCGAGGTTCATCGTATTCACTTGTCTTGCAAGTCCCCTCTTCGCGATCGCGCAAAGTGAATCGAAAAAGCCTTCAGAAACCGGTCAAAAGACCGAACCCAGAAACCCTGACGCACAGAAACTGCCGCGCGTGACGACCACCATCGAAGTGCACGGCGAGGTGAAAGATGATTACCTTTCCGGCGCGACGACGGCAGGCAGCTTAGATGGCACATTGCTGAAAGAAACGCCGCTCTCCGTTACATCCGTTACGCGCGCGGTACTGAGCGATCAGGTGGCACGCGTGCTCTCGGACGTGGTGAAGAATGATGCGTCGGTGGGCGAAGATTATGCGCCGGTTGGCTATTACGGCGATTTTGAAATTCGTGGTTTTCCGCTTGACCTGGCAACGGCCCTGCAGATCAATGGCATGACCATTGCAGGCGAACAGGATGTTCCGCTCGAGAATAAGGAGAGCGTGGAGATTGTGAAAGGCATCGCCGGGGTGGAGAGCGGCGTTGCGTCTTCGGGCGGACTCATCGATTACGTGACGAAGGAACCGAGCGCGCAACAACATCCAGCCATCGACCTGGCCACCGATCACCGCGGAACATCCTACGGCGCACTCGATGTAGGCCATGTTTTTCAGGGTGGGCTTGAGCCGGGCATTCGCCTCAATCTTGCCGGTGAGGATATTCACACCTATGTGCAGCATGCCGATGGATGGCGCGGTGTGGGCGCGGCCGATAGCGTGTTGCGCTTTGGCGCGAGCACGAATCTGTTCTCCGATTTCGAATACCAGCACAAAGTGCAGCGGTCGGAAGCGGGTTATCAACTGCTGGGTGGAACGACGACTCCTGAGCCGGTCTTTCCTTCCACGATGCTGGGATACCAGGCCTGGAGCAAACCGAATACGTTTGATGTTTTCAACGCAGGCTCACGGCTGGAGCACCGGTTCAATACGCAATGGACCGCGCGGTTGAGCGGCTCCTATAGCCACTCTTTAATTGACGACAACGTAATCTGGCCTTACGGTGCAGCGCTCGATGCGAATGGCAACTCGCTTTGCCCCAATGCGCCGCTGTATTTTTTCTGTCCCGACGGCAGCTATGAAATCTACGACTATCGCAGCCCCGGCGAGTTACGCATCGATGCAGTGGGCCAAGCGCTGGTCACGGGCCACCTCACAACGGGCAAGATCTCGCAGGACGTTGTCGGCGGCGGTTCGCTCTTCCATCGCAGCGTCGATCTTTCGCCGACCATTGTCTACACTCCGCTGGGCGTAGAGAACGTTTTTCAGCCGGACATTGAGTATGCGCCGGAAAGTCCTTACCAGCAGGCGGGCCCAGCAACACTCGCGGACTTTGACCACCAGGTGTCGGAAATTGTGCAGGACCGCGTGCATTTTCCCGCGGGCGTCACGGCGCTTGCAGGAGGACGATTTGTGCGGATCAGCGATTTCAATTATGCGACTGCCCGCACGCTGTGGCTTCCGCAATATGCGCTGACCTACGCACCGGTAAAGGATGTGACGCTGTACGGCAACTATGGGGTGTTGCTTTCACTTGGGCAACAGGCGCCGTGGTGGGTGGACAATGCGAATCAGTTTCTGGATCCGTTTTTTACGCGGCAGGAGGAGGTGGGCGTGAAATATCAGCGCCAGATTCTGCTGACAGCGGATCTATTCAGAATGCGGCAACCATTCTTTTATCCGCGGATGCTTCAAGCGCCTGACAGCTTCTGCACGACCAATCTCTCGACCGGAGGAAGCGTGGCGGCGGGAGATTTGTGCTTTGAGTCGGATGGACACGAGACACACGATGGGGTGGAACTGAGCGCGCAGGGCAAGGCTGCGAGCTGGTTGCAATTGACCGGTTCGGCGACGGCGATGAAGGCAACATCGACAGACACCGGCACAAGTGCATTCGATAGCAAGCAGGTGATCAACGTGTCGCGTGTGCACACGACACTCTTCGCGGATATGCTGGTGCCGCATACGAGTGGCCTGCACCTAATGCCCGGCTGGAGCTATACGAGCCGCAAGGAAGCAACCCGCGACGATGCGGTGAGCGTGCCGGGTTACAACTTATTCAATCTCGGGGCGCGCTATACGCCCGGAGGCGAACAGGGCCGCATGACCCTGCGACTTTATGCGGACAACATTTTCAATAAGCGCTATTGGAAGGACACCGGCGCCAGCTATGGAGATACATTCATCCATCAAGGCGCGCCGGCCACCGTGCGGCTTTCGGCGCACTATGTGTTCTAGCTTGAAGAACGACGGACGACTGAGATGAGCGCAGGAACAAAAGCGCACGGGATGGATGGAACGCTGGTGGAGCCGGATTGGCCGCCCCTCGTTCTCGATGAAGTACACACGCTTCTTCGGCAGTATCAGGGATGCGATGGGCCGATTGAGATCTTATCGGTGAGCCCGCGACCGTTTTCGGCCGCGAGCGTGGTGAAGGTAGGCGGCCGGCGCATCTTCGTCAAGCGGCATCATCGCGACGTGCGCGACAAAGAGGGGCTGCTCGAAGAGCATCGCTTCCTTGAATACTTGTGGACTCAAGGTGCGGATGTGCCGCGCGTGCTTGCTGCATCCTCGGGAGAAACCGCGATTGAAAGCGGTGAGTGGACTTATGAAGTCCATGAATCGCCTGCAGGGATTGACTTGTACGAGGAAGCGATCTCGTGGACACCGTTTCGCTGCGCATCTCACGCGCATGCTGCCGGGAAGGCACTTGCGCGGCTCCATCAAGTGGCGCGCGGCTTTGCCGAGCCACCGCGCAGGCCGCGGCCGCTGGTGGCAAGCTTCACAATCTTTGCCGCAAAGGATGCAGCCGCGGAGATGAATCGCTATCTGGCTGCGCGGCCTGCGCTCGGGAATTACTTTCAGGGACGCAGTAATTGCGACGAGGCCCTCGAACTCCTTGCTCCTTTTCACGCCGAATTGTTGCCGCTGATCCCGGCGCTTGCGCCGTTGTGGACACACAACGACCTGCATGCCTCGAATCTGTTTTGGAGCGACGCAACCGACCAAGCGCAAGCCGCGGCAGTTATCGACTTCGGTCTGGCGGATCGCACGAATGCAATGCACGACCTTGCGCATGCGATCGAGCGAAACATTGTGGAGTGGCTGACCCTGGTCAACGATCCGGCGCACCCAGATGCGGTGGCGGTTCATTTCGATCATCTCCATGCTCTGCTCGAGGGATATGAGCAGGTGCGACGCCTCTCGGCGGAAGAGGCTGCGGCCCTGGCGCCAATGACGGCGCTTTGTCACGCGGAATTTGCCCTGTCGGAGAGTGATTACTTCTTAAGCGTGTTGCACTCGGAAGAAAAGGCGCCCATGGCGGCGGAAGGCTGGCTGGTTGGGCACGCACGGTGGTTCCACAACGCAGCCGGGCGGCGACTGATGGATGCCCTGCGTCGCTGGGCAGACGAGCGGAAGCCGTCCGCAACTGGAGCGGCACGGCCATGACCTGGACGATGATCGCGAACTATCTCGGCGAAAATTGGCTGGAAATTGCGGGTTTTCTCACGACAGTGCTGGGTATCTGGCTCACGACGCGGCGCACTTTGCTGTGCTGGCCCGTGATTCTTGCCGCGGACATTTTCTACCTGATCGTCTTTTATCGCGCGCAGCTTCTTTCCGATGCGTTATTGCAAATTTTCTTTTTGATCTTCACGCTTTACGGTTGGTGGAATTGGTGGCGCGGCGTTCGGGAAGAGGGCGAGGTTCGTGTCGTTCCGCTGGGATTTCCCGCGATGGTGATTGCGGTGGTTGTCGGAGCGGTTGGCAGCGTTGCGCTTGGAGAGTTGGCGAAGCGACTTCACGCGGCTCTCCCCTTCCTGGACGCTACGCTGACCAGCTACAGCCTTGTTGCGAGTTGGTGGCAAGCGCGCAAACATACAGCAAACTGGTGGTTGTGGATTGCTGTCGATGTTACCTATATCGGTGAGTATCTCTACAAAGATCTGCGCGCAACGGCACTGCTTTACGCGATTTTGGTTGGGCTGGCTGTGCTTGGGCTGCGCGACTGGCGGCGAGCGGCACAAACGTATCAGATGGCAGCTTGAACGACGTTGTGTAATGCCTGACCGGCGATGTAACGACGCAACTCGTCTTCGGCTATTTTGATGGAGCGCGGCGCGAACTGCGGCGACGAACCCCCAATATGGGCAGTGATCAGAAGATTTGGACACTTCCAGAGAGGGTGTCCGGCGGGAAGCGGTTCGGGATCGGTGACATCAAGAGCGGCGCGAATCCTGCCTGCATTCAGAGCATCCACGAGCGCATCGGTATCGACAATAGGACCCCGCGCGGCGTTCACCAGCAGCGCACCCTGTTTGAGAAGACTGAGTTGGCGCGAGCCGATGAGATGATGAGTCTCCGCAGTTGATGGCAGGATGAGGATGACCACGTCGGCCTTCGGAAGCAGGCTCTCGAGTTCGCCGACGGGTTGGACTGATGGATCTTTACGCGGTGTGCGCGCAACGCGCAGAAGCTGGACACTGAATGGAACGAGCATTCGTTCTATTTCTTTGCCAATCGCACCGTAGCCCACAAGTAGAACCGTTTTGCCCGTGAGCTCCTCCTGCATCACAGGAGGGTAATGGGGACGTGGATCGCCGGTGATTCGCGTGTAATGCGCAGTGGCCTCGAAACGGCGCTTCCACTCGCCCGACCGTTGAACATCGAGATAGAGAGGAAGATATTTGAGCATCGAAAGGATCGCGGATATCGTCCACTCGGCGGTGGAGATATTGTGTGCACCTCGAGCATTGCAGATCGTGACATGGGGTCCCATGGCGCCGGGAATCCACTCAGTGCCCGCCATGAGCGACAAGACCAGCCGCACGCCCCGCAGATGAGGCACAATGCGCTGGGCTCGCGTTGGATAGGGATCGGGAATCCAAACATCGATTTCGATGTCGTGGTCGAGTTTGTCAGACAGAGAGATTAGCTCGACTTCCGTGGGGAAACCGGCGAAGAGGTCGGCAGAAATGGTTGCGGGGAATCCCACTCGTAGCATAGAACTATTTCGGCCGCATCGTCGGCGCTCAAATCCTATGCTACACGGTTGTGATGCTTGACAGCCGGGGCTCGGCTTGAGCGTGTCATGCTTGAACAGCGGGGATCCGACGGAAGGGATTTGAAAGATGCGGCTGATGGCAAACCAGACGTGGTCGCAACAACAACTGGTGAAAAAGCTCCAGGTCGACCGTCCCGAGCGAGCAGGCTGGCTCAGTTTCGAGCACCGCCGTTTGCTGATCCACGCTGCTAAAACTGCACTTTCTGCCGCGCTCTGCTGGTGGCTTGCAACGCGCTTCGGCTTGCACGACGGCTATTGGGGCGCAATTAGCGCAATTATCGTGCTCCAATCCAACTTCGGGTCGACCATTACCGCGTCGCGCGATCGACTGCTCGGCACATTGATCGGGGCGGTGCTCGGCTTTTCGTTTTCACTCTTCGGCGCGTTGCCATGGAACTACTTTCTTGCCGTGTTTGCGGCAATGACCGTCTGCGGGCTACTAGGATTTCGCAGTAGTTCGCGGCTTGCCGGAGTCACCATCACGATCGTGATGCTGGTTCAAAATGGCACCTCGCATTGGACGGTCGCGCTTGATCGCGTGGGGCAAGTTGTCCTGGGCATCGTGGTCGCGCTTTTAGTCTCAACGCTTGTCTTTCCGGATCGTGCCCGACTTCGATTGCGCGATGGTCTTGCGCAGGAGTTCCTCGTTCTTGGCGCTTTTTTCGAGGCGATCCTGCAAGGATTTGGCGGCATGCCAAACGCGAATCTGACAACGACGCGTGAGAATGCATTGGCCTTTCTGCGCAGCAACAACGAACTGCTCCAAGCAGCTCGCAATGAGCCTTCTGGAGGGCCAGGATGGCGCGAGGGGCTAGGCATGTCGGCGCAGTTTGGACGCTCGATCTTCGACGCTCTTGTGGCCTTGGAATTCGCGGTGCGGGATAGTCACGATGACAAATACGTGCAGCAGCTAGAGCCTGCGCTCGGAAAGCTTGCCGCGGACATTCGCAGCGGCTTTCATTATCTCGCCGGTTGCATCCACGCATGGCGGTTTCACGTGCCGCCGAAGGAAATCAATCTTGAAGAAGACATTGCGCAACTTGAGGCGCGCATGGCAGATGTGCGGCCCACTGGGTCGCAGTTTTCTCAAGCAGAACTTCTGCGCGCCTATGCGGTGCAATTGCACCTGAAGCAACTTGCTCGCCTGCTGCGCGCCTCTCGGGTTGAAACCAGCCAGGCGATCGGCGAAGCGCAGAAATAGAGCGGTTCTGCACTTCAAGCGAAAAAGCGGCGCAACGATTCGACGCAAGCCTCAATCTCGGGAATGCTGATGGCATAGCCGAAGCGGAGATGCCCCTCGCCCTGGGCGCCAAATACCGATCCAGGAATTGTGGCGATGTGCGCCTTGTCGAGCAAAATCTGCGCGGCGGTTCGGCTGTTCTTATTGATCTTCTCGACATTGGGAAAAGCGTAGAACGCGCCCGCTGGAGGATTGCATGCCAACCCCACTTCATTCAGCGCAGAAACGAGCAAGTCGCGACGCTTTCGATATTCCTCGCGGTAAGCGGCTATCCGCGTCTCCGGCGTTTTAAGCGCGTAGATCATCGCATGCTGCACCGGTGTGGCGACGCCGTTCGTGGAGTAAAGGACGATTTTGCGGAGCGCTGTCATGAACGGCTCTTGCGCAACCGCATATCCGGCGCGCCATCCGGTCATAGCGTAGGTTTTTGAGAAGGTGAAGCAGGTGATAGTTCTCTCAAGCAAGCCGGGAAGCGAGGCGATGGATACATGCTCGCTGTCGTACACGAGGTCTTCATAGGCCTCATCGGCAATGACGACGAGGTCGCGTTCGATCGCGAAGGAAGCAACTTCTTCCGCTTCTGCGCGCGTGAAGACAAGGCCGCTGGGATTCTGCGGCGTGTTGTAGTAGATCGCTCTCGTCTTCGGCGTGGAAAATTGAGCAAGCGTGTTGCGAATTCCGTTACGACGCGCGGTTGCGGTCGGCACAAGCAATGGCCTCGCCTGGGCACCTATCACAAGATCGCCTATCGGTGTCCAATAGGGCGAGAAGACCAGCGCATCGTCGCCGGGGTCAAGCACACTTTGAAAGGCCGCATACAAGCCCTGCGAGCCGCCGACAGTTGCAATGACTTCGTCGGTCGTGACGTGAATGCGGTTTTTCGACGCCAGTTTTTCGACGAGTGCCTTGCGCAGAACGGGCAGGCCGGAGGAAGGCGCATAGTGCGTTTGATTCTCGACGAGCGCCCTTACCGCAGCAAATTTGATGTCTTCCGGCGTTTCAAAGTACGGCTCGCCGCCATGCAGCGCGTGTACTTGCAGACCTTCCGCACGCATCGCCATCACCTTGTTGCGAATCTGCACAATGTCAGAAAACCCTACCTCATCCAGCCGCCTCGCTAGCCGGATTCCGCTCTGTTTCGTCGCCATGATTTGGTGTCCTTTCGCCAGAAGGGGAGGGTTTTCTTTTCAGGATACCCGATGAGGATTGAGATGCGCGTCAGTTCGAAAAAAGCGAATGCGATGATGC
>OBLW0100001122.1_pt1 | contig 23018 bp, 19 predicted proteins | sample 1520161 | NCBI WGS metagenome assembly OBLW01 (sample SAMEA3539309, study PRJEB22396) | soil metagenome | biome: tundra; feature: field; material: soil | place: USA | collected 2010-05 | depth 0.15 m | reverse complement strand
ACGTATCGCACAAACTGCTGCGCTGGTTCGTGCCGTTCTACCTGATTTTCATGTTCCTGGCGAGCGGTGTGGCGGCCTTTGGTTCGGCGTGGTGGGCCGGCATGCTGGCCGCACAGGTTGCATTCTATGTGCTCGCCGTGTTTGCCTGGCGCACGCCCAATCGGGTAGCGCTTCCGTTCCGCGTTCCTTACTACTTCTGCATGGTGAATTTGGCGGCGCTAAGGGGCATATTGCGCGGCGTCCGCAGACAGCAGCGCCCGGTGTGGACTCCGAACAGGGGCAGGACGTGAGCGATGGAGAGTCTCTGCTGGCAAAGAAATATTCTGAACTTATCGCAGCGGTAGAAAAATGCATTCGCAGCGAGTTAAAGACGGCGTGCGCAAGCCGAACGTTTTGATTGTTTCATATCTATTTCCGCCGATGGGCGGCATTGCGGTGCAGCGCGCGCTCAGTCTGGCCCGGTATTTGCCGCACTGCGGGTATGACGTCCACGTACTGAAGGCCCGCAATGCGGTTGGTCCGGTGTACGATTCTAGTCTGCTCAAACATGTTCCCGATTCGATCTCGATTCATTCTGCGTTTACGCCCGAGATCCCATTTGAGCTTCGGCAGAGAATCTGGAAGTGGATATCGGCCAGCACTGGGCGCGTGCGGCTACCCGGTTCAGCAAGACCGGCCGGCGGACCGTCGCTGGCAACGCGGTTGGCTCAGAGAGTGTTCTGCCCGGAGCCGGAAATCGTGTGGGTGCCGTTTGCGGTGCGCGCCGCGCGCCGCGTCGTGCGCCGCCACCACATTGACGCCGTGCTCGTGACCGCTCCACCCTTCTCGGCTTTCCTGGTGGGAACGGCACTCAAGACGAGCTTCCCGAACCTGAAGCTCATCAGCGATTTCCGAGATGAGTGGTTGACCTTCTATCTCAACAACAACGAGTTTCAGAGCAACGCCTACACACGGCGCCGCGCTGCGGAGATCGAACGCACTACTGTGGAACTTTCCGATCTAGTGGTGGCAGTGACGGAATCCTCATTGCGGGAGATTCGGGAGCGCTATCCCACACAGCCGCACACCAAGTTTCACTGCCTGCCAAACGGCTACGATCCTGTCGTTCTCGTAGACTTCAAGCCGCGCCGACACGAAGGTAGGAGAGTGATCGTGACGCACATGGGGACGATTTACAAGAACTCGTCGCCACGCTATTACCTCAAAGCGCTCGACTCGTTGCCAGAGGAGGCCCGCGAGCGCTTCGAGACCCGATTCATCGGCCGTGTGGTGGACGGCGAGCGTCCGTTTCTCGACTCCAGCCTCAGCCCTGTCAAGATCCTCGGCTTTATGCCGCAATCTGAGGCATTCCGCTACGTGGAGGAGACGGACTATCTATTGTTGACCATGACCGATCCAATCAGTATACCTGGCAAGTTCTACGAGTATATGGCTACCGGAAAACCAATTCTGGCTCTTTCGCCGCCGGATGGGGAAGTTCAGCAGATTCTGCGGGAGACCGGAGCGGGTTGGTGCGCGGATCCTGGCGACCAGCAGGCCATTCGCCAAATGCTACTCCGCGCTTTGGCACAGGCGGAGGCTGGTAGCTGCGAATACGAGCCTAATTGGGAGGCTATCCGACGGTACGAGCGCCCGCGGCTTGTGGAAGAGTATGGAAGGCTGATTCGGGAGGTCCTGGAGTCTGCTCAGGCTGTGGCGGATAAATAATCGCGGAGGACAGTCACGCAACGGACGGCCGCGTTGCCATCCCAGTACTTTGGAATACGGCCAGTTTTAGGCGCCCGCTTCACCTCGTCCCAGGCAGCCAGGATAGTTTCTTTGCGAGTGCCCGCGAGCGTGTTTGTCCCTTCGTCGACGGTGACCGGTCGTTCGGTGTTATTGCGCAGCGTGAGGCAAGGGATGCCGAGTGCAGTAGTTTCCTCTTGAATACCGCCGGAATCGGTAAGGACCACCGAAGCTTTCGACATTAGGCAAAGAAATTCGGTATACGCCAGTGGGTCGGCCAGATGGATTCGGCCCCTTACTGGTATCCCGCAACCGGCCAGACTCAATCGTGTACGTGGATGCACCGGAAAGTACAACGGTACCGTTTCCGAGATAATCGCCAAGGCACTCAGAATCTCGCCGAACTGTTCTTGATCATCGACGTTGGCTGGCCGGTGGAGTGTGACTACGCCGTAGGGTTCGCCTTTAATGTGGAGCCGGTTCAAGATATCCGAGGATTGCGCCTTCTCCAGATTCAGTCGCAGAGAATCGATCATGACGTTGCCGACCAGATAAATGCGCTCGCTGGGGATTCCTTCCGCAAGCAGGTTTCGCCGGCCACTCTCTTCGCTGGCCAACAGAATATCGGAAATGGCATCGGTAACTACACGGTTGATCTCCTCAGGCATCGACCGGTCGAAACTCCTCAATCCAGCCTCCAGATGGACCACAGGAATCTGCAGTTTCTTGGCTACCAGCGCTGAGGCGACGGTGGAGTTGACGTCCCCTACAACCAACACGCCGTCGGGCTGCACTTCGAGCACAACCGGTTCGAAGCGCTTCATCACCTCCGCTGTCTGCTGTGCGTGCGAGGCGGAACCTACCTCGAGGTTGAAAGCCGGCTGGGGCAGTCCAAGTTCACGGAAAAATTGGCCGGACATCGCCTGATCGTAGTGCTGACCGGTATGCACCAGCACCGGATCGAATTCCGGGGCTTGCTCTAGGGCCCGCATGATTGGAGCAAGCTTCATGAAGTTCGGGCGTGCTCCCCCGACGCATATCAACTTCTTTGGCTTCATCGGTATTCAGCGACGACTCGACCGTTCTCCTTAGCACTTCGCGCGCCATTTGTTCCTAAGGACATAGACGGCGGGTTGGCCAAGATTAAAACACTTTAATGAAGGCGTTGGAGCGACCGGTTTGGATGTATACTTCGGAGAACCCAAGAAGCCAAAATGCAGATCCTGGTTAACATCGTCTGAAGAGCTGGGCTACAGTGAGGTTGATGCCTGTTACCGCGCAGGAAGAGATCGCCGCTCGCGAGCGCTTCGCCTTTGGGCAAAACTGGCAGCGTTTCCTATCTGTCCTTGACGAGGGGCGCATCGCAAGGGCGGAAGACTCCCTGCGCCGCATGCTCGAAGTTTCCGATTTACGCGGCAAGGCGTTCCTGGACATCGGCTGCGGCAGTGGTCTCTTCAGCTTGGCGGCGCGCCGTCTGGGAGCCCTCGTGCATTGCTTCGATTTCGATCTGCAATCGGTAGCATGCGCCAAGGAATTGCGCCTGCGGTACTTCCCGCAAGACCCGGACTGGCGCATAGAAGAAGGCTCAGCCCTGGATGCCGGTTACCTTGCCAGCCTGGGCTCGTTTGACGTGGTTTACTCGTGGGGAGTTCTGCATCATACCGGCGCCATGTGGCAGGCTCTGGACAACGTCGGTAGACTGGTAGCGCCAAGCGGGAAGCTGTTCATCGCCATTTACAACGATCAAGGCAAGATCAGCGACCTCTGGCGAGCGATCAAGCGAACTTACAACCGGTTGCCTGGCGGTCTGCGCTTCCTGGTCACAATTCCGGTGCTAGTGCATTTCTACTGGCGGAGCACGCTAAAGGACTTTCTGCGCGGGAGGCCGTTCGAGACATGGCGGAACGCGGGCCAGGAGCGTGGCATGTCTCCCTGGCGAGATTTGATCGACTGGGTAGGCGGTTATCCCTTTGAGGTCGCCAAGCCGGAGGCCATCCTGGATTTTTATTTGCGCTGCGGCTTCGCATTGACGCGTTTAACCACCAAAGGTGGGTTGCTGGGTTGCAACGAATACGTCTTCATCCGCAGGACAGCAGAGCAGCGTTGAGGGCCTCCCAACCAGGTTTAGAGACGGCGCCGCCCGGTTTGCCGTGCAGGAGCGTGTAATAGGAGAATTGATCTTGGCTATGAAGGCTCTGATCAGAGAATCCGGCTGGCTGATCGGCTCGGAATGCGTCCGCCAACTCTCGGCTGAGGGCTGGGAGGTTATCGGGATCGACAACGATATGCGTTCATAAGACTGACAACTGGACGCCTCAGTCCAGAGGAGCACATTGTACACACATGATGAGCGATACACGTCTCGGCGACAAAAGAATCGTGATCGTCGGAGCAGGCCCGACGGGTCTGGGTAGCGCCCACCGCCTTATTGAATGTGGTATCCGAAACTTTGTGGTGCTGGAGCGCCAACCTCACCCTGGAGGTTTGGCATCCTCATTCGTGGATGACCACGGTTTTACTTGGGACGTGGGAGGTCACGTCCAGTTCTCTCATTATCAGTACTTTGATGACCTCATGGACCGCTTGCTGCCGAATGACTGGTTGTGGCATGAGCGGGAGTCCTGGATCTGGATGCAAAATGCCTTCATCCCATATCCGTTCCAGAACAATATCCGCCATCTTCCGCAGGACGTCATGCGCGAGTGCCTGAGAGGTTTGATCCGAGCTGTCAGCCAAAGGAATGCTGCGCCTGCAAATTTTGCTGAGTGGATCCGCTCCAACTTTGGAGAGGGGATTGCACGCCATTTCATGCTTCCTTACAACTTCAAGGTGTGGGCGTACCCACCTGAGGAGATGGATTTTCAGTGGGTTGGGGAGCGCGTCGCACAGGTGGACTTGGAGCGCATAGTCTTCAACGTGCTGGACGGCCGCGATGATCTTTCTTGGGGGCCCAATAACCGGTTCCGGTTTCCGCGGCGGGGCGGCACCGGCGAGATCTGGCGGCGTTTAGCAGCAAGCCTACCGGGGGACCATATCCGATACAACACCGGAGTGGAATATCTCGACTCGACCCACAAGAGGCTCCGGCTTACTGACGGTAGCACCGAACCCTTTGACATCCTCATCTCGACGATGCCATTGGACATGCTGGTGAAACATTCCGATCTAAATGAGTACAAAAGCTGCGTGGATCTGCTGAGATACTCAACCGTACACGTGATCGGCATCGGCCTGAAGGGCGAACCGCCGCCCTCTCTCAGGCCGAAGTGCTGGATGTATTTTCCAGAGGCGAACTCTCCGTTTTACCGGGCAACGGTATTTTCGAACTACTCGCCGCACAATGTTCCGAATGCCTCGTCCCAATGGTCGCTGATGGTTGAAGTTGCCGAGTCCCCGTGCAAGCCGGTTGAAACGGAACGACTGATAGACGAAGTAATCTCAGCACTTCTTGAGAATCGCCTTGTCGACTCCGCTAGTCACATCGTGAGCGTATGGAAGCATTCGGCCTGCCATGGCTACCCCACCCCTTACCGGCGCCGCGACGATGTGATCAATTCGGTGCTCCCTGCTCTTGAGTCCTGCGGCGTTTACAGCCGCGGGCGTTTTGGGGCATGGAAATACGAAGTCTCGAACCAGGACCATTCTCTGATGCAAGGCGTGGAATTGATCGATCATCTTGCTCTAGGTGTCCCCGAGGTCACACTTTTCCGCCCTGACTTAGTGAATCAGGCCAAGCGCTGAGAGGCCAGAAGCGCAGGAGTTGGCAGACCACTCGCAATAGGGACAGGATAAAACTCGGCGCTGCGGCCAAGAACGTAACATAACGGTCAGGGTCATCGCTGAGTCTGGGGGTGTTGTTGCAACACTCGATCATAAACCGCTAGATACCGTTCGATCACTGATTTGATGCCGTACTGGCCTTCGACCTTTGCCCTTCCGGCCCGCCCATGTATCGCAATCAGGCTGGGGTTGGCGATGTACCACTGAATGGCTGTGGCCAGAGCCGCAGGACTGGCGGGGGGGACCAGAAACCCCGTCTGCCCTTCATCAACCAGTTCCGGATTCCCTCCGACACGGGTGGCAATCACCGGGAGCCCCGAGGCCATGGCTTCCAGGATTGTATTCGACATACCTTCGCCGAGAGAAGGCAGCACGAACAAATCAAACGACCGTAGGCATTCGGCCACATCCCGGCGCTCACCTGGGAGCCAGGCAGCTTGTTCGGCACCGGCGTCCCGCAGTAACTGAAGGCACGACTCGCGCAATGGTCCCTCGCCGATGAGCACGAGCCGCAGCCGGTCGTGGCCCGTGACCTTGCGCCTCCGAAGCTCAAGAAAAGCGCGGACGAGCGTCAGTTGATCTTTGACCGCCTGCATTCGCCCCACAGTTCCGATCACGAAGCTATTTTCGGAAGCAAAGCCGTAGAGTGCTGAGCAGCTGTCTCGCGACGCAAGGGGATGAAAACGGTCGCAATCCACACCGTTGGAAATCTGCGTAATTTGGCAAGCTCTAATTCCATTCTTTACGGCCAGCCAGTCTGCTAGATCTTTGCTGACCGCGGTGTAGTGGTGAATTACCGGGCGAAGCGCTTTTCGCAGCACGTTGTATTTACGGTTATCTCCATAAAGGTCATAGACATCCCGGCCGTGTTCGCCATGCACGCGGGCAGGAACGCCTGCCAGGAAGCCGCAGACCTGTCCTTCCAACGTACCGAGGTTTCGCGTGTGCAGAATCGCAGGCTTTAGGTCATGTAGTAACCGCCATAAACGCTCATAAGCAAGGAGATCCTTTCCTGGGCGCTTGTGAATGGCAAATATTGGAATATCGCGCCGGCTGATTTGGTGACGAAAGTCGGTGTAATCCGCCATGCAGACGATGGCTTGCCGATACTTCTCGGCAGGAATGTACTCTATCAACTTGAGAATTCCGCTCTCCAGGCCACCGACATCAAACCGATATACCAAGTGTGCAATCAGTGGCGGAAGAACGTGATTCGGCCCTGGTCCGGCTAATTCCATTTTGGGGAATGAGAACGTCATCACTCATTGGCGGCAATGCCGGGCACTTGGTGTCTTGATCGAACCCATTCAATAAAGTGCTTCACACCATCCGAGAAGGAGGTGGCTGGATCGTAACCCAGCAGCGCACGAGCCTTAGAGACATCTGCGTAGGTGATGGGCACATCTCCCGGCTGCACAGGCAATCTTTGAAGGACCGCTGTTTTTCCGAGCAACCGTTCGATGGTGGTGATAACCGTTTTCAGATCTATGGGATGCGAGTTGCCCAAATCGAAGATTTCGAACTTGCAGTCGTACGCCAGCGCGGCAAGAACGCCCTGTACGATATCGTCGATAAAGGTGTAATCCCGACCACTGGTGCCGTCACCGAAAACTGGAATTGCCTTGCCACACTCGATCATGCCTGGTGAACTTGTGAATTGCTAAATCAGGCCCCTGGCGAGGGCCGTACACAACTCAAGAAGCGTAGGCAGACGACCGGCATCCTGTACAGGTGGGAGTACGTATAGCAGAGGTGCTCGCCAGCCAATTTGGTCGCCGCATAAGGCGATATCGGCCGGCTAACATGGTGACTCTTTCGTACAATAGAGGTTGCTCTAGCAACGGCCGGACGCCAGCACGTGCCGCCAGATGGATCATAGCATCGGGCCGCACTTCTCGAATAGATTCTTCGCAACTGCATCGGCATCGCCGATATCTGCTTGGTAAAAACGGACTGCACTCCCCTGGCGGATCATCGTCAGATTATGTTCAATATCTGTTGTGGCAGCTAAAAATGATATGGTAACCGCACCGGCCAAGGCGGGCGTCATTAAGGGCAATACGTTCGGCGCTGGAAGTGGCGGGTTCTGCGTAGCGTGGGAGAGGTCAGCCCTTCATTCGGGTTGCAGGACTTAGAGGCCCCGGGCAATTCGTTTTCGTGCCGCGAATCCCACTGCCAGCAGCGCGGCCGACAGAAGGAGCACTGAGGATGGCTCGGGCACCGGCGAAAATATGTACTCCTGTCCAGTGCTTTGGATTTCCCCTACTATATCGTCGTTGTCATCTATCCCAAAGAATTGTATGTCGGTATTGCTTGTGAAATATATCTGTTCAATTATAGGGTCGACAAAAGTCAAGGGATCGGGGGATGGCGATGGCAGGCCATAGAGGCATGCGGAGACCAGGCCCGAGCACCCACTGAAAACCGCCAAATTATTATCGTTGAGGTCTACTGGGATAAGTTCGTTGTCGGTCGACCACAGTATCTGACCGTTATAGTAGGCAAACGTACCGTCCCACGTTGGGTTACTGGATAAACGGACCTCCCCTATCACGTAACCGGTCGCGTTGGTGAACGCGTCGGATATGGTGAAGTCGGGGTTTGGGGGGTTATTTGGATTCTCTGCGTAAAGCGAATCGTACACAGCGACTATGTCCGCAATTTGCCCACTGGTCGGACGATCGTATGTGCCGGTCGTGCACGCGGTGCCTCCGCACGGCCTGGCGATGAGGGGCGGAAAAATGTCGGCTGCCCCCGGTAGAGCTGCGAGTACAAGCGCTAGAAGGAACCTAAACATTGAGGCCTCCCAGGTGACAAGAGTTAGTAATCATTGCGCTTCTCCTGCGGTGAATAGAAATCATTCAAATCGCCTATGATCGACAAGGAATGATGGCGGCGAACCAGTTGCTCCGAAACATGCGACCCGATCAATCCAGCACCTCCCGTGACGAGAAGACGCCTTAAAAGACAACCGGCTCCCTTGTTTCGGCTGCGACGATGCGAGAGAACTCGGCTAGAACGTCTGCCGCTACGGTCCGCCAGGAGCGCTGCTGCGCCCAGGCTGCAATTGCCGCATGGTCCCATGTAACCTGGAAGGTGTGGTAAAGAGCGTCTTCGAGCCCGGCTTGATCGTTAATTGGGATCACGTGCCCATACGATTCCGACGCTATCAACTTGCGGATACCACCCACATCTGTTGCAATGACTGGTGTTCCGCAGGCAAGGGCTTCATGGACTACGTTGGGCCAGCCCTCGCGTGCGCTGCAAAGACACAGTACATCTACCGCAGCCATGATCTCAGCCAGGGCGTCTGGGGCCACCTGGCCCAAGAATCGCACACGCTGTTCCAATCCCAGCGTGGAAACGAGGCGCTTGATCTCCTGTTCGTAACGGCCTCCGCGGCCCGCCGTGCCAGCCATGAGTAACTCGGCGGTAATTCCGCGATTCTCAAGTGCCTTTAGCGCCGCGACAACGTGGTGGTGACCCTTTGTCTCAATCAGGTATCCGGCTGAAAGTATCACTTTGCCGGAAGGTGAAATACCGTGCTTCCGCCGACACTGGGCATGATCGCGCGCATAGAATATCGACGCATCGACACCATTCGGCACAACGGCGATTTTCTCGCGCCGGACGCCGAGCGAGGCGGCAAAATCGGCTAGCCGGGCTGAAACCGTAATCACTAAAGCTGCCCGCTGTAGAGTCCATCGAAGCCATCGCCGGACGACCGGTTTCTCCCCATGCATCGTTTCATTGCCTCGTAGCGTTACCGTGAACGGGCAGCCGCACGCAGAGGCAAGCAGACATGCCGCGATACCTTCGGGATATCCGAAATGTGCGTCAATCAAGTCGAACGGAAATATCTTGCGCAGACGCAGCAATGGAAGTAACATCTGTATTGTCATACATGGCGCGTTCAGCCAGAGTCCACCGGGCAAATAGACCCAGCGAGGGTGGAATACCTCGATTGCGCCATCCCAACGCTTACGCGGAACGCCGCGCGAGCCGAAAAGCGCGGTTTCCGAGTTTCCGTAGTCCAACAGTGAAACAGGTGCAATTACCTTGATCTCCGCCGCTTCCGCCATGGCTTGCAGCCGTGCGCGAACGAATACGCCTCTAATGGGCTCCTTCGGATTCGGGTAAACGGAACTGAGGCTCAGAATCTTCAATTTCTCCATGTTGACTTACTGGATGCTCCTAGCCGTAGGGTTCAACGCTCGCTGGCCCAATCCTTCCTTCCGGCGATCATCGTTGAAGTTCACGCTGATCGGTCTGCGAACGTCCCAGAAGTAGGTCCTGGTACACCTCTATCATTTCCTCGCAATGGCGAGCCATTGGCTTGATGATTTCGTGATAGCGGGAAGTGATCGACCTATGCATCTGTTCTATTTCACGGGGATTCCGGATCAATTGAGCCATGATGTCGGCTAGGCCATCAGCATCATTGGTATAGTTTAGCCAACCGGTGACGCCCGGCTTGGTGTAGTCGACGATCCCGCCGATCGCATTTCCGATCACGGGAATTCCTTTGGCTAGAAACTCTACCCCAACAAATGCGTAGGCCTCTTCCCAAGTGGATGGCACCAGGCCTACGTGTACCGATTCAAGCATGGAATCGAGTTGGTCAACTGAATACCAGCTCCTCTGTATGACATTCGGAAAGCCGTCCAGTTCCTTCCTGGTGCCGTCCTCCAAACCACCCCAGACAAACAATCGGAAACTATCCAACAGATTCTTCTCGTGAAGGATCTTCAGAGCTCCGGAGATTACCTCGGCCCCCTTTTTCGGGTTAATACAACCGTTCAAAGTGGCGAAATTGATGGGGCCGCTAATCGGGGCTAAGTTGTTTCGCTTCAGCGTGCCCATGTGGGCAAGCGTCAATTGCATCGTCCGCATACGGCTTTCATCGACGCCCAGGATCTTGTAGATTTCCTTGACACGGTGCGACTGTGCAATCAGAAGGTCGACCTGGTTCAGATGCTCCACGTTGCGGTCCCGCCTTGCCTGGAATTCCGCGCCCAGAACAGCAGGCAAACCGCGCCTCGGTTCCTGCTTCCCGTCCTGTGATTCGGAGCGGCCAACGCGGGTCCCGCCGGGGCCACGGACCTGCTTCAGCAGCAGCTTCAGAAATCGGCGAACGCCTGATGGGAGCAGAGATTTGAGCCGGTCCCGGTCATAATAGCGACTCGCGCCGGCAAGAATCTCGGCACTCTTATAAGCGTTTTGGCAGCACATGACACAGCGCTCACCTACGTGGCTGCTGAGGCACGTCCTTCGATCCTGATCATAAAGCTTCAGTGTCGGACACAGCATGTAGTAGTCCTGCAACGTCATTAGCACGGGAATTTTCGTGTTCTTTGCGATGCCGATCAGAGAAGATGGCAACCCAGACAGTTGTTGAATGTGGACGACATCTGGTCTGAACTCCTCGAGTGTGCGCCGAAACAACACTTCCGATTGAGTCTCCTCCAAATCGGCGCGTGGCTTCAACGTCCCGAGATCGCCACCATGGATCACCGGCGGATTCACGATTTCGTACATCGTCACACCCTGGCGGATCCATCTCTTACGAATTGGCTTCTTGCCTGCGCCGTAATAACGGCCAGCGCAGAAGTACGCCACCTTGTGGCCCAGCCTTACTTGAGCCTGCATTAGATCTTCAGAATACGTGATCAGGCCGCCGCCTCGGAAGGGGCGAAAACCATAACCCACATGCAGAATCTTCATTTCTGGTTGGCCTTGCTAAATATGCGCCCGGCACGCTCAGGTACGCTGACCAATTGTTCATAGGGTCCCTGGCGGCTTACCTCCCACTGCGTCCACAACAGAACCAACACGTTGACTACAATCAAGCCGACCGCAGGTCCGACGTAGGAGAAGAAATAGGCGCCGAGGAATACCGCACCTGAGCCTGCGACGCCAAAACACATGTGAATGCGCGAGTACACGTTGTGCCTACCGGATACTAAAAGGAATTGAACCCGGAAAGCATTGGCATTGATGCAGACCACGCCGATAGCCAACAGACGAAAACTCGTGATGGTTTCCGGGGACGTTGAGTTCGTAACCAGGTGGATCGCAAACGGCGATACCGCTAACAGCACCGGCAGGGATATTATATAAACGAACGTCGTAGCGTGCTGGGCCAGCATCATCACTCGGTAGCTCTCCAGCGGCTTGCGGCTGTATATGTTGCTCAGCCGCGGGTAAAGCGCTTGCAGTACGGAGGCGATTGGGAACGTCTGAAAGAGCGAGGCCAGGCGCTCCGCCACCGAATAACAGCCGGCGAGCCGCGGCCCGCCGAAGAGGCCAACAGCGAAAACGGGAGTGACGGTGTAAGCATTGATCGACACCGACGAGACAAACGTGTGCCACCCCTCCCGCAGTGTCGTCACCAATTCATAGCGGGAGAACACCAGCCGCACCTTGAAGATATTGACGGCAATGGCAATTCCTATTGCCCCGGCGAGCACCTCCGTCACGGAACTAATGAGCGGAATATAGATGAAGTCGGCCCCCTTACGGATGAAAGTAAACAGGAGAACGGTGTAAAGCAGTTTCGAACCAATACTCAAATAGGTAATATATTTCATCCGCTCCATTCCCTGAAAAAACCAGGTCAAAGAGAGGGCGTTGGCGATCACCAAGCCAAACGTATAGTAGGCCACGGTGCGATATACACCCAAATCCTGCTTGAGTCTGAGACCGGCCCAGAGCACAACGGACGATATCAGCAAAAGCAGCAGCTTGATGAAAACGACAGCGCTGAAAATCGCCGAGACCCTGACAGGATCATCGCGATGCACGGAAATCGCACGGGGTGCGGACAGGCGAAAGCCATAGTCGGTCAGGATGACAAGGTATGCGATGAACGAACTGGCAAAGGCAAGAATGCCATAGCGCTGTATGCCTACTACACGCAAAACGTAAGGCAGAGTGACCAGCGGAAGGGAATACGTGGCGACCTGGATCAGGCCGAGGGCGCAAATATTATGCAGGATCTCGGGGCTCGCGGTAGTGTAAGCGCGAAGCTGCCTGAGCTGAGCCAGCGCCGTGCGTATGAGATTCCAGGCCCGTCCCATCTTGCCTGGATGGGGGACAGGGCAGTCTAACACAGCCGGCGCACCCGGAGATGTCTTGATGTTCGCCTTCAGATCTGTCATCGGCCGCTCCTGGATCGTAGCCAGGGCGGAGGGCCGAATCTGCCGGCAATTCCGTCACGGAGTCCTGCACACACTGCCGATAGGCTCCGCCAGCGGTTGCCCCAGGGGTCCTCCCAGACGATTCGTTTCAGGTATTGTGCGGCAGCATGCACGGTTTTGAGGCGAAACAGAACGGCGGACATGGGGAGGCCGAGTTGTCGTAAATATTCATATGTCAAAAAGCGGTTCCGGATACTGCAGTAGTAAACCAGGCGGTCCGGGATCTGCCGCGGAGGGAGGCAGCGGCGAATGCCGAAATGGTTGATATAGATAACATTCGTGTGCAGCGAAGCGAGGAAGCCATAAATAGTATCATCGCCGATGATGAAGAAGCGCTCATCCGGACATCCGATCGCCGAGACAATGCGCCGGTGGATGAGGGCGCCCTCGAAGTTTCCGCCCGGCACCACGGTCCATGCTTTGCCATTCTTGAATGATAGGTCCTCCCGATATCGAACTGTATATGCCCCAGATAAGTCCCATAGTGCCTCCCATACGAAGGGGCCAGCCGCAGTGGATTTCCGAACATGCATGAAATCCGAGAGTTGTCTGTGGTCGAGCATTACCGCGAGCGTGCCCGGATCAACCTCGATATCGTCATCCATCACCCACATCCAATCAAATCCCGACTCATACGCCCACCGCATTCCTTCCCGAAACCCACCTGCCCCACCAACATTGCGGTCCAGATTCAGCGTCCGGATCCCCGGAAACTCCTGCGCCAGCATTTCTCTCGTGCCATCGGTGCTCGCGTTGTTGACAACGATGATCTCGTCGACTTTGCGAGATTGCATGAGCAGACTGCTCAGGCAGTTCCGTAACAGCGACTTCCGGTTAAACGTGACAACCACCGCGCACACTTTGCCCACGCGTGCCGCGTCGCTGGCAACTCCAGTCGTAAGGCTTACCGACTTCCCCACCCCGGTTGATCCTTCAGCCGACATAAACAATAAGGACGCGGACGGACAAGGGAGCGCTGCTCGGGCAGACGTTGACAACGCGAGATCTGGGCGCCGTCATTCTTGGCCGACCGCCAGAGAACGCCGTTCACGTCCGGAATCCCCCTGCGCTGCGGTCACCGAGGCAGGCTCGCCTTCAGACTCTGCAGTCTCCAAAGCCCTCTCCCGGATAATCTCATAGCAGCATGCGGCGCACATCAGAAGCATGTAGTAGAAATCATAGTGCTCGATGGAGCCGAACGTCGAACCCACAGCGAAAGCGACGAGCGCGGTCTGGATTGCGACCAGATAGACAACCATTTCTGGGTAATCGCTCCGGGCGCGCGTCGCACTCGCCTGGAGCCATGCTATGGTGCCAAACATCAGCCCTACGTAGACTAAAAACGCGACTACTCCGGAATCGACGAGAGTTTGCAGATAGCTGTTATGGACTACCTGATCCACCTTGCGCCCCACGTATCGTGTTGAAAGCCTAACATAGTTGGTCTGTCCGAAACCCACCCCAAGAAGCGGATAGTCCTCCCACATGGCGAATGCTGCCTTGGCATATTCCAACCGCGATGCGGCTGACGACTCTTCTGTAGGATTCCTCAAGGTTCCGAGACGCTGAAAGTACGTGTCATGAATCAGGTAGACCGCAGGCGCCGCCAGCACAAAAATGACCACGAACGTAAGAAGTCTCCGATTCTCCCGCATTATAATCAGTACCAAAGCCGCTGTCAACGCAAGAGCCCCCCCCCGCGAGTACGTCATCACAACCGCAGCAATACACCCGACGGTCATTGCCAAGAACAACCATCGAGCCCATCTGGCGATGGATAGCCGCCTTGCATACCAGCACAGCGGAGTTGCCATCGCCAGTCCCAACGCGATCTCATTATTGCCGGACAACATGCCGCCATAACCCTGTGTGAAGCGGACCCCGCCGTGCAAGAGACCCCAGGCGCCAAATTTAACGCCCAGCGTTCCAAGCGAGAAAGCGATAATCAGGAATAACATTTGGAACTCCCGCTCCGTGCGCACCAAGAGCGGGATGAGAAGTGCCATAAGGACAACACGCTCAAAATACCAAAACGGCGCGGCGCACAATTCCGGCACCTGCGCGAACACAGCAGAAACCGCCAGAGGCACCTGCAGCAGGACCAGCCATCGGCAGATTGGGTTCGTCGTAAGCAGCAATAACCGGCCTACGTGCCGCAGGCTGCCCAACAGCGTGGTGATAGCAAGAACAAATGAGTATGGATACTTGTCAATGGACCAGGCCAGCACGTCTGGCCGCATCAGTCCGAACCACACGTACCCATACATGCCCCACAATGGCTTGGGCAGGGCAATGATAGAGAGGACAATGACAATCAGAATGAGCAGCAGTTCCCGCATACGGCGCGCCGACCGTGATAGGCTACAGACTAACTGCGAAGGAACTTGGAGGTCGATGCTCCCAGTGGTCTAAATCACGCAAGGGTTGCCCAGCGCGGCGTTAATCACAATCTCCACATCAAGGATATTGCAGACGCCATCCTTGTTTACATCGCCATTGGTGCACGCAGGCGTGCCCAAAGCCTGATTCAGCGCGATCTGCACATCGAGGCTATTGACTTGACCGTCGCCGTTCAGATCACACGGAGATGGGCCTCCTTGAGCAATAGTTCTGGGAATAATCGCCCACCGGGTATCCGTCGCAAGCGCTGTATCGGTCAGGCGCTCGTTTGTGTTCATGAAGTTCCACGCCGCCGCACCGTTCGTCTCGCCAGCGATGTAGGACACCGCTCCCATTGCGCTTTCGGCGTAGTAGAGAGAATCCCAGGTCGTTGCGTTTTGCTCCGTTGACGAGAAGAATGATTTCTTTGTGGCTATGTCGGGAACCCAGTTGTTGGGCGTGAGGTTGGCGTTAACCTGCGGGCTGCGATAGGCGGCCACCATCCACGGATTGAAGGATGAACTGGTTAGCGCGTCGGTGAAAACCTTCGAGTACCATGCCTTGATCGGCTCCGCTGGGGTGCCGAATACTTCCCAGGCGCGGCCCAAACCGAATAACTGATACGACTCCATCCACCAGCCGCCGTCTGAATCGCTTACCGGGGACCACACAAATGTCTCCGAGGAAACGACAGCAGCAGGCGTGATTGTTGCAGTAGGACAGCTTTTTGAAGCAATACTAAACGCTGCCCCGGTAGATCCTTGAACTGTGGCCCCTACCGGTATTGAGCTGCAATCCCCCGAGTTAGAGAACGTCACGGACGTATATGGGGTGGAATTTGAAATGTTACCCGCGCCCGCATAGGTCAGTAATGGCGATGGTGGTTGTAGATTTGAAGCTGCCGTTCCGCCGTTCCCTGGCTGCCATTCATGAAGTGGCGATGAAAGGGTTGAGATGGTCGCACCGCTCTCGCCAACCCATTGACTCTGGGTGGTGTTGCCAAACTGCCACGCCGTGGTGTTCTGGTACGCGTGTCCGGTGATCCCGTGCATTCCCTCTGCCGCCGCAAGCATTTGGTTCATTGACGTTTCGATGTAGGACTTTTCGGGCGTGTTGTCGGGCTCGATGCCCCAGGTGTTTGCTAATGTGCGGAGTTCCCACCCAATGACGCGGGCGTTGCTGTTATTTGTGAGGGTGGCGACGTTTCCGGCGATTGGGCGTCCGTAGTTCCCGCCATTGGGAGTTGACCATGCGATCACATAGGCGGACCAAAAACGAGATTCCTCCAAATAGAAGAAGTCGCCGGTCAGAAGGTAAGGCACCGTCCAGTTGTCCGGTAGGTGAGCCGCGTCCGCCTGCCACGGGGTTGTGGAAACCGTTCCGACGCTCAGGGCGGCATTGGCCCATCCGGTGCTGCTGATCGGCATACCGGCGCTTTGGTTCGAGCACAGGGCCGTCCGGCTCACAATCGAGGCGATCCTGCCGATCCCGTTGGCGTTGCACTGATAGGTACACGCGGGTGTCGGAGAGGATGTACCGCCCGTAATATTGTTGCCGCTTTGCCCTTCGCGCATGTAGATCGGCCACGATGATGCAAGATCTGCCAGTCCGAGGGCGATCTGTGCGTTGCGGTAGTCATTCATGGTGTAGAGCCAGTTCATGATCCAGCCGGTGTACGGCCCCAGGTCAGGCCGGTCGCCCGGTGCTCCCTGAGCGGTCTGCCAGAAAGCTCCGCAGTATCCTCCCTGAAAGCTAGCATAGGGCCAGTTGGCAGGTTCCATCGCTCCAGGCATGCAGGAGGTTGAATTCTGCACGTTGAACGGGTCATGTGAAACAGCTTGCCAGGCCGACCAGTTAGTGGCCTCGTTTGCTGCCGCTCCTGTCCCTAACGTCGTATCGAAATTTGGAATCGCGCCCGTGGATGTGAGATAAGCCAGATTGTGATCGATGGCGATGGTCGATGGGGCGCCCCCCAGCCAATAGGTCTTCGTCCACCGGGCCAGCGCGTTGTGCGTGAAAGTCGGCAGTGTGTAGACCGTCGAAGGGCTGGAGTTCCCAATAGTGAGCGTAAGCGAGTAGGTCTGGTCCTCTACGGCCTGGGAATTGGGAATCTCGGCCACGTAGCGCACCGTTACCTTGTTGATCGCCGGCCAGAACGTGGCGTAGAACCGGGGCCGGATCACCTTGTTGGAGTCAAACCCCATGTCGTATGCGCTGCATGGGTGACCGTTGCAAGTGCTGGCATTCGAATCATCCGCCAGCAGAACGGTCTGCGCAACCTGGCCGGAAGTCCACAGGCAAGGCGGGAGGGCGGGGTCACAGGCCGGCAGGGTGGAGGCGTTTGTAAGCATCGTTCGCGCGCTGGCCGACACGGTGGCGCCATTAGTTGCCTGGATCCGCGCGTCAAAGTTATAGCTTGACCCTAGCATCTGCGCCTGGGTCAGTGGGGTATTTGAGCACGCGGCATTCTGGAAGGTGATCGTCACTGAAGAGTTGGCTGGAAGGGACGGAATCAGAAAGGCGATGATGGCGTGCTTAACGGACCCATCAGTGTAGGTCTGCTTGATATCCGCCTGCCAGTTCGCCGCGGGCGTGCCACCGATTACGGGTTGCGGACAGGTCGCGATCTCGCCATCAACGAATGGCCGGCCGATCTGAATCGGGTAATTCGTCGTGGTCGCTCCGCCCTGTTCGTAGATCGTTACCGAATCCGTAACGCACCAGGCCGGGGCGCTCAACAGGGAGAAAAGAACTATTCCTCCCCCAAAAGGTGTATACCACCGTGGCCTGAAAATGCTCATCGTTCGAATCTTAACACTGTTACAACTGGCGGGTCAATACATACTAACTAAAGTTGATGGACGGCTCCCTCAGCCAACGATCAACGGTCTGCTACGGTCGACGCTGAGAGATTGTCACTCGCGCACAGATGGCGCTCGCGCCACAAGGCCAGCATTAGCAGGTTCCACAACTTCGAGGAATGTTCGTGGAGGCCGGACTGGTGCTCTCTCCAGATCTTCCGTACTTCGCCCAGAGAAAGATACTCCGCCATGGCGGGTTGCAGGACGACGGACTCGAAGGTGGGCCGCAAGGTCGTGCGGAACCAATTGGCTAACGGCACTGCGAATCCCATTTTCCGGCGGGAGAGCACCTCGGCCGGCAGGTAAGCAGATAGCGCCTGCTTGAAAATGTACTTCCCGGTTTTGCCCCGCAGTTTCCAGGATGGCGGCAGCCCACACGCCAGTTCGGCCAGCCGGTAGTCCAACCAGGGGCACCGTGCCTCCAGAGAGTGGGCCATTGTGGCGCGGTCCATCTTGACCAGGATATCTCCAGGGAGGTATGTCTGCAGATCCACAGCCTGCATCTGGAGGAGTGGCGGCAGGTGCCGGACCGCCTCGAAGCGATTCCGAAAGGTTTCTCGCGGGGAATAGCCGCCCAAGGCGTTCCGCATTGCAGGCGACAGCACTGCCTGGAGGCCCTCGTCGCGGAAGGCAGACATCGAGGTGAAATAAGCATCGCCAATTTCGCGCGAGAGGTTGCTGATGAAGGCCTTTCCGCGGAAGATCTGTGGCAAATAATCAAGCTTCGGATAGTAATAGCCCGCGGGCTGCAACACCCATTCCCGAAACCACTGCGGGAAGCGCGACCGCACTCGCTCCTCGATAACCCCATGGCGGTAACGCCGGTAACCTCCGAACAGTTCGTCTGCGCCGTCTCCGGAAAGGGCCACGGTAACATATCGCCTGGTCATCTTTGCCAGGTACAAGGTTGGGATTGCCGAGGAGTCCCCGAACGGCTCGTCGTAATGCTGGACCAGGATTTTGAGAACCTCTTCAACGGAAGGGGTAACCACCTGCTCATGGTGTTCCGTGCCGTAACGGCTGGCTACCATTCGAGCATAAGGCAGCTCATCAAACTCCTTATCGGTGAATCCGATTGAAAATGTCTTGACGGAGTTGGGTGCTTTGCCCGACATAAAGGCCACAACAGCACTGGAGTCCACACCACCGCTCAGAAACCCGCCGAGCGGCACGTCGCTGATCATTCGATGCGTCACGGCGTCCCCGGCAAGTGCTTTGATCTCTTCGATTGTGCTGCTGAACTGCCGAGATTCGTCCGACGAGAACACAGGCGCCCAGTATTGCCGGGAACGGTACCCGCCGTCGCTAATGACGAGACTGTGGCCGGCACGCAGTTTGAATACGTCCCGGTAGATCGTGACCGGGTCAGGTACATACGATAGGGACAGAAAGTCGGCTATGCTTTCGGCATTGGGATTGTTCGGAAATCCCGGGAGGATGGTGAGCGCCTTCAGCTCAGATGCGAAGCACACCCTGATACCAGGAACTGCAAAAGTGTAGTACAACGGCTTTTCGCCAAAACGGTCCCGGGCCAGAAACATCTCCCGATGCCGGGCGTCCCATATCGCGAAGGCGAACATCCCGTTCAGATATTCAGGCAGCCGCTCGCCGACCTCCTCGTAGAGATGCACCAGCACCTCCGTGTCGCTCTGCGTGGCAAAGTGGTGCCGCCTCTTCAGGTCCTGCCGCAACTCCAGATAGTTGTAGATCTCCCCGTTGAATACTACCTGAATGCTGCCATCCTCGTTTCCCATGGGCTGGGCGCCACCGGCTACGTCGATGATGCTCAGCCGGCGGTGTCCAAGCGCAACCTGATCGTCAAAGAATTCACCGTAGCCATCGGGCCCGCGGTGCCGCAGACGATCGCACATTGGCCTCAGAAGCGAACGGTCTGGCAGACAGCCGTGATTCGCCAGGTATCCAGCAATTCCACACATTTGATGTTTGTCCTATACGCTGCAGGCCGGCGTGTCCAGCGGATCGGTTCGGCGCAACGGAACCTCCGGTCCCACAAAGAGCCACTCCTCGGAATGGCCCCAGGGCTGACCGCGCCCCGCCCGCTCACCTTCGCTCATACACTCCAAGCAGGCAGGACTCCGGGTATCCGATCCCCGCGGACCGTAGCGCCTTCCAAATCATCAATTCCAAGGTCAATGTGGCCTTCCATTTTGCGAGTGTACGGCAGTCATCCAAGCGATGAAACCGGATCTCCCGAAAACCGACGGCCGTGAAAAGGCCGTTCAACCGGGAGCGGGTGTTCATGAGGTATGCCACCGGGAATGTGTCCTTCTCCTCAGTCCTCCAAAGCACTTTCTGCGCGAAATGGTGAACGACGATGGGTGTGCAGCCCGAGAGAACCGTCATCGGCGCCCAGCGATTCACCGTATACACAACCGCTTTGCCGCCCGGCCTGACCAATTGACCCAGTTTCGTCACGAACTGCTCCGGATGTGTGACGTGCTCCACCACCATGCGCGCGGTTGCCAAGGTGAATTGTCCGGAGGCCGGAAACTCTTCGAGAAGCCGTTGGTAGCGCTCATGAGCAAAGGGGTTCTCATTGACGTTGGGGGATGGATCGACGGCTACCAACCGCTTGCACCGGCCAGCCAGGATGCGGGCCAACCTCGAATTGCTGGGGAAGATTGCGGAGCCGCCGCCGACGTCGAGCCACTCCGTGTCGCTGTCAATCAGACCTTCAACGACGGCCTCGTAGTGGTCGTCGGGGGTGAAGTGGCCGAACTGATGGCGCAACCGGGGATCCCACCCCATTTTGTCGATGGATCCATACTTGAACTCGAACAGGTGCCGCATTCGAGCTTCGAGCTGATCCATGGTTCCGGTCACTCCTGCTTCCCAACTCAACTAAATGAGGAAACCAGTTCGCCACGGTCGAAAACCGAAGCCGACATGCAGTATCCGCCAGGGCGGAGAGTCTTCTCGAGTCACCGATATTGCCCTGGAAATACAACTTACGAGCACACGATCATTGCCGGCGGTGAGGCAGCCGCGACCTCGTGATAATGGGAACTGCGTTGTTCACCGCCAGCTTCCAATTTGCGTCCCATAAAGCCGGCAGTAAGGACTTCCAATCATCGTATTTCCGAAATTCCATCAGCTTATCATGCTGCCAAGATAAACACATTCCCGCGCGTGCAAACATGTGCGCGGTCTCCCCTGCGAATCGTTGCGTTTCGTAGAGGTGCGTAGGAAAGCGGGATTGGACGCCATTGAAAGATTCCGTGACCAGGGCGATTTCACCCGGTTTCAAGAACCCCCACATATCGTAAATGGCAGCGTTTGGATCGGGCAGATGCTCCAGCACTTCGAGAGATATCACGGCGTCAAAATGCACACGTGGAATCTGCTCGTACTCAGTGAGGATTTTGCAGGGGACCGCATATTTTAGAAAACGCTTCAAGGCAAACTCAAAAGTGCGGCTTCCAGGAACATCAAAGTAATATAAACTAAGTGCCTCGCCAAACTCCCTCCACAGAGCGAGTGTATCTCCACCGCTGCCATCGCCCAACATCAATACGGACGGCGGTAAGCCGTTTCCATGCAACAATAGCCGTAACCGATCGCAGATGTTATTCAGTATTTCCCGTTTGCCAGAGCGACAGGATTCGACCACCGTTTCGAAAATGAACGCGTCAGTACAGACGTAAAACTGTTTCATCCGGTCGTTATAAATGTGCGGCACAATGCCAAATTCTGCAGCGGCGGCTGATACATTCGTTCCGACGCAGAGCGCCTCATCCCAGACGCGCTGACGCACCACTTCCTCAGGTGACCCTGTCAATTCCGAGATCTCTCTAACGATGGAATCAAACTCGGGGCGTCGGGGTAAAGCCGAAGGTGCTCTAGCGTCCTTAGCTATCATAGTGTAGGACCCTCGTGGCTCCGTCTTATCAGTCTAGTCCCGCACGGGTGAAGAAGTTCTTGGAGCAATAATAATGGCACTTGCCAACGTCAGCTGGTTGGTGAGTCAACGTTCGGCCGGCTGGCGAATCTGGCCGTTCCGGGCATCGAAATACCTTTTTCCCGAAGCCTGCTAACCCTTCGGAGCAGCCCCGGGTTGCTCGGATCTGGCCGGATTGATCTCCATCCCGACGTTCTCGGCCGCAAACAGCCATCCCTCATCGCTCTTCAGCACGGCCGCGATGCGCGCCCGCACCTGCGCGTCCGGCTGCCGGAATCCGTTCACGATCTTGCTCAGCAGCGTCTCGTGAATCCCTATCAACTGCGCCAGCCGGTTCTGCCGGATCCCGGACCGCCACAATTGCAACTTCAGATTCGGATACATATGCCTACGCCGCAACCTGCCGGGGCCGTCTGTTCCCTACCGGCTCCACGTCCCGGACGTCCACTTCCGCCGCGACCGACTGCCCAATCAGGGCCACGGAAATCACCAGCCGGGCCCGATTCTTGAACCGCACCAGCGTGCCTTCCAAGTCCTGCAGCGCGCCGCGTTTCACCCGGACCCGCACGCCCTCCCGCAGGAACGGGTGCGCATGACAGGGTACCTTGGATCTCAGCAGGCCCTGTACCGCCTCGACCTGCTCGTCCGGCACCGCTTCGATCATGCCGCCATTCCCGAGAATCCGGACCACGCCTGTTGCGCGCAGCACTGGCAGACGCAGCTCCTGCGAGTCCACAAAGCGCACGAACAGGTAGCCCGGAAAGAGCGGGACGGCCACCTGCTTCTTGCGGTCCCTCCACTGATGGGTTTCTTCGTAAGCCGGGAGATAGCTCTCGAAACCTTTACGCCCGAGTTCGCCCGCCACCCGTTGTTCGAAATTCGAACGCGTGTGTACGGCGTACCAGCACGCCTGCCCGGACATTTCTTCTAGCCGTGTGAGCATCTAGCTCCGCCCCTTCACTTACAGGTCAGTTTCCCGTAAATGCCCGATAAACAACCACTTACTCAAGAACTCTGAATCCGGCTGCCCGGCCCAACACCCGCGCCGTTAGCGCGCTTTCTCGTACCGCCCGTAATCTCCGTAAGAGTAGGGTGAGGTATACCGCCCCAGAAACCAGTTCGGCACGCAGTTCAACACCGCCCCGATTAACTTAT
>OBLW0100001121.1_pt1 | contig 23020 bp, 24 predicted proteins | sample 1520161 | NCBI WGS metagenome assembly OBLW01 (sample SAMEA3539309, study PRJEB22396) | soil metagenome | biome: tundra; feature: field; material: soil | place: USA | collected 2010-05 | depth 0.15 m | reverse complement strand
GCGCCTGGTCGACCAGATCGACCGCGACGAGGACTTCAACCTGGCGACCAGTTACCAGGTGGAGCTTGGCGCTTCGCCTCACTTCGGCGCTTCGGAAGCGGCGGGCCGGGCGCTCGTGTCGGGCAGCACGGGGACGCTCATCCCGTCGGGCTTCGCCCTCGCGACCGTCGCCGCGTCGACGCGCCTGCACGGCGGATTCGAGAACGCCCTTCTTTCGGCGGACACGCGGGCCTACTTCCTTCTCGAGCCGTGGACCTTGGTGGGACGCTTCTCGACCTCCGTCGGGTGGAACCTCGACCCGGAGAGCCAGCTTCCGCTCGACGGCTTCAACGGCATGCGCGGGTATCGCCTTCATGCCGTGGAGGGCGACCGCCACTTCGTGGGAAACGTCGAGGCGCGCGTCCTCGTCGTGCCGGAGATCCTGCAGCTTCTTTCGTTCGGGTTCGCCGCCTTCGGCGACGCCGGCTATTCGTGGGGAGATCCCGACGGGTTCTGGAGGCTCGCGGACGTGGGGGTGGGTCTCAGGATCGGGATTACGCGCGCGAGCAAGAACAGCCTCCTGCGCATGGACGTGGCGCGCTCGCTGCACCCGGACCCGCTCGGGCGGACCGGGTGGCTCCTCTCGTTCTCGTCGGGACAGGCGTTTTAGGAGAAACCCGGCGGTCAGCGGATGCCGTGCTCGGCGAGCCAGCGCTCGGCGTCGATCGCGGCCTTGCAGCCTTCGCCGGCGGCCGAGACGGCCTGACGGTAGATGAAGTCCGCGACGTCGCCTGCCGCGAAGATGCCCGGGACCGACGTCTTCGTCGAGGGATGCCGGATCTTGAGGTAGCCCACGTCGTCCATGTCGAGCTTGCCCCTGAAGAGCCCCGTGTTGGGTTGGTGGCCGATCGCGGCGAAGTAGCCTGAAACGTTCAAGGTCCTCACGCCGCCGGTTTTCGCATTTTTCAGGCGCACGCCCTTCACGCCCGTCGCCGGCTCCCCGAGGATCTCCTCGACGACCGTGTCGAAATGGACCTCGATCTTCGGATTCTGAAGCGCGCGCTGCACCATGATCTTCGAAGCGCGGAACTCGCTTCGCCGGTGGACGAGGTGCACCTTCGTGCAGAACTTCGTGAGGAAGCTAGCTTCCTCCATCGCCGTGTCGCCACCGCCCACGACGACGACGTCCTTGCCACGGAAGAAAAAGCCATCGCACGTGGCGCAGGCCGAAACGCCGTAGCCGAGCAAATTTTTCTCGCTCTCGAGCCCGAGGTATTTCGCCGACGCCCCGGAGGCGACGATGACGGAGTCGGCGGTGATCGCTCCAGCCGACTCGAGGGTCAGAGTGAAGGGCCGCTTCGCCACGTCGACGTCCACGACCGTGTCGACGACGATCTCGGTGCCGAAGCGCTCGGCCTGTTTGCGCGTGACGTCCATGAGCGCGGGGCCCTGGATGCCGTGCGGAAAGCCGGGGAAGTTCTCGACGTCGGTCGTCGTCGTGAGCTGGCCACCGGGCTGGATTCCCTCGACGACGAGCGGCTCGAGGTTCGCGCGCGAGGCGTAGATCGCCGCGGTCAGGCCCGCAGGGCCTGACCCGACGATCACGACTTTGTAATGGGTTCTCAGGGGCATGAGCGATTACTTCGAGTGGGCGAAGTACTCTTTCGACTTCTCCCAGTCGGCCTTCATGGCCTTCGTGCCGGGCTTCCAGTCGGCGGGGCAGACCTCACCGTGCTCGAGCACGTACTGGAAGGCCTGGAGGACGCGAAGCGTTTCGTCGACCGACCGGCCGACCGCCGTGTTGTTGATCGTCGCGTGCTGGACGACACCATCGGGGTCGATGATGAAAAGGCCGCGCAGCGCGATCTTGCCGTTCTCGGCCAGTACGTCGTACTCCCGGGCAAGGTCCTTGCCGAGATCCTCGAGGAGCGGGTACGCGAGGCCCTTGATACCGCCCTCTTCGCGAGGCTTCTCGGTCCACGCGAGGTGGCTGAACTTCGAGTCCACGGAGGCTCCGAGCACCTCGGCGTTGACCTTCCTGAACTCGCCGAGCCGGTCCGAGAACGCGAGGATCTCGGTGGGGCACACGAACGTGAAGTCGAGGGGATAGAAGAAAAGGACGACCCATTTCCCCTTGTAATCGGAAAGACGATACGTGTGGAACTTGCCGTTGAGTACGCCCTCGAGGGCGAATTCTGGGGCCATTCGGCCGACGAGCTGGGGCATGGAAATTCTCCTTGTGCTGGCCTTATCTTTCCCAGGCGGGGGATTCTGGCCCGGCCTCGGACCTTAATTTAGACTAAGTCTAGAAATAAGTCCATTGGGCCTTGATTCTTTTTTATATCGAGTCTAAATTAGTCCGGGAGAACGAAGGAGGATTCATGGCCGAACTCAAGGGAACGAAAACGCACGAAAACCTCAAGCACGCGTTCGCGGGCGAGAGCCAGGCGAACCGCCGCTACCTCTACTTCGCCGACAAGGCCGACATCGAGGGCTATCCCGAGATTGCCGGGAACTTCCGCGACACGGCCGAGGGCGAGACCGGCCACGCGCACGGGCACATGGACTACCTCAAGGCAGCGGGCGATCCCGCGACGGGCCTGCCGTTCGGCTCGACGACGCTGAACCTCAAGAGCGCGATCGAGGGCGAGACCTACGAGTACACGCAGATGTACCCCGGTTTCGCGAAGACGGCACGCGAAGAGGGCTTCGCCGAGGTCGCCGACTGGTTCGAGACGCTCGCGCGCGCCGAGAAATCGCACGCGAACCGCTTCAGCAAGCTCCTGACGACGATCGGCTGAAGAACGGGTCCGCGTGAGGCTGCAGAGACCCCACTCGCCCTTCTAAGAAATCCGAAGCCGAATCCGAATCCGAAAGCAGAAAAAGAATGGGCGCCGTCGGAACACCGATCGCCGTCAAGGACGCAGCCTCTCTCTCCGCCGAGCTGACGCGCGTCGCGGACATCTGTCATGGATGCCGCCGCTGCTTCTCGCTATGCCCGTCCTTCGACGTGCTCTTCAAGGGGCTGGACGTCGCGGAGGTGGACGGCGAGGCGGAGAAGCTGCCGAAGAAGATCTTCGACGACTTCGTGGACCTCTGTTACGAGTGCAAGCTCTGCCTTCCGCATTGCCCGTACATCCCGCCGCACCGCTGGGCGGTGGATGTCCCGCACCTCGTCCTGGAATCGCGAAATATCCGCATGGTGGAGACGGGCCTGCCTCTTCGCGAGCGTCTGCTCTCGCGCCCCGACGCCCTCGGCCGCCTCGCGCGGCCGATCGCCCCGATCGCGAACTTCGTGAACACGCTGCCCCTCGCGCGCTGGGCGCTGGAGAAGACCCTTGGCGTCTCGGCCGAGAAGCACCTGCCGCGTTTCGTGTGGCGGACCTTCACGGCGTGGTTCGAGGCCCGCGAGCCCCCCGTGCAGACGGGGGAGCCCGTCGCGAAAGTCGTCCTTTTCCCGACATGCTCCGTCGAGTGGAACCGGCCGGAGATCGGGCAGGCCGCGGTGGCGGTGCTCGAGAAGAACCGAGTCGAAGTGGCGGTCGCGTATCCGCAGTGCTGCGGGATGCCGCTCTTCGACGTGGGGGACATCGCGGGCGCGGACGAGGCCCGCCGGACGTTCGTCGCTTCCATGAAGAGCTGGGTCGACCGCGGCTACACGATCGTGACGCCGGGTCCTTCCTGCTCGCTCATGATCAAGAAGGAATATCCGTGGCTCGAGAAGCGGAGCGGGGAAGAGAATGCGGCTGCGTCGGCCGCGAGGGCCACGCAGGCCGTTGTGACGGACACGCAGGCCGTCGCGGCGAACACGCGCGATCTCTTCGAATTCCTCGCCGAGCTGAAGGCGAAAGGCCTTCTCGCGCTCGACTTCCCGAACGCCCCGAAGTCGATCGCGTATCACCTGCCCTGCCATCTGAAGGTTCAGAACATGGGCTTCAAGTCGCGCGACCTCCTCGCCGCCACGGGAGCGGCCGTCACGATGGTGGAGAAGTGCTCGGGCCACGACGGCACCTGGGCGATGAAGGAGGAGTATTTCGACACGTCGATGGTGGTCGGAAAGAAGCTCTTCGACGGCCTCGCCGCGGCGCGGGCCGACGTCTACGCGTCGGACTGCGTGCTCGCGGGAGTCCAGATCCACCAGGGGATGAATGTCGCGGTGAAGCATCCGATCGAGGTGCTTCGGGACGCGTACGGCCTGTGAAGAAGATCGCGCTCTCCGACGTCAAGAACCTCCACGAATACGAGCTGATTCGCGACTCCTGGCGGAAGGACGTGATCGCCGTGAAAGCGGTGCGGCGCGTCCTCCTCGGCGACAGCATGTCGCTCCTCTTCGAATGCCGGCTCACGGTCCTGAACCAGGTCCAGGAAATGTGCCGTGCCGAGCGCCTCGCGAAACCGGAGGCGATCCAGCAGGAGATCGACGTCTACAACGAGCTGGTGCCCGATGCCGGCGAGCTCTCGGCCACGCTGCTCGTCGAGATCACGGAGGAGGCGAGGATCCAGCCCCAGCTCGACCGGCTCATCGGTCTTTCCTCGGGCCGCCACCTCTGGCTCGAGCTGAACGGCCGCAAGGTGTTCGCGCGTTTTCTCGAGGGACAAGGGCGCGAGGATCGGATCGCGGCCGTCCAGTACCTGCGATTCCCGATCGGGACGGATCCCCGGGATCGGCGGGCGCTCGCCGCGGGACCGGACCCCGTGATCCTGCACGTCGACCACCCCGGCTATCGGGCCCGCGCGGCACTTTCCCCCGAGACCCGTGCCGAAGTCGCCCGCGATCTCGTCGACTGAACGCCCCCCGAGGCGCGAATAGAATCCGCCCGTGCTCATCCACCTCCTCCGCCACGCCGAAGCCGAGGACGTTTCGCCCACCGGGCGGGACGCAGATCGCCGGCTGACCGAGGAAGGCAGGAAGCGAATGCGGGCCGTCGCGAAGGCGATCGCGAAGCTGGACCCCGGCTACGAGGCCGTGCTCGTCTCCCCTCTCGTGCGCGCCCGTCAGACGGCCGAGCCGGTGGCGGAAGCATGTGGTTTCGAGCGGCCGTTCACGGAGACGAAAAACCTCGCGCCCAATGCCGACCCCATCGAGGTCCTCCACGAGCTCGCCCGGCTCCGTCCGGCCGCCGCCCTTCTCGTCGGCCATCAGCCCCATTTCGGCCGGCTGTTCGGACTGCTCCTTTCGGGCCGGCCCGAGCTCGAAATCCCGATGAAGAAGGCCGGCCTGGCGGCATTCGAGGCGCCCTCGGATCCCTCCCTCGGGCTCGCGGAGCTGAAGTTTCTCCTGCCTCCGAGACTGTTGGAAAAACTTGTGTGACAACGACTTACGCTCGATTGCACGATTAGTTGACCTGTTCCTGATAGGATCTCGAACTCTTGGAGGAACGACTTTCCCATGGGTAAAAGCGTAGCTCTCGGCTGCATCGTCCTCGTTCTGGTCGGCGTTCTCGTCGTCGGCGGCATGGCGGCGGGCGCCTACAACAAGCTGAACTCGGCCGACCAGGCCGTCAGCTCGGGCTGGGCCCAGGTGGAGAACGTTTACCAGCGCCGGGCCGATCTCATCCCGAACCTCGTCGAAACCGTCAAGGGCGCGGCGAGCTTCGAAAAAGAAACGCTCACGCAGGTCATCCAGGCGCGCGCCTCGGCCTCGCAGGTCAAGCTCGACGCGAACTCCATCAAGGACCCGGCCGCCTTCGACAAGTTCCAGAAGGCGCAGGATCAGCTCGGCGGGGCCCTCAGCCGCCTTCTCGTCACCGTCGAGAAGTACCCGGAGCTGAAGGCGAATCAGAACTACCGCGACCTTCAGACGCAGCTCGAAGGCACCGAGAACCGGATCTCCGTCGAGCGGGGCCGATTCAACGACGTGACGCAGGCCTACAACACGTTGCGCCGGTCGTTCCCGACGGTCATCGTCGCGAACTTTGCGGGCTTCAAGGACCGGCCGTACTTCAAGGCGGCCGAGGGCTCGGACAAGCCGCCGGCCGTGAAGTTCTGACGAAGAGAAGAGAAGAATTCGGATTTTCTTAGAGTGAGAAGAGGCGGAGGCCAACGGTCGTTCGTAGCCGGAAAGCGCTGCGCTGTCCCTCTTACCTTCAAAGAAATCTTCCTCTTCGTCTCTCTCTTCCTCTGTCTTCCCGGCGCCGCGGCCGGGCCCGCGGTTCCGCCGGCGCCGACGCGTTTCGTGACCGACAAAGCCGGTGTGATCGCGCCCGACGTGGCCGCCAGCCTCGAGAGGCGCCTGTCCGACTTCGAGAAGGAAACGTCGAACCAGTTTCTCGTTTACACGGAGAGCACGGTTCCGGACGGGACCACGCTCGAGGAATATACGGTCGCGTGCTCGCAGGCCTGGAAGGCGGGGCAGACGCAGAGGAAGAACGGGATGATCCTCTTCGTCTTCCCCGGGTCGCGGAAGGCGCGGCTCGAGGTGGGCTACGGGCTGGAAGGAGCGATGCCCGACGCGCTCGCGCGGCGCGTGCTCGACGAGCAGGTGATTCCGCGCTTCCGGACGGGCGACTACGCCGGCGGGATTTCCGCGGGGGTCTCCGCCGCGATCGCGGCCACGCGAGGCGAGTACAAGGGTACTGGAGGGACGCGCGGGCAACGCAAAGAGCCGGGTTTCCCCGTCTCTCTCCTCCTCGGGATCATCTTCCTCTTCTTCTTCGGGATCGTTCCGATCTTCTTCAGGAGTCGCGGCGGGTACTCCTACATCGGCCGCGGCGGCTGGGGCTCGGGCGGCTTCGGCGGGTTCGGCGGCGGCTTCTCGGGCGGCGGCGGATCCTTCGGCGGCGGCGGCGCGAGCGGGAGCTGGTGACGGCATGGCGAGGAGCAGGGTGGCGGCGGCATTCTTCGACGGCCTCGATCGGCCGGCGATCGTCGAAGCGATCAAGCGGGCCGAGTCGAAGAGCGTCGGAGAGATCCGCGTGCATCTTCACCACGGGCCCGTCTCCGACGCGCTCAAGGCGGCACACGCCACTTTCAAGAGGCTCGGCATGGAGAAGACGCTGTACGGCACGGGCTGCCTCCTGTTCCTCGCGCCGGAGTCGCGCGCCTTCGCCGTGATCGGGGGCACGGGGATTCACGAGAAGGTCGGAGACGGCTTCTGGACCGAAGCGCGGGACGCGGCCCAGGCCCTTTTTGCGGACGGAAAGTTCACGGAAGGCATCGTCACGGCTGTCGACAAGCTCGGCGACGCGCTCGCGCTGTTCTTCCCGAAGAGGGGGCCCGCGGACACGAACGAGCTTCCGGACGAGGTCAGCGAGGACTGACGCCGCTTTGACAGGCGCGCCTCCGGTCTGGTATGTTTATCGGCCGTTTTGTTCGGGAAATCGAGGTAAGCATGTACGCAGTCATCCGGACCGGAGGCAAGCAGGTGCGCGTCGCAGAGGGCGATGTCGTGCGTGTCGAGCGCCTCACGAAAGAGACCCTGAAGAAGGGCGCGGAGGTGTCGCTCCCCGAGGTTCTCGCCATCGGCAAGGACGACGGCCTGCACCTCGGCTCCCCTCTGGTTTCGGGCGCAACGGTGACGGGCGTCGTCGTGCGCGAGATGCGCGGACCGAAGCTTCTCGTCTACAAGAAGAAGCGCCGGAAGGGTTTCCAGCGCACCCACGGACATCGCCAGGATCTCGTCGAGATCCGCATCGCGTCCATCACGGCCTGATCCAGGCGGAGACCAAAAGACAATGGCACACAAAAAAGGTCAGGGTTCGTCCCGCAACGGGCGCGACAGCAACAGCCAGCGCCTCGGCGTGAAGCGCTTCGCGGGCCAGCTCGTCTCGGGCGGCTCGATCCTCGTGCGGCAGCGCGGCACCCCGCTGAAGCCGGGCCTGAACGTCGGCCGCGCCAAGGACGATTCGCTCTTCGCGAAGGTGGACGGAACCGTGAATTTCCACGACAAGGGCCGCCTCGGCCGCTTCGTCTCGATCACGCCCGTCGCGGCTTCCGGAAACTAACAGGATCTCCTTTCCGTTTTCGGGCCCCGTCGCTTTTCCTTTCTAAGCACGAAGGCGCGTGAGCGCCTTCGAAAATACTTCAAAGCATGTTCATAGACGAAGCCGTCATCCATGTCGTCGGAGGCGACGGAGGAAATGGCTGTGTCGCGTTCCGGCGGGAGAAGTTCGTACCCCGGGGCGGGCCCTCCGGCGGGGACGGCGGCGACGGCGGCAGCGTCACGCTCGTCGCGGACCGCGGCCTGAACACGCTGTATCCCTTTCGATTCCAGAGGCGCTTCGCCGCCGGCCGCGGCGGCCACGGCAAGGGGGACAACCGCCACGGGAAGAACGGGGCGGCTCTTCCGGTTTCGGTGCCGGTCGGAACGGTCGTGAAGGACCGTGAGACCGGGGAGGTCGTCGGCGACCTCGTCGAGGAGGGGCAGACGCTCCTCGTAGCCGCGGGCGGCAAAGGCGGGAGGGGAAACGCGCGGTTCGCGACCTCCACGAACCGGGCGCCAAGACGCGCGGATCCCGGCACGAAAGGCGACCAGTTGGACCTCGCGCTCGAGCTCAAGCTCCTCGCGGACGTGGCGCTCGTGGGCCTGCCGAACGCGGGCAAGTCGACCCTCATTTCGGCCATTTCCGCGGCCCGTCCGAAGATCGCCGATTATCCCTTCACGACGCTCGTCCCGAATCTCGGGGTCGTGTCCTGGGAACGCTTCCGCACGTTCGTCGCGGCGGACGTGCCGGGGCTCATCGAGGGCGCGCACGAAGGGCACGGACTCGGGATACGCTTCCTGAAGCACGTCGAAAGGTCCCGCCTGCTCGTCCACCTCGTGGACGCCGCGGCGCTCGGCGACGCCGACCAGATCGCCGAGGCCGAGAAGACGGTCGCGACGATCGAGCACGAGCTCGCGTCCTTCCAGCCGGAGCTGGCCGCGCGCGAGCGCGTTCTCGTGGCCACGAAAGACGACGCGGCCTCTCCCGCCCAGGTCGCGGCCGTCGCCGCGGCGGCCGCGCGCCGCGGCCTCGCGTTCTTCGCGATCTCGGCAGCCGCGCGCCACGGCCTCGGCGCGCTCGTCTCGCATCTCGGCACGCGGCTCGACGCGCTCGCCGCCCGGGCGGACGCCAGGCACGGGAAGGAAGCCGTCCCCTGACCATGCGCATTGGCGTCTACGGCGGTTCGTTCGACCCGGTGCACTTCGGGCACCTCGTGCCCGTCGAGGAGGCGCGTCGCAATCTCGCCCTCGACGAGATCCTCTTCGTGCCGGCCTTCCAACCGCCGCACAAGCCGTCCGGCCCGTCCGCTCCTTCGCATCACCGCTTCGCGATGCTCGCTCTGGCATTCGAGGCGTATCCGGCCTTTCGCCTGAGCGATTTCGAGATCGCGCGCGGCGGCACCACGTACACGATCGAGACGCTCCGGCACCTGCGCGCCTCGCGCGGGGACGCCGAGTTCCTCCTCGTCCTCGGGTCCGACTCGCTCGCGGGGATCACGGCCTGGCGCTCGTGGCAGGAGCTCCTCGACGAGTTTCACGTCGCGGTCGTCGAGAGGGAAGGTTTCCCGCCAGAGGCCCTCGCGCGCGAGCTGCCGACGGCGATCTCCGGCCGGTTGGGAGAAACCATTTTCTTCGCCGGCAACGCACCGGTTACAATTTCATCCACGTGGTTAAGGCGCGCCATCCCCGCGGGCGAGGACCTCAGCGGAAGCCTCCCGGCGAGCGTGGGCGCGTATCTCCGAAAACACGCGCTGTACCGCCTCCCGTGAAGCACCCGGTTCCCCAGGTGGGGCCGATCGACGACCTCATCGAGGCGACGCTGCAGCGCGCCGGGATGCGCGCCGCCGCGTCCGAGTCGGAGAGGACCCGCGCCAGCGCCGACCCGGCGCTCGACGAGCGCCTCACGGCGCAGCTCAAGAAGGGCGTCGCCGCGCTTCTCGACAAGAAGGCCGAAAAGCTCGTCGTCCTGAACCTCCAGGGCCTGACGACGATGTCCGACTACTTCGTCCTGGCGACCGCGGGCAGCGACCGGCAGGCGCAGGCGCTTGCGGACGCGGTCGAGATGGCTCTCAAGGCCGAGGGCCGCCGGCCACTCTCCATCGAGGGCTACCAGTCCGCGGTCTGGATCCTCCTCGATTACGGCGACGTCGTGTTTCACGTCTTCCACCACGAGGCGCGCCGCTTCTACGGCCTCGAGAGACTCTGGGGAGACGCTCCGGACGCCACGGCGGCGTTTCGATAAGCGTGGCGGGGCGTGCCGCGTCCTCCGTGCTCTTCGCGACCCGCCATCGCGGCCTCAGGGAGCAGCTTCGGCGGCTCGCGCGCGCCGTGGACTCGGCGAATACCGTGCTCCTTCTCGGAGCGCCCGGGACGGGCAAGGACCGGCTCGCGCGCCTTCTCCACGAGCGCTCGTCCCGCGCGCGCTCGCCGTTTGTGCGCGTGGACCTCGCGGCTGTGGCGGACGACCTTTTCGAGAGCGAGCTCTTCGGCCACGAGCGCGGGGCGTTCACGGGTGCGGTCGCGGGGAAGCCGGGCCTTCTCGAGGGCGCCGGCGATGGCACGCTCTACCTCGACCGGGTCGACGCGCTTTCCCTTCGAGCCCAGGGCAAGCTCCTCCGCGTCGTCGAGGAGCGCCTCGTGCGGCGCGTGGGGGGCACGCGCCTGCTGCCGCTCAAGGCACGCCTCGTGGCCTCGGCCGGGCCGGATCTGCCGCGCCGGGCGCGCGCCGGGACGTTTCGGGAGGATCTCTTCTACCGGCTCGCGGTCGTCACGGTGAGCCTTCCGGCTCTCGCCGAGCGACGCGAAGACCTTTTTCCGGCGGCGCGCGCGCTCGCGAAGGCCGCCGGCGGCCCGGCCACCTTCACGGCGGCCGCGCGACGCGTGCTGCTCTCTCACGCCTGGCGCGGGAATTTTCGCGAGCTCGAGAACGTCGTCCGCCGGGCCGCGAACGACGCATCCGCGGCGGGGGCGACCGCGATCGACGCCCCGCACGTCAAGCTCACGGGCCCGTCGGATCCCGAGGCGCTCCTCCACGCCGCGGCCCACGTGCGCTGGACCCTGCGCCAGCTCTCGGACGCCTACATCTCCCTCGTCCTGGACGAGGCGGGCGGAAACATGACCGAAGCGGCGCGCCGTCTCGGGGTAGCCCGCAAGACCCTTTATGCGCGGCGGCGCGTGATATCCTCCCGCCTTCCCGGATGACCCTGGCCCCTCAATTGGCACGGGTGGTCCTGACGGAGCAGGTATACCGGGCGACCGCGACACTTTCCGGTGTCGCGTACTCCAAGTGATCTCGAGGGAGACGACCAACATGGTACCCAAGACCGCCGCGATGCCCGCCAAGCCCCTGAAGAAGGAGGCAGGCGAAAAAGTGAGGAAGAGCCTCGTTGCACGGCGCGACGAGCTCCTCCGGGATCTCGCGAAAAACCGCGAGGTTTCCGAGGAAACGGTCGACGAGTCGGCGCAGGACATGGCCGACCGCGCGACGTCCGCCTACACGAAGGAGTTCGCGTACTCGCTTTCCGAAAGCGACCGCAAGATCCTCCTGCTCATCGAAGAGGCGCTTTCGCGCCTCGACGCGGGAACGTACGGAACCTGCATCCACTGCTCCCAGCCCGTTCAGGAGAAGCGTATCGAGGCGGTTCCCTGGGCGCGTCACTGCCTCGACTGCCAGGAGCTGCAGGACAAGGGATTGCTGTAGTCGCCCCCCTTTCCCCGTCTAGTATTGGCGCGTGAAACGCGCTGATCCCTTCGCGCCGCTCGCCCCGCTTCTCGCGTCCGCGCGCACGACGCCTCTTCACCCGCTTCTCTTCCTGACCGGAGACGACGACTGGATCGTCGCCGAGGGCGCGCGCCGCGTGGCGGCGGCGTTCCGCGAGGCGTTCCGCGAGGGAGAGGTCACGGCGTACGAGGCGACGGGAGAGGGCGTGAAGGAAGCCGTGGCCGACGCGGCGACCATCGCGCTGTTCGCCACGAACCGGCTCGTGGTCCTGGAAGCCACCGAGCTGTTCCGTGGCAAGAGTCTCACGGCGGAAGAGCTCGACGCGCTCCTCGACGAGGCCGAGGAGGCCGGCGACGACGCGCGCCTCGTGGCGCGGCTCGCGCGCAAGGCCTCCGCCTTCGCCGCCGCGGTCGGCGTCACCGTGGGCGACGACCCCGAGGAGGCCGCGCGCAGGATCGCCGGGCGCGTGAAGCGCGCGGACCGCGCCGGGGCGCTCGCCGCGCTCCTCGCGAGCGTCCCTAGGTCCGAGGGTGGGGCCGAGACGGCGCTCGACGCGCTCCTCGACTTCGCGCAGCGGGCCGGGGCGTCCGACAACGTCCTTCTCGTCCATGCGGTCTCGCCCGATGCCAAGCACCGCGCGACCCAGAGCTTGAAGCGCGCCGCGCGCGCCGCGGACCTGTCCGTGCCGGACGAGGCGGCGCGCCGCGAGCGCCTCGCGGCGCTCGGCCTCGAGCGCGCGATCGAGCGCAAAATTCTCATCGAGCCGGAGGTGTTCGACCTCCTTTCGGGCCGCGGCCGGCTCTTCGCGCGGCCGTTCCTCTCGGATCTCGACCGCCTCATCGACGCCGCGGCGGGTCCGCGCGTGACGGCTGAAGAGGCCGCGCGGCAGATCGCCGACGAGAGCAAGGAGTACGGCTCGGACTTCGTCGAAGCCGTCGCCCAACGCGACCTTTTCCAGGCGCTGCGCCTGCTCGCGAAGCTCCTTTCCGGAGCCACCTTCACGGCGTTCCGGCCCTGGGGAGAGAGGGAGGACGCCCCGTCCGCGAAGAAGGGCCCGCGCGGCGAGGCCGCTTTCTTCCCGCTTCTGGGCCTTCTCGCGGCCGAGCTCCGCCGGATGCTGGCCCTTCGCGCCGCCCTGGAGGAGCGCGCGGTCCCCCCGGCAGTGGGCAGGCGCACGGACTATCGCGGGTTCGTGGACCGGGTCCTGCCCGCGCTCAAGGCGCCGCGAGAGGGCCTTCCGCCTTTCTCCCTCGAGGCGCATCCGTTCGTTCTCCACAAGGCGTATCTCGCGGCTCTCGGCTGGACGACGGAGGACCTCAGGCGCGCCCTCATGGGGCTTTCGGCGATCGACCGCGGCGTGAAGAGCGGCGCCGGAACGGGGCCCGAGCTCCTCGAGGCCTGGCTCCTGTCCCGCCTTCCGGCGGCGCCCGTGCGCGCCGTCGCGAGCGGAAGAGCGGGCTGAGGCGGTGACCGAGCCGTCCTTTCACCCACGCGTGCCCTTCGACAGGCGCGACCGCGTCTTCATCGTTCTCTGCTTGCTCACGATCATCGCCGGCGCGGCGGTCTTTCGCGCGGGATTTTCGCGGGCGTTCCCCGAGGCGTCCATCGACTTCAAGGTCACCCGCGAGGAAGCCGTGCGCCGCGGCGCCGAGGCGCTCCGCGCGCGCGGATTCGCGCTCGACGGCGCGCGCGCCCTCGTGATTTTCGACAGCGACGACGAGGCGAAGGTCTACCTCGAGAGAACGCTCGGCCTCGAGAAGGCGAACCCGGTCTTCGCGACGACGGTGCCCGTGTGGCGCTGGTCGGTGCGGTGGGTGAGGCCGCTCGAAAAGCTCGAGTACCACGCGGCGGTCGCTCCGGACGGGCGGCTTCTCGCGATTCGGCGGATTCTTCCGGAGAAGGCGGCGGCGAAGGACCCGGGCGAGGCGGCGGCGCGCGCCCTCGCAGAGGCGGAGATCCGGACCCTGCGCGGCCTCGATCCTTCGGCCCTGCGGTTCATCGAAGGCAAGGTCGACAAGCGGCCCCAACGCGTCGACCGGACATTCGTGTGGGAGTCGAAGGCGATCCGCGTCGGGGACGCCGCGCTCCGCTACCTCGTCGAGGTGCAAGGCGACCGCGTCGGGCGCTCGTCGCTTCATTTCGAGGTCCCGGAGAAATGGCGCCGGGACTACGAGGCGCTTCGCTCGAAGAACCTCGCGGCGGGCACGGTGGCCACGCTCGGGCTTTTCCTCACGGCGCTCGCCGTGCTCGTGGTCTTTGTCGAGCGGGTGCGGCGGAAGGACGTCAAGTGGAAGTGGGCTCTCTCCTTCGCGGGCACGGGCGCCGTTCTGCAGCTTTTCGCCTCGCTCAACGAGATGCCGATTCGCCTCTTCGACTACGACACCGCGGACGCCTGGACGGGCTTCGTGGCGAAATCGGTGGCGGGCGACGTCGGCGGCGCGGTCGCCCTCGGTGTCGTTCTTCTTCTCCTCGTCGCCGCCGGGGAGCCGCTTTACCGCGAGAGGTATCCCGACAAGCCCGCGCTCGGCCGCCTCCTCTCCACCCGCGGAGTCGGGTCGAAGCGGTTCTTCCGCGGACTCCTTCTCGGATACGCGATGACGGCGTTTTTCTTCGCGTACCAGATCGTCTTCTACCTCGTCGCCGCGCGCCTCGGCGCGTGGGCTCCCGCCGACGTGCCGTACTCGAACCTCCTCGGCACGTGGTTCCCCTGGGCCGGCGTTCTCCTGATGGGCTTCCTCCCCGCGACGACGGAGGAGTTCTCGTCGCGCATGTTCTCGATTCCCTTCGCCGAGCGGTTCTTGCCGCGTTGGGCCGCCGTCGTGGTCCCGGCGCTCATCTGGGGCTTCGCGCACAGCACCTATCCAAACCAGCCTTTTTACATCCGGGGTGTCGAGTTGGGTCTCGCCGGGATCCTCATCGGCGCCGTGATGCTGAAGGCGGACATCTTCCCGCTCCTCGTGTGGCATTTCACGGTGGATGCCGTCTACACGGCGCTCCTGCTCCTGCGCTCGTCGAACCCCTACTTCGTCGTTTCCGGCGCCGCGGCGTCACTCGTCCTTCTGCTTCCTCTCGCCGCATCGCTCCTTCTCTACGTCCGGCGTAGCGGCTTCACGCCCGAGGAGGACCTCACGAACGCGGCGACGGGATCGGCGCCGGAGCCCCCGCAAGTCGAGGAGTCGGTCCCGTCCGCCTGCGCCCCACCGCGCGCGCTGAGCCCGGCGCGCGCCCTTTCCGCTCTCGCGCTCGCGCTCCTCGCGTTCGCCGCCGCGCGCTTCGTCCTGCCCAGGGCGGGACTCTGGGAAGACGTGAAGGTCACGGTCGACCGGAAGGGAGCGAAGGCCGCAGCGGACGCCTGGCTGAAAGCGGCGGGCGACGACCCTGCGGGCTACCTGTCAGTCGCGACGACGTCAACCGCGCTCCCTGCCCTCGAGGACCCCTCCGATACGGGGACGGGCCTCGTCCCTTATGGCGACTCGGAGCTCGGCGAACAGTGGCTCCTGGAACGTGGCGGCATGCCGCTCCTCACGAAATGGGCGACGACGATTTTTCCGGGGCCCGTCTGGAACGTCCGTTACGTGCGCGCCCTCGACGAGCACGGCGCGACCGTCGCCGTGGACGCGCGGACCGCCCGAATCGCCGGCTTTCGCAGGACTTTCCCCGAAGCCGAGCCTGGCGAAAGCCCCGATGAAAGTATCGCGCGCGCGAAAGCGGTCTCCGTCTTCGCGTCGTTCGGCCTGGACCCGCTCGCCTGGGACGTGGTCTCGTCGAAGAGCGAGGCGCGCAAGGCGCGGAAGGACACGCACGTCGTCTTCGAGTCGAGGCTCGAGAAGGCCGGCGAGGCGACCCGGCGCGCCGTGACGGGCCTCGCGGGCGACGTGCCTTCGCTTTTCGCGACGGCTTTGAAGCTGCCGGAGGAATGGGTGCGCGCCCGGGAGAAATCGACGGCCGCGACCTGGGTCGCGATCTCCTGGAAGATCCTGGCGTGGGGAACCCTCGTCGGGCTCCTCGTCGTGGAGCTCGTGCGGCTCGCGCGCAAAGGAGCGATCCCCTGGCGCCGCTCGCTTCGACTCGCGGCGCTTCTGGCGCTGCCGGCGATCCTCGCGCGCTTCGTCTCCCTTCCGCTCGTCCTCGCGCAATATGACTCGCAATTCTCGATGGCCGTCTTCGGGGTCGTGGCGGGCGTCGGCCTGCTCGTGGGAATCCTGGTCTCCTTCGGCGCCGCGCTTCTCGCGGTCGCCCTCGTCCTCGCCGTGAAAAGAGATGCCGCGGCCGCCTTCCGGCGGGGCGGCGCGGACGGCCCGCTCTCTCTCGCCGCCGGGGCCGGCGCCGCTGTGCTCATCCTCTCGATTCGCGCTTACACGCGCGGTCTCGAGGCCTCGTTTCCGCTCGAAGCGGGGGTCCCGGGGTTTCCGTTTCCGGCGGGAATCGAGACGGTTCTCCCGGCCGCGGTCGCGATCAGCTCTCTCGTTCTCCGCGTGCTCCTTTTCGGGGGCAGCACCGCGTTTCTCGCGCTTCTTTTCCGCGACGCCCTGAAGAAGCCGGTTCTTCGTGTGGCGTTCTTCGCGGTCGCAGTCGGCGTCTTCGCGCCCTTCGGAGCCCGGACGTTCGGCGAGCTCTTCGTGCCGGTTTTCGCCGGCGCGCTGACCGGCCTCGCGTTCCTCGCGGCCATTGCCGTGTTCCTGAGAGACGACCCGAGAGCGTACGTCTTTGCGGCCGCGTTCCTCGGGGCTGCCGGAGCGGGCGCCGACCTCGTGTCGAGCGGCATCGCGCCGTGGGTCTGGAACGGCGCGGCTGTTCTCGCGGTCGTCGCGCTCGTCGTCGCCCTCCGCGGCCTCGACCGGCCGCGCCCCGTGGCCTCGCCCGCTTAGCCTCGCCCCCCGGCCTTCCGCCACTCCCATTCGCTCAGGCGTTCGCGGGCGCCGAGCCCGATGGCGCGGTGGAGGTCGACGAGGAGCCGGGAGGCCTCGGCGTCGCGGAAGGGCGGCGGCCCGAGCCGCGTGAGGACCGCCTCGGGGTGCTCCGGAGGCGCGAACGAAAAGCGGAGCGCGGCGACGGGCTCGCCGGGTCGGTAAAACAGCTCGGGCCTCTCGAGGATGTGCCGCGGCAGCGGCTCGGGCGTCTCGGCCGCGCCGCCGGGCGCGGGGGCGTCCGCCGACCGGGTTTCGGTTTTGCGATCGGGCCGCGTCCGAGCGCGTTGCAGGCCTTCGAGGAGCTCTTCCCGCGGGACGCCCCGCAGGAGGAAAACGAGGAACGGGTCGTCCTGGAGGCGGTCGCCGAGCAGCACGGCGAGCGCGCCGGCGTGTGCGCACGGCTCCTCTCCCTCGGCGCACGAGCACCTCGAGACGACGTCGCCGGCGTCCAGAGGCAGGAGCGAGCGGCCTGTTCCCTGGAAGGCGCTCTCCACGTCTTCGGGCAGGCGGCCCGCGAGAAGGTCGGCCGCGTACCGAGCCCGCGCCGCCATCGCCTTGAGAACGCGGCGCCGCACCACCGAGTCGAGCGGTCGCAGGGAGAGAGAAGTCTCCTCGAGGTGCCCGCCCGCCGCCCGCACGTCCGCCTGCGCCCCGGTTCGCCCGATCTCGAGCGAGGTCACCGCGCCTGAAAGAGCGGCCGCGCGCCCTTCCGTGAGAGCGTCCTCCCAGCCGAGCGACGCGAGCCGCGCGAGGAAGCGATACGCCCATCCGCTCTCGGGCGGCGCCAGACGGGGGAGGAGAGCCTTCTTGCGGCGCGGCATCAGCGCCCTCCGTCCGTCTCGATGGCGCTCGTGTCGAGCGCGACGAGCTCCGTGAGCTGCTCGTCCGAGAGAGTCGCGATCCACTGCTCGCCCGCGCCGACGATCGAGCGGGCGAGCGCCTTCTTCTCCTCGATCATCCGGTCGATGCGCTCCTCGAGCGTTCCCTTGCAGACGAATTTGTGGACCTGAACGTGCTCGGTCTGCCCGATGCGGAAGGCGCGGTCGGTCGCCTGCTCCTCGACCGCGGGATTCCACCAGCGGTCCACGTGGAAGACGTGAGAAGCCCGGGTCAGGTTCAGGCCGGTGCCTCCCGCGCGCAGCGACAGCACGAAGAACGGAGGCGGATCCTCGTCCTCCTGGAAGCGCCGCACCATCTCCGTCCGCGTGTGCCGCGGCACCGCGCCGTGCAGGAAAAGCACCTCGCAGCCGAAGCGTTCCTTCAGCTCGGCGACGAGAAGATGGCCCATCTCGGCGAACTGGGTGAAGAGCAGGGCGGGACTTTTCTCGGCGAGCGTCTCCTCGCACATCTCGAGGAGGCGGGCGATCTTCGCCGAGCGGCCGTCGCGCCGGCCGTCCCCGAGGAAGAGCGCCGGGTGATCGCAGATCTGCTTGAGGCGCAGGAGCAGGAGAAGGACCTTCGCCTTGCGGCTGCGCCGGTTCGCCAGCCCGATGCCCGAAAGCAGCGATCGGGTCGTCGCGCGGTAGAGCGCTGCCTGCTCGCGCGTGAGGCCGACGAGCTCTTTGGTCTCAATCTTTTCGGGGAGATCGGGGACGACGCCCGGGTCGGTCTTGGCGCGGCGCAGAAGGAACGGGCCCGTCACGTGGCGCAGGCGCGCGGAGGCGGCGGGGTCGTTGTGCCGCTCGATCGGGAGCGCGAAGTTGCGCCGGAAGGCCTCGTCGGTGCCGAGGAGGCCGGGATTGAGGAAATCGAAGATGGACTTCAGCTCGGAGAGGCGGTTCTCGACGGGCGTGCCGGTGAGAGCCGCGCGCCGGTGCGCGCGGAGAGAACGCGCGGCGCGCGACTGCGCGGCCGACGGGTTCTTGACGTTCTGCGCCTCGTCGAGCGCGAGGTACTCCCACGTGATGCCCGACAGAAGAGCGCGGTCCCGATGCACGAGGGCGTACGTCGTGACGAGCAGGTCCACCTCGGTGAGGAGCCGTGAGAACGCCTCTCCGCTCGCGCGCCCCGCGCCGTGATGCACGACCACGCGAAGCTGCGGGGCGAAGCGCTCGGCCTCCCGGACCCAGTTCTCGGCGACGGACGTCGGGCAGACGAGGAGGGACGGGCCGATACGCTCTCCGGCGTCGCGCGCGGCGAGTAGCGCCGCGAGGAACTGGATCGTCTTGCCGAGACCCATGTCGTCGGCGAGACAGGCGCCGAGGCCGCGCGAGAGCAGGAAACGCAGCCATCCGACGCCCCGCATCTGATACGGGCGCAGGGTGCCCGTCAGGCCGCGCGGCGGGGCGAAGCCGGCGATCTCGCGCCGCGCGATCTCCGGATCGAGGAGACGCCCGACCCACCCCTCGCCTCCCACGGCGTCGACGAGGACGTCCTCCTGTTCGCCGTCGAGCCCGCCCGCGAGGCGCAACAGCTCGCCGAGCGTGGTGCGGCCGCCGGGCCTGCGGTCGAGAAGGCGCCGCGCCTTCTCGAGATTCTCCTTGTCGAGGAGAACCCACTCCCCCCGGATCTCGACGAGGGGAATCTGCCGGGCGGCCAGCTCCTCGAACTCGTGGGGGGAGAGGAGCGCATCACCCACGGCCACGCGCCAATCGAAGTCGACGAGGGCGTCGAGGCCGAAGCGCACGACGGACGCGTCGGCTTCGCCCGCTCCGGGCGCGCGCGCCACGAGCTTGAGCGCGACGCGCGCGAGGCTGCCGCCGCCGGGCAGGCGGACGGCGATGCCGGCCTCCCCGAGAAGAGGGGCCTCGTCGGACAGAAAGCGCCACGCTTCGTCCGGCGACAGGATGACGCCCGTGGGATGCCGCTCCTCGAGACTCCGCGCGACCGGACGCGAGAGCGCCGCGGCCGTTCCGAGCCGCGCGAGAAGCGTGTCCTGCGGGTTCGTGAACAGGCGCCCGCGCCGCCGCATCGAGCCATCCGTCGTGGCCCAGATCTCCTCGGCCGGGAGAGAGACCTCGGGGCTTTCTCCGGACTCGAGGACGTACGCGAGCGAAAACGGGCCGCCGGCCTCGGGTGGCGGCACGACGCGGATTCCGAGGCGCAGCAGGCTCTCGGGCAGGGGATCCAGAAGCGGGAGGCTCCACTCGGTCAGGCGCGAAAGGACGCCGGGCTCGAGCGCACGGGTCGGAGGAGCGGCGAGCGCGGCGACGACCTCGGCCTCGGGAGAGTCGCCCGCGCGGCGCCGCTCGGCCGGAAGGACGTCCCTGAGGACGTCGCGCGCCGCCGCGTCCACGGCCTCGTCGAGGAACGCGAGGAGCAGCCCGCGCGCGGGCGGGAGCGCGCCGTCGGGTCCCAGGCGTACGCCCGGCGGCAGAATCGCGCGCGACACCGGCGGCATGGCTTCGGCGAGACGCCGCAGACGCTCCCTCTCGTGGGGATCGTCGAGGACAGGCCGCCAGCGGGGATGCGTGCCGTCGGTTCCCGGCGCGACACGCCGCCGGAGCAGGAGGTCGAACACCCAGCGCGCCACCTCCGCCCAGTAGTCGAGATCGTCGCCTGCCGACACGGGCAGCGGGCGCGCGCGGAGCGCCGCCGGGAGCGCGAGCAGCGTCTCGAGAGCGGCCGCCACGGGCAGCACGAAAGCGGGGACTTCGTAGATCCGGAGCGCGGCGGAGAAAGGCGGCGCATAGTCGGCGGGCTCCCGAAGCGCCGGCGCGGACGGAACGGGACGCCCGTGAACGGCGGGGACGACGAGCGTGAGAAGGGCCGTCTCCGTGCGCGCGGAGACCGGGGACGCGAGCCCCTCGGCGCTCAGCGCCTCCAGGAGCTCCTTCGGTTCGAGGGCGCGCGGGTGCCGGTCACGCCCGTCGTGCGGCACGAAGACCCCCTCCGCCCAAAGGGCGAATCCGGACGGGCGCGGAGCACCGTGGAGGACGATCAAGCCCTCCATTGTCGGTTATCCTCGGCCTCCGATGAAAGTCCCGAAGTCGCATGAGCTTTTCCGCCGGATGTCGAGCGCGGAGGTGGCCTCCGTCGTCGCGGCGGCGTGCGAAGACGACGAGCTGCCCGAGAAGATCGCGGGCGGCGTTCTCACCTACCAGCAGATTCCGCTCAAGCGGTTTTCGAAGTTGCCCGAGGAGACGCGGCTGGCCTACGTGAGGCGCACGCTGCGCGACAAGCGCGCGTCCGACCTCGCCCTGTACGTCCTCTCTGCCGCCCTCACGCGCCGGCAGGCGGCGCTCATCTCGTCTTTTCTGGAGGCGCTGAAGCTTCCACACGAGGGGCCCAGCCTGACGTCGGAGGGCGCGATCCCGGCGCCGGCTGCCAAGGCGCTTCGCCGCGCCGTCGACGCGCTCCTCGGCGTCCACGAGGCGCGCGACGTGGCGCTGTACCTCCACGCGTTCGCGTCCCAGCCGGACGTCGACTGGCCCGTCCTCGAAAACCTCCTCGAATCGGACGCGCGCCTTGCTTTCGAAGACCGCTCGGTGAGCTAGGAAGCCGTGATCCGGTAGACGAGACTTTCCCGGCCTTTGCCGTCGAGCCTCGATCCCACGCGAACTCCGCCGATTTTTTCCATGGCCCGCTGCGAGCGCACGTTCTGCGGGCCAACGAGAAAGATGACGCTGTTCACGAATCTGAAGGCGTGCCTCAGCATGAGCTGCTTCATTTCCCTGTTGTAGATGCCGCTCCAGCGGGACCTGGCCAGGAACGTCCAGCCGATTTCGATTTCGCTCTTCTCGCTGTCATATCCGTGGAATCGCGATGACCCGATGACCTGGCCATCTTTGGAATCAATGGCGATCAATGCTCCCCCGGATTCCAGGGCCTCGCGGAAGAATCCCTTGAAGACCTCCTCCTTGTAGCGATCGTTGTTCGGATGTTGTTCCCAAATGAGCGGATCTGAAGCTACCGCGTAAAGGTGACAAAAATCCTCCGGTCGAAGCGGCCTGAGGCGGATGAGCTCGCCTTCCAGAATGGGCTGGAGATCAAAGGGCATTCTTGATTCCGTCCTCAATGTCTTTGCCCGGAGACGCGGCCGCAGCGATCGCGATCTCTCCTTTGACCGAGGGCCGTGCCGCGAGAACCTGCGCGATTTCCGAGGCGCGGCCACGCAGGACTTCTTCGTGCACCTTCGTCAGCTCGCGCCCAAGGACGACCGGCGGGTCTCCCCACGCCCGGGCGAGCGCTTCGAGGGACTCGACGATGCGGAAAGGCGACTCGAAGAGCACGGCCGTCCCGATGCGCGCGGCGTGCGACGCGTACCAGCGGTCGCGTTCGCCGCGGCGCGAGGGCGGGAAGCCGAGAAACGTGAACGGGACGGCAGGAAATCCCGAGATCGAGAGGATCGCGAGCACCGCCGACGGCCCCGGAATCGCCTCCACGCGGTGTCCGGCCGCGGCGGCCGCCGCGACGAGCCGCTCCCCGGGATCCGAGACGAGCGGCGTGCCGGCGTCCGAGACGAGAGCGAGCGTCTCGCCGCGGGATAGCCGCTCGAGAGCCTCGCCGACGCGGCGGTGCTCGTTGTGGCCGTGGCAGGACACGCGCGGCGTCGTGAGGCCGAAACGGGCGAAGAGATTTCCCGTGCGACGCGTGTCCTCGCAGTAGACAACGGCCGCCGACGCCAGGGCTTCCCGCGCCCGTGGTGACAGGTCGTCGAGATTCCCGATCGGCGTGGCGACAACGAGGAGACGGCCCATTGCGGCATTCTCTCGCGTCCGCGCGCGGAGGGCCCGACGGCCCGGCGCCAGCGCCATGGGCTCGCCGCATACAAGGGTGGCGGCCGGAATGTTATGGCCCTATGGTGAGACTATGGCCACTATGAAGGCGCCGAAGGCACTCACCGCCCTCGATGCACTCCAGCGGTCGCTCAGCCTGGAGACCCGGGCGGCGGCTCGATGGGAAAGGCGGGTTCGTGCCGAGCGCCGCGCCACGTCCATCCGACGGAAGACGCGGCCGTGAGTGCGCGCCTGTTCAACGAATCCGGGCGGCGGCGTGGATCTCTGATCGACTGCATGATCGCCGCAAGCGCATTGTGCGCGGGGGAACCGCTCGCGACCGGGAACGTCGGCGATTTTCGGAGGTTCTCGGCCTTAGGTCTGAAAATCCTCGAGGCTTGATGAAGGACGTGGTGGCCCGCAGGTGATGGTGGGCCCCTGCTACGATCGAGGGCGTGTTTCGCGGGTTGCTCGTCCCGCTCGTTTTCGCGGGCATCACCCTCGTGTCGACCGCCGGGAGCGGCGCGCCCGCGGCGCCCGCGCCCGCGGCGACGCCCTCCGGAGCGGCCGTGCTCGTGGATCGCATCGCAGCGGTCGTGGGCGACGACATCGTTCTCGAGAGCGAGGTCCAGAAGCTGGTTGCCGTGCGGTTTCTCGAGCACAATGCGGGCGAGACCGACGCCGCGTATCGCGACCGCGTCCTCGATGAGCGCATCGTCGACCTCCTGCGCGAGCGTCAGCTCCGAAGGACGAGCGGATTCGAGCCGAAGCCCGAGGAGGTGGAGGCCCGTGTCGCCGCGCTCGAGGCGCGTCTCGCGAAAGAGCGTGGTAT
>OBLW0100001120.1_pt1 | contig 23022 bp, 19 predicted proteins | sample 1520161 | NCBI WGS metagenome assembly OBLW01 (sample SAMEA3539309, study PRJEB22396) | soil metagenome | biome: tundra; feature: field; material: soil | place: USA | collected 2010-05 | depth 0.15 m | reverse complement strand
AAAACCGGAACTTTCTACTTTGCACACAATAGGAACTTTCTACTTTGCGTTGACAGACTTTCAATCGAAGCGTAGTGGGCAATGGCCGACTGATAGGCTGCTGAAAAAGACCGTTTCGTATCAGGATATCGCTTTAGCGATATCGCAAGCTACGCAATCAATGCCCCTTTAGGGGCTGAAGGGCAAAGGCCGACTTCTTCAGCAGCGTCTTTGAGCCGCCGAGCGAACGTTGGGTTTCAAAGTGACGCGCTCGATGGAAATACGGTCTTGAGCAGCTCCCCAAATTAGCAGAGGCACTCCATGGATCTAACCGTGCAAGCGCAAATCGAAACCTACCTTACCCACCTGGAAAACCTAATCCGCCGCGGCCGGGAATTACTCGACGCAATGGAGATCGATCCGCAGAACGGCGCGCCGCTCGTTTCCACTCGCGCCTGGCAGGAAGATTGTGGCGTCACCATCAATCAACTGTCCGGAGGCAGCAAGGCCCATTGGCTAGCCCGATCTTTCAGCCAGGCTTTCCTGGTGCGTTCCGCCGCGGGAACTGCGGTTGACGGGGCGCCCCCGGCCGAGATTGTTCAGCGACTCCTCGACGTTCTCGAACAGGCTGTGGCGACCCTCTCCGGAATGGACGGCAGCAACGGCTCAGGCGCGGCTGCCTTGTCACAGGCGCCGCCCCCGCACCGTTTTGATTTTGTGCATGATCCCGAGCTTCGGCCACTGCTCGAAGAAGCATACGCCGACAGCCGCCGCGCCCTCGAGCAAGCGGACTATGACATGGCTCTTCGCACGACCTGCGGAATATTGGAAGCCATCGTGACCGACGCGCTCGAACACCACGGACTGACTGTCTTGGCCGCGACGGGCGCGCCCGCTGGAGAAATCGCCGATTGGTCGTTCAATACACGGCTTGCCGTAGCGGAAAGGGCTGGGCTGATTCGCGGCGGTTGCGCCCGCCTGCCCTCGATCTCGCGATCCTATCGGGATGACGCCGATTCGGACCCCAGCAAAGCTGGGTCAAAGTCAATCGTGTCTGAGCGCGACGCTCGAACCGTGGGACAGGTGTTGCACGTAATCATGAGAGATCTGGATCCCGGCCGCTAAGGTATCCAAGAATGTGCCCCAGGTTCGCGCCCGTTTTTTGGGCGCTAACCTGGGTCTTCGCCAAAGCAATCAGATGTTCAATGCCGCGCCACCTGCGGCATTTTCAATCATCTAAATCTTGCCTGAACACCGGTTGCGTCGGGTCGGCGCTTCCATCAATAACCGCCACCAGCAGCTCCCGGTAGGCGTTCTCCGCATCGGGCAACGAGCCATAACCGCGTTCCCGTTGCAGGGCACCGCTCGGCGAATAAATGAGGGTGAAGTAGCGTCCGGAAGAATACTGAAGTTCGAGCATACTGTTGGGCAGCGCAGGATCGCCCTCCTGACCAAGAACATCCATCAGCGCCACCGTCCATCGTCTGCCCTTCGGGTCGGTGACGGCCTCGCGCTCCAGGTATTGCCACTTGTCCATGCTCCATAGCGGCATATTTATTCCATCAATTGAACGAGAGCGCTGGCGACCTGCGTTCCGGTGAAGGGCTTTGGGACGAGCAAGACTTTCTTTGCCTTCCGCGATCGAAGGCTCGCATCCGCGATCTCCGGCGTGTCGCTGATGATGACGACGGGAAGCTCGCCATGACTCGGATGGTGGCGCACCGCGTCAAACAGCGCCTCGCTCATGTCGTAGGCGGTGCAGTCCAGCACTACCGCATCCGCGCGTTGTTCCGCAATCAGATCGTTGACGGTGGTTGTGTATCCCGACGCGAAAACTTCGTAGCCGTGGTCGCGTAGCGCGAACGTCAGCAACTCGGCAATCTCCGGCGTGTCGTCGATCAGCAGGATGCGGCGCAACCGTATCCTACTTCTTCGCCGGCCCGGAGCCGGGCATCCGCGCCTTCTTGCCCGCGCATGGTTCCAGGTCCATCACCCAGATTCGCCCGCCCGCCGTGTAGTACGCGCGGTGGTCATTCTCGATCATCGCGCCCCACGCCTCCAACGTGCGCATGGCAAAGGTGTAGCCCTCAAAGTTGGTGCGCGCGTGGTCGAGCACCTGGTTGGTGTGCCAGTTATCGGTGAGAATCGCGTCGCCGCCGTGTACGCGCAGCACGGTATAGAAGCGGTCAAACGCCGCTTCCGGCCGCACATCGCGCGTCGAACCGCGCTTCTTACCTTCAGTGACGATATAGCTCTCCTGCGGTTCTGGAGCCGCAGGAGAGCTGGCAACAGGAGGAGTTGTTGCATTGGTAGTCGTCGTCATACAGTCTCCGCCACGGCCTCGGCTTCCGCCGCCGCCGCCATGTTCACCAGATTTTTCGCATCCGCCGATTGAATCAGAGCTTCCGGTAATTCGACACCCATCATTCGCCACTGCTGATTGGCAAACTTCTGCAGGTTGGCAATGTGCTCGGCGTGGAGATGGCCGAACCGTCCCTGCAACTTCAGGTATTCCGATACCGGGCGCATGTTCTGCGGTCGGAAGCTGTAATCGTACTCGCGCTTCTCCGGATTCCACTCCCAGATCGGATAGAGCCCGCACTCGACCACCAGCCGTCCCAGGTCAATCGAGCGCGGCGTCTCATACACAAAGCCCTTCTGGCACGGTGTGTAGACCATCAGATACGCGGCGCCTTTGTGGTTCAGCCCCTTGCGCACTTTGTTCATCAGATCAATGGGATAGCCGACGCTCGCGGTCGCCACGTAGCAGTGCGGATGTCCCGCCGCCATCATGCGCGCCAGGTCTTTGGGATAAAGCTTCTTGCCCTCCGGAACAAGCGGACCCGGAGGCGAGAAAGTTGTCATCCCGCCATACGGCGTGCGCGACGACGCCTGAATGCCGGTGTTCGCATACTGCTCGTTGTCGTAGCAGATGATCAGGCAATCGTGATCGCGATAGAGCGCGCCAGAAATCGACGCCAACCCAATGTCGGACGCGCTGCCATCTCCCGCCTCGCAGATAATGTTCGGAAACGCGCCCTTCCACTTGCCTTTGCGGATCATGGCTTCATAAGCCGCCGCCACGCCCGCCGTGAAGCTCCCCGCGCTGCCAATCTGCGTATGCGCCCACGGCACGTTATAGGGCGTGCACAAATACGAACTGTTTGCGACGTACATACACCCCGTCGGCCCGACTAGAATCGTATTGTCGCCCGCCGCCTTGCTCGTCATGCGGTATTGAATCGAAGGCCCGCAGCCCGCGCAGGTGCGATGCCCGGGAACAAATGGTTCCGACGAAGGCAAGTCAGGGTTATAAAAACGCGCCCCCTGATTCGGACTCTCAAGAATCGGCAGCAGTTGCCGTTGCACTTCAATAGTCGCCATAGGACTTCACCTCTGCAATCTAACCTCTAACCTCTGACCTTTATTCTTCGAACCCAACCCAATGTGTGCGCTTTTCAATTTTCCCACGTTTCTGCGCGCCTAACATTTTTTCCGCCATCCAATAGAATTCCTTCAGCACGATGGCTTCCCCGCCCATGCCCGCCATGAACGAGAAGACCAGCGGACGCTTCGGGCTTTCATACAGAGCCGCGCAAACTTCGGCATAGAGCACGCCGCCGCTGCTCACGCTCCCCAGCCCCATGTTCGTTTCGATCACGCCCACGACTTTGAACTTGCTCAGCGATTCCTGCACGCGCTCGGTCGGATAGGGTCGAATCGTGCGCAGCCGCACCATCCCCACCTTGATGCCCTTTTCGCGCATGTGCTGAATGGCGAAGCGCGCTGTCACTCCGTGAGCGCCCTGCAGAAAAAAGACAACCTCGGCGTCGTCGGTCATGAACTCTTCCAGCCACGGGTCATAACGGCGTCCAAAGATTTTCGCGAACTCGTCATGCACCTCCTCGATCACCGCCATCGATTCTTCCATGGCGCGGGCTCGCTCCAACTGCAGCGGAGGCCCCTGTTCCGGCATAATCTGCGGTCCATGCGACACGGGATGCCGCGGGTCGAGCGGATACGGATGCTTATACGGCGGCAGAAATTCTTTTACCTGGCCCGAGTCCGGCAACTCTACGTCGCTCGTGATATGCGAAACGAAGAAGCCATCCTGGCAAACCATCTGCGGCAAAAGCACGCGCCGGTCTTCCCCGATGCGATAGCCCATCAGGTGATTGTCAAACGCCTCCTGCGCATCGCACGACCAGCCCATCAGCCATCCCATATCGCGCGTCGAAAGCGCGTCGGTATGCTCCGAACCGAAGTCCCCCGGCGGATCCAGCGTCCGGTCCGCAATCATCATCTGCACCGGCATACGGCTGCCGGAAATCGGCGAATACAATTCATAGGCAAATTGCACGCCGACACCGGAACTCCCAGTGAAGACGCGCGCCCCCGCCGATGCCGCCCCGTGCGCGATGCTCAATTGCGAGTGTTCGCTATCGGCCACGATATACTCGGCATCGAGTTCTCCATTGGCCACCATCTGCCCCAGCGCCATCATGGTCGCCGTGTAAGGACGAATCGGATACGCCGCGATCACATCGACATCGGCATACTTCGCTGCCTGCGCCGACGCGACGCAGCCGTTGATTCGCACCGTTCTCTTCTTTTGCGCTGTCATTGTCGCCATTGCATCACTCCAATCTCAGCCTGACTCAAGTCCGACGAGCAAGCCCGAGAGGTTTTCCTCCGTGCACCTTCGTGTCCTCCGTGGTTAAAGCCTTTCGTCTGCCACCAGAAGAACCGCCCGCCGGTCTAAGCTAAATGTGCTTAGCCGGCCGCTCGCCAAGTCTTCTCAACTCTTCCGCCTGTCGTCCGTGCAACCCCTGCGATATGGCGAATGCGGTGTCCATTCGCACCACGCCCGTATCGAAGTCGAGTTCCGGCACTCCCTCAAGGCAGCCCGTCGGACACTCTTCAATGCACACCCGGCATCCTTTACAGTAGTCGATCAAAATTTTATAAAGTCCATTCGAGCGCTCCGGACGCGCAATACACGGCTCCGGACACACCAGATAACAGTTGTCGCAGGCGTTGCAGGTTCCGCAACTGAAACAGCGTCCAGCCTCCTCCACTGCCTGCTCTTCCGTGAATGCCTGGATGACTTCGTCCTGCGTCTTGCGCCGGCTGTTCGGCGCCAGCATCGCCTGATGAACCCGCGGGAAGTGCGGGAAATACGTCATGTTCATGCGGTTCAAATCGAAGATGACGTCCACCGGAATCGTGCGAGGCTCCAGCGATTCCCCGCGCATCACCTTGTCCAGATTGAACGCGACACGCTTGCCGTCGCCCACCGCGTTCACCACCATCAGCGGCTGGCCCGAACCCAGTTGCACCACGTCGCCAGCCGCAAAAAAGTTCGTATTACCCAGGCGTCCGAAGCGGTCGATCTTGATCGTGCCCCGCTCGCTCTTGAACTCCTCCGGCAGCCACTTCAGCGCGGCCCGCTGCCCGATTGCGACGATCACGTTGTCGACATGAAATTTTTCTCCGGGAACATCGCGATCCACTTTGATGGGCGACGCGTTGATCGCGCCCTCAAAGCGAGCCGGATGCAGTTGCAGCGACTCCACCCTCCCATTGCCAAGCACTGCGGTCACCGCGCGCCCGTGCACCAGTTCGACCCCTTCTTCGAGCATGTCGTGGAGATCTTCCGGCGAAGCAGGCATCTCCTGGGGGTGGGCCTCCACCGTAATCATGGTCACTTCGATTGCGCCTTGCCGCAACGCTTCACGCGCGCAATCGATTGCCGTATTTCCGCCGCCGATCACCGCGACCCGGGAACCCAGCTTCACCTGTGACGTGCCCATGCCGATATCGCGCAGGAAGGGAAGACCATAATGCACGCCCTTCTTATCCTCGCCCTCGGCTCGCACACTATTAGGCTCGGTGAGGCCGACCGCCAAAACAACGGCGTCGTAATCCTTCTTCAAGTCGTCCCAGCTAACGTCTTTCCCGACTTCGACATTGGTCTTGATGGTTATGCCAAGTTCAACCAGGCGCTCGATCTCGCGATCCAGCACCTGCTGCGGCAATACCCAATCCGGAATGCCCCCGCGATTAAGTCCTCCTGCCTTTGGAGATCTTTCCAGGATCGTAACTTTGTATCCGAGCCGCGCCAGTTGATACGCGGCGCTATGGCCCGCCGGTCCAGAACCCACGACAGCGACTTTCTTGCCATTGGACTTCCCAGGTTTCACCACGTCATGTTTCAGCGCTTGTCCCAGATCGCCAAGAAAGCGTTCGACCGCGCGAATCGAAATGGCCTCATCGTACTTGCCACGATTGCAAGCCTGTTCGCAAGGGTGATAACAGACACGTCCAGTGACGGATGGAAACGGCATGTCTTCCTTGATGAGGGCATAGGCGTCAAGATACTTGCCGCGCTTCACCAGATCGAGATAGCCCTGAATCTTCTCATTCGTTCCGCAAGCGTTGTTGCAGGGCGGCAATTTATCGCGATACACCGGCCGAATCGCGCGCCAGTTGCCGGTCGGAAACAAGTCCTGCCCTTTTTCCTGCGTGGGCGCGGGAGTAATGCCGGCAAACGGAATCTTCAGATGCTCCGGAATCTTCGTGCCTTTAGTCGACATGCAAATCCTTCCTATATGAACAGTCGTTGGTCATTAGTCGTTCGTCGTTGGCAACCGTGTTCGCGAACGACTAACGACGAACGACCAACGACTTATACAGCCACCGGGTTCAGCTTCATAACATGCAACTGTTCTAGCGCCATTTCAAATGCGCGCTTGTTCGAGATCATCGGTTCTATGGTTTCCATTTTTACAATGCCAGTAGTCTTCACCACCGCGGCAATCAGCGGAGCGGCTATATCCGGCGCGACAAGTTTGCTGCGCTCAGCCGCGCCTTCTGTCGAAAGACGGTCCAGGCCTAACTCGCCCAGCCGGTAATAGAGCCACTTATGATCGGCCAGATGGGCGGCATCGACACACACCAGTTGCGCCAATCGCTCCGCGCCCGGCACAAACCGGATCATGTAGTCGGGAGTGTAATGCGTGTTGATCACCAGCGTTCCGCCGGGAGGCATTCCGCGCATATAATCCCAGCCCTTGACCATCGTTCCTTCCACCAAAACGACGATGTTCGGGTGATCGTTTTCGTAAGTCAGCTCATTCTCGATAATGTCATCGCTGACGCGGCAATATTTGCGGGTGGGAGCGTTCGTGCGATCTGGATTGTCAACGTAATTCTCCATCGCCTGCGCATACTTGCCCTCGATGCGAGCGGAGGCGGAGACAGAGTTGACGATATCGCGGCCTTCCTTATCCATGATGATGCCGCGCGTCCAAACCGTAAGTTCCGTATAACTCATATTCAAACCTCGAGCGTTTTTGGGCTACCACGGTCCGACTCCAGAACCGTCATGAAATCATTACGCAGAACAGCAAACGGCCGGACGCGATTGCCGTCCTCAAGTTCCGCAATCGCGAATAGCGTCGCCTTCTTGCACAAACTTTCAATATCGGCACCGGTGGAACCTTCCATCCGGCCCGCGAAATCGTCAAAGTCCACATCCGAAGCCACTGGAACCCGCTGGCAGCAAAGCCGCAGGATGGCCGCGCGCACGGCAGCATCAGGTTTCGCGAACGGGAGTATATAGTCAAAACGCCCACTGCGCAAAAGCGCCGGATCGATTCGCTCCGGACGATTGGTGGCGCCGAGCAGAATCACTCCTTTGACGTCGCGCAGGTTGTCGATCTCGCGCAAAAGCTGGCTGAGAATCCGCTGATAGACGTCGGTACCGAACTGATCGGCTCCGAACTTGGGCGCGACCGCGTCAATCGTGTCGAAGAAGAGAATGCAAGGCGCAGCCCGTCTCGCCTTCTTGAAAACCTCGCGCAGCGCCCGCTCCGATTCGCCCAACCATTTCGAATACAATTGCGGACCGTCAATCGCGATCAGCGGAATCTGCTTCTCGCCAGAAAGCGCGCGCGCCATGGCAGTCTTCCCCGTACCCGAAGGTCCAGTCAGCAGAATGCCTCGTGGAGGCGCCAGCCCAACCTGTTCATAGATCTCGGCGCGCATATGCGAATGCTCGATGACCCCATCCAGCAGACGCTTCACTTCGCTGAGACCGCCGAGCGACGCAAAGGTCGATGAGCTTTTTTCAATAAAGAATTCCCGCGTTGCGCTGGGCTCAACTTCCTTCAAGCCAGCCAGGAAGTCTTCGCGCGTAACCTGCAACTTTTCCAGTTCTGCCGAGGCCACGTCGCCGGCGTCGAGGGGCATCGCCGACAAAAAGCGCCGTAGGGCAATCATGCCGACTTCCTGGCCAAGCGCTTCGAGATCGGCGCCCACGAAGCCGTGCGAATGTTCCGCAATCTCCTGCAAATCGACTCCCGGCGCGAGCGGCATGGCGCGGGTATGAATCCTCAGAATTTGCAGCCGCGCTTGCGTATTCGGAACGCCAATTTCAATTTCGCGATCAAAACGGCCGGGACGCCGCAGCGCCGGATCCAGAACCTCCGGAATGTTCGTAGCCCCGATGACGATGACTTGTCCGCGCGCGACAAAGCCATCCATCAGGCTGAGAAGTTGCGCCACCACGCGCTTCTCGACTTCGCCCGCAACTTCCGTGCGCTTCGGAGCAACCGCGTCGATCTCGTCGATGAACAAAATTGCCGGAGCGTGACGCGCCGCCTCTTCGAAAACCTCGCGCAACTTGGCCTCGCTCTCGCCGTAAAACTTCCGCATGATTTCCGGCCCATTCAGGTGAATGAAGTGCACCCGGCTTTCGGCGGCGACGGCGCGCGCGAGCAGAGTTTTGCCCGTGCCCGGAGGACCATACAGCAACACACCCTTCGGAGCGAGAATTCCCAACCGCTCAAAAATGCGCGAATACTTCAGCGGCAGTTCGACAATTTCGCGCACCCGCGCGACTTCACGCTCCAGTCCACCGATATCTTCGTAGGAAACCGACGGTGCCCGGGCCGCCGTCTGCTCTCCATCCACGACTCGAATATCGGTGCGCTTCCCAATCACCACCGGCCCCGAAGGAATCGTGCGCAATACCTGGAAATTCACCGCCTTCGCGAAAGTTGGCACGCGCACGACGCAACCCGCGATCACCGGGACACCGACGAGATCCTCAAGCATCCGGTCAGGAGCAATCGTCGCGGGCGCGGCGCCGATCCACAGCGGCACGAAGCGCACCGCTACTGCCTGTTCATGTTCGATTGGGGCGACCGTCACCTGTTCCTGCAATCCCGCGCTGCAGTTGCTGCGGCATGTTCCGTCAATTTGGATCATGCCTTCGTAGCCGTTGTCCGAAGCCTCCGCCCGAGCTACGCCGATCGTCCCGCCCGTGATCTTCAACACGTCGCCTGCGCGCGCACCCATGCGCAGCAAATCGACGGGCGCCAGTCGTGCGATAGCGTGACCAATGTCTTCGACGCATGCCTCCGCAACCCGCAATGTCAAAGTCAGAGTCGTCGCGCCAGAGCCCGCTACACGCGCCGCATCGCCCGCACCGGTCCCGTGATTTTCCAGTTCAGTCAATCGGATCACTCCAGAACAAAAACCTCGGGGCTCAAACTTTCTCCAGTACGATCTCTTCCACGTCCTCAATGTGCCGACGCATCGCGGCCTTGGCCGCTTCGGCATCGTGCCGCTTGATCGCCGCTAAGATCCGCCGGTGCCCGGCAAGAGATTTTTGCGACCGCCCTTCCACCTGCAAAGAGCGCTCCCGTGTATCGCGCAGCAAGTCCATGATGGTATCGATTACCTTCAGAACGACACTGTTCCCGGAAGCTAGAGCAACGCTGTAGTGAAACTCCGCGTCCTCGGCGATCGCGACCTCTCCCTGCTCCTGTTTTTTCTGTTGCCGCTGCAGGATTTCTTCCATCTCCAAAACTTCTTCGGGTGAAGCATGCGCAGCGGCGCGCGCCGCGAGCGGCGGCTCAAGCATTTTGCGAAAATCCAGAAGCTCACTCACCAGTTCCTGGCGGTGCTTCAACGCATTGGCGAAAGGATTGACCACCGCTTCCGCAGAGAGTTCGCGGACGATCGTTCCCGAGCCCTGTCGAGGCTCGACCAAACCCATCAGTTCCAGGCCTCGAATCGCATCGCGAATCGAACTGCGGCTTACCTGGAGCAACTCCGCGAGTTCGCGCTCCGAGGGCAATTTGTCGCCGGGCTTCAGCTTCTTCAGAATCAGACGTTCAATCTGCTTGGCGACTTCCTCGTAAACTTTGTTTCTGCGAATCGCTTCAAAATCCGACTTTACGGGTGGCATAGGCAAGTGGTCCGATAAGTGGACCACGTGAAGTATACCTCCGTTGACGCTCCTTCTGTCAAGCCCTTAGCAAATTTTGTTCTGGATGGTCTGGCTGACACCACCTACGAACGAAGTTGGTTATTTTTGTGGCTGCGATGCAGTCCCTTGCGACAGTAGTTTGGCACAGTTGTAAACCGTACGAGTGCAGTTCATCGGCAGACCGACGCGTTCGCCCAGTTCCACCACAGCGCCGACTAGAGCTTCCAGTTCCATCGGCCGCCCCGCTTCCAGATCCTGGAGCATGGAAGTCTTGTGCTCCCCAACTTTTTCCGCGCCCGCCATTCGTTGCTCGATTGAAACAGGCAACTCCATGCCCAGCTTGCGCGAAACCGCTTCAACCTCCTGCATGATGTCGCGGATCACTGACGAAACTCCCGGGTCGCGTGCCATCTGCACCAGCGTAGCGCGGGTTAAAGCGCTCACCGGATTGAAAGATGCATTCCCCAGCACCTTGACCCAAATCTCGTGCCGCAAGCGGGTCGTAACCGGGCAGCGCAAGCCGGAAGCAATCAGCGCCTCCGCAATCCGCCGGCAGCGCTCCGAGCGCGAGCCGTCTGGTTCGCCCAGCGAAATCCGGTTGCCCTCGATATGTCGAATCACTCCTGGAGCCGGAATCTCAGTCGAGAAATAAACGATCGATCCAAGCACGCGGCGCGCTTCGATGGCGGAGGAAATCACGCCGCCGGGATCCACTCGCTCCAATCGCAGCCCTTCCCACTCGCCGCCAAACCCCTGGAAGTACCACCACGGGATTCCGTTCTGCGTGCTGACAACCGTGGTTTCCGGGCCGAGCACCGGCCCCAACTGCGGCGCGAGTTGCGGCAGGCCGTGTGCCTTAACGCCAAGAAAAACTACATCCACCGGTCCCACTTCCTCGAGCGATCCCGCGACGCGAGGCCGCGCGACGAAATCTCCCTCGCCGCTTTTTACATCCACCCCACGCTCCTGCATGGCGCGCAGATGCGGTCCGCGCGCAAACAGCGTCACATCGTATCCGGCGTGCGCCATTCGAGCGCCAATGTAGGCGCCAATGGCGCCCGCTCCCGCAATCAGAAATTTCATCGTCTTGTATTCTTCTATCCAGCTGGTTACCCGCGCTGGTCGTCCGTGAGTGCGGCGGCGACTGCGCGGCGCCGAATCTTTCCCGTTGCCGTCGTCGGAATACTTTCCACCAGATAAATCTTCGTCGGACATTTGTATTCGGCCAGCAGTTCGCGGCAGTGCTTGATCAATGCTGATTCAGTCGCCCCATTCGGTTCGTGCAACACAACCGCCGCTGCCACTTCCTCTCCCAGGGTGGGATGCAGGCAGCCAAACGTCACCGCCGCCGCCACCGCGGGGTGCCTCAGCAGAATTTCATCGACCTCGTGCGGCGCAATATTCTCGCCCCCGCGGATGATGATGTCCTTGATCCGCCCCGTCAGATGCAGATAGCAGTCTTCATCCAGTAAACCTTCGTCGCCTGTACGAAACCACCCATTCACAAAAGCGCGGGCGTTAGCCTCGGGATTGTTCTCATACCCACGAAACACATTGGCTCCCTGAATGGCCACCTCGCCTCGCTGGTTGGTTCCGAGATGATTGCCCTCGCGATCCATGATGCTGATGCGCAACCCGGTACCCACGCCGACCGAGCCCGCTTTGCGGTGCCGCGGAGGCAGAGGATTCGAGGTCATCTGGTGCGCCGCTTCCGTCATCCCGTAAGCTTCAACAAACGGCACGCCAAACAGATCCTCAATTTTGTGAATCAGCTCCGCCGAGAGCGGCGCGCTGCAGGATCGGATGAAGCGCAGGGTCGCCGCTTCCGCTGGCTTCTGATGCGCCCGGGCGAGCAGAAGCTGATGCATGGTGGGCACACCTGAATACCAGCTGACGCGATGTTCTCGAACCGTCCGCCAGAAAGACAGCGCATTAAATTTAGTCGGGACAACTACGGTTCCCCCGGAAAGCAGCGTGGCCATGACCGAACCGATTAATCCGTGAATGTGAAATAGCGGCATGATACACAGCGAAACGTCTTCTTCCGAAAGCGCGTAGGTGTTCGCAATATTCGCCGACGAAACTGCCAGATTAAAATGCCGCAGCGGGACACGTTTTGGCCGTCCTGTACTGCCGCTGGTGTGCAGAACCAGGGCAATGTCGTCCGCCGTGGGTTCTTTTGCCGGGGCTCCGCTCGGAGCATCAATCAGGTGAACGTCACCTTGCGGGCTCATTTCCACCGGCATCACCGGAATTTTGCGGTCCGCCGCCGCGCTCCGCACAAACTCCGCGCCCACCGGAGGGCAAAGCAAGACCCGGGCATTGGTGTCTCCAAGAAAAAATAGAAATTCCTCATAGGGATAGGCCGGGTTCAAAGGCGCAGCCGTCCCCGCGATGGAGGCGGCAAGAAAACTCACGATGGCCGGCAATCCGTTGGGCAACGCGATCGCCACTACATCGCCACGCCGAATGCCAGCGGAGGCCAGGGCATTGGCCATGGTCAGGACCTGTTGACGGAGAGAATCGTATGTAACCCGGATGCCAAGTTCAGGAACAATTACGGCGGTGTGGCTGTCTGCGAAGTGTAGAACGTCGAGCAGAGTCTCAACCGACTTCAGAGTAGTCATTGCGTGGTCGCCTCGAACTGCGTGAAACGCGCGAAACGAATGATTATAGACTCTGCGCAGGGCAAGACTCTCGTCCGCGACTTTGGGTAGTGGCCCAGTTTGAATCTGTTTTGAAAGGGCACGGCTTCAGCCGTGCCGAAAGTGTTGCAAAATCAATGCGGCTTTTAGCCGCTGAGGGAATGCATGTTTCAAACTGAGCCACTACCCGGCTTTGATCTTGCCGCCATTTCTGCGGTCGTCCCGTGAATCAGCAATTTGTTGCGATGGAGTCCCCTAACGCACCGTGATGAAAAAATACGCCGTCATCGTGAAGCCAACTGCAATCACAAGTGCCCGTACCTTCCGGGGATCGGCCTTTTGTGCAAAATGGGCTCCGAACCAGCCGCCTGCCAGCGACCCGGCGATCATCACCGTACACTGCGGCCACAGAACCGCATGGGCGGCGATGAATGTAACCACGGCAGCCGCATTAATTGCGACGGCTAACAAGGTTCGGATCGCGCCCATGGCGTGAATGTCACGCATCCCCATCAAGGCCAGCATGGCCAGCGTCATGAACCCAATCCCAGCGCCGAAATATCCTCCGTACACCGACACCAGCAACTCCGCGATCGAACCCACTACAATCGCGCGCGCCGACATGTTCCGCAGATCGTCAATCACCGCACTCGTGCCCACCAGTTTCCGAATCGAATTGCCAAACGCGAATAGTAGAGTTCCGCCGAGCAGCAGCCATGGAACCAGACGCATAAAAGTATGTTGCGGTGTTTTCAGCAGCAAAAATGCTCCGGCCCATCCCCCCGCTACGCTGGTCACCAACAGAGGGAGCAACAGGCGAAGAGGCGCGTCTAACCGCTTCAAGTATGCGAGTGTGCTAGCGGCTAAGCCGGGCCACAGCGCGACCGTGTTGGTCGCATTCGCTTCCACCGGCGGTATTCGCAAAAATAAAAGCGCCGGAAACGAAATGAAACTGCCGCCTCCAGCCAGGGCGTTCAGCGTGCCAGCGATTGCGGCGGTGAACAGCAAAAAAATGGCCTGCCAAATATGTAAGTCCATATTCTTGAAAACGGGATCGAACAAAAGATCTGGTCCGCTACAGCCGCGCACGCGGGCGCCAATTTTAGCAGGAATGCAAGGGGCGACTCACTCCAGTCTCAGTCCGTTAACCGCTCGTAATTTTCTTTTACGCAACTGTTGATCCAATTCCTCGATGCCTCTCATTCTGCGGGCATTGGGTCAGACAGAACCTAAGGTCGGCCAACGATCGGAAATAGTAGATCTTTCCCGATTCGAAAAACTTATCCTTGACATTCGATCTTCCGATATGATAAACCCCGTCTTCGCGACAACTGGTCCGCTTTCCATACCGGACAGGCACTCATTGTTCACTGCGAATTATTCGGTTCTTGGTCCGAACTCACGAGGCCTCACGCCTCCCAAGCAGCCCTCTGCCTTGAGCACTGGACGGTTTGGTAAATCATTCCCTGGGAGAGAAAGCACATGCGCTCGCTAATCACGTTTTCTTTGCTGCTGACAATGTTCACGGCGCCAGGTTCACTCGCCCAGGCTCAAGGCTCGGCACCCTCCGGCAAAAATGACGGATCGGCCCCCGTTGCCGCCACGAAAGAAGAAGTCAACCAGCTGCGCGGCGAGGTCGCGGCGCAACGCCAGACGATCGAGGAATTAAAGGCTCTGGTAGAGAAGTTGGTGGCCGCGAAGACTCCAACCGGTGAAGACAACTCGGCCCGGATTCAGCCGGTGGCGGCCGCTGCGTCGGAGAAAGCCAATGCCTGGCCGACGAACGCTGCCAGCGACGGCGGCGTCCATCTCATGAATGCAGTTCTGGTACAGCCCAACCCGGTGATCGAGACGGCGCTGGTCGATCAGGCCGTTGCGCCAAAAAAAGATGCCCCTCCGCTGGCTGCGGGATGGAGCGGCGAACACTTTTTCATTCGCAGTCCGGACGGGCAGTTCAGTATCAGTCCCTATGGCTACGTGAACACCGACTACCGCGTCTACAACGGCGACGGTGCTCCGTCGAACACGTTTGTCTTGCGTCAGGCGCGCTTCGGATTTCAAGGCAACTACGGTTCACACTTTGATTTTGCCATCCTCGCCGATGCCTCCGCGACCACCGGCTCGATCGTGCGCGACGTTTACCTCAACGTGCGATATAAGCCCGAGCTCCAATTCCAGGCGGGCCAGTTCAAAGCTCCTTTTGGCCAGGAAACCGGAATTGGCGACACCAGCCTGGACTTTATCGAACGCGGGCTCCAATCCTTGTTGTACCCGTCCGCAGCCTCGGCGTACCGCAGCCCCGGCGCGACCTTTCATGGAGACATTGACGGTGGCGTGATGCAGTACTGGGTGGGAGCCTTTAACGGCAAGGGATATGCCCTCGCCAACACCACCAATGAACCTGAAGTCATTGGAAGGCTCCGCTTTTATCCCTGGCGCAAATCCGAAAACGATTGGCTTAAGCAATTCGCCTTTGGCGGATCGATTGACCATGCCCGTTCCCGCGGCCTTTCCGGCGATCAAAGCTTTAGCAGCACGCTGCCCGACGGCACCTACACGTTCTTTCCCCAATTCGCCATTAACGGAGGCATCTCGCGCTATAACGGCGAGTTCACTTACATCAAGAATCGATTCGCCTTGCGCGGAGAGTACGACCAACTTATGGAATCGCGCGACAACGTCGGCTCTGAGCAGCCGGGAGGGCTTGGCTTCCTCAGTCTTCCCCAGATCCGAGCCAAAGCGTATGACGTAAGCGCAACCTACTTGCTAACCGGCGAAAAGCGTCCAGAAAACGGCACTCCCCGCGTCAATCATCCCCTGTTCGGCCCCGACACTCCAGGCGGCAAGGGGCGCGGATTAGGAGCCTGGGAACTCGCTTTCCGAATCACCGGCGTTCATGCTCTCGAGCCGGGTACGAGTTTCTTGCAGTACTACCAGAAAGGTTTTGTGCCCACATTTAACGACCACACGACCGAGTACACGGCGGGGTTGAACTGGTATCCAAATTATTGGGTAAAGTACGTGCTCAACGTGAACTTGGATCAATTGAAAGACCCCAGCACGATTGGCGTGGTTCCACAAAACTATTTTGTGATCATGCAGCGCTTGCAGTTCAGATTTTAGTGGCGGCGCATCCGCGAGCCGGTTGCGAATGGGATAGGCAAAACAGGTGGATTTCAGCAGGGCTGGTCGCGACTTGTCATCAAGGGAAAATCGCAGGAGGGAATTCGAATGAGACCGAGGATTCTGCTTACTTTTGTTCTCACCGCGCTGTTCGTGATTCTGAGTGGTTGCGGGGGTGTAGCGAATTGTCCGGTGTGCGGCACCACGTCGGGCGGGGCTTATGCCGTCCTCGACATCATTCAGGTGCCGGAGCACAATCCAAACGGCGAGCCCGGCGGTCCGTTTAACTCGTTCGATATTAGCTGGGTCGATCCAGTCCACCATCTTGATTACGTATCGGATCGCCTCGGCTTGGCCGTGGTAGTGGTGGATACAAATACCAACCTCGCGGTCAACGCTATCCAGGGCTCCAATGCCGTCACCGGGGCGGGCGACCAGGCGAGCCCTTGCGATCCCAGCATTCCACCTCTCGTCACCTCATTCGGTAATTTCACCCGATATGGATGCCGCAACCCTCCCTTTCACCTGGTTTCAGGCTTCGGCGCCAATGGCAAGTTCGGAGGATTTCCAGGAGTGCAATGCTGCGCGTCACGTTCCAATGGCGTCAATCCGATGTCTGGACCGGACGGCCTGGAAGTGAGCGATGACGGCAACATTCTGTTCGTCGCGAATGGCAGTGCCTCGGTCGTGGTTTTCGATCTCACCACGATGGACCTGACTCAAAATCCGCCTACGCCACCGAACGTGCTGGCTGACATTCCCACCGGCGTTTCGGCGGACTACGACGGCCCGCTCGGCATCGCTCCCTGTGTCGGCTCCTGGAACGGCGGAGCCGGCTCCTCCGCCGATTGCGGCGATGATCGCGCCGATGAGATGGCCTACGACAACCTCCATCAGGTTCTTGCCATCATCAATGGCGATCCCGGGTTGCCCTTTATCACGTTTATTGACATGTCGCACATCGTAGGGAAGACGGGGACTCCCGCTCAGCAACACTGTCTGCCCATCGATAACACACTCTCCTATGGACCCTACCCTGCGGGCTATAACGCGGCCAACTATCCCTTTCAGGGAACTTCCCAGGCGATCGTGAGTCCAGCTCCGGGCGCGTCCTTCAACCCGCCCAGTTGCATCCTCGGTCAAATCTACTATGACGGAGCGGGAGGGCTCGCCTCCGGAGGACTGGGACTTAACCCCGCAGTTGCGGTGGATACGGTTGGGGATACATTCCCCTGCCCGGATCCTTCCAATCCAACCATCTTCGGAGGGGTGTCAGGCTCGACCGCGTCGCTGGTTCCCGGAATCGGCATCACTCCAAGTGGCACCCTCTACACCATACCGTGCCACCACGGACCGATCGTCGACCAATCCGTGGCCACATTCTGTAGCCAGTCCGCGCCAGGCGCGAATTGTGCGGGCGCGGTATCGCTGGCCGGCCTGGGAGGGATGGCCTGGAACCCGAGTACCGGCCACCTGCTCTTGACCAACGGAAACTCCATCGGGAACACAACGTATGGGAACGTCGATGAAATCGATCCGAGGCTCACAGATACCAGTTGCGGCGGGGTTTCGTGTGGCCCGGTCGTCGTGAACAGTTTCGTGACGCCCTATTGCATGCCAACCAGCATCGTCCAAGGGCCGGGCAATAATTTCCTCGTAGGTTGCGCGGACCATGACGGCGAAGCATTTCCTCCCAATGAGTATGTGATCGACGGATCTTCCGGCGCTATCATTACTCAAATCAACAATGTCGGAGGCGTGGATGAGGTCTGGTACAACCCCGGGGACAACCGTTACTACCTGGCTGCGCGAGACATGCCCAATGGCCCGGTTATGGGAGTGATTGATGCCAAAACCAATCTGTGGCTGGTCAATGTTGCCACCAACACAAATTCGCATAGCATCGCTGTCGATCCCAACACCAACCACGCATTTGTGCCATTGCAGTCTGGTGGAATCTGCCAAACCCAAAGCAGCAATGGGTGTATCGGGGTCTACGGTAGACAATAAAGCCGGGACGTCGGATAGTGGTTAGAATCCAGGAGTGCTTCGAGTTTGGGCTCCGGGATTGGCAAAACTAGAGTGGTATAGTTCGACAGCTAACGGTGTTTTCCAATTCGATTTGAGTGAAGTGACTTATGAAGAAGTTTCCCAGGGCGGTGCGGCTAAGTAGTGTTTTGATAAGTTCGGTTCTGATCGCGCTGGCGAGCGCCAGCGAGCGGGCAGCGCCCAAACCGACCGATCTCCCCGCAACCATAATCGCCCATCTGCCCCTTCCGCAGGCGACGGGCGCTCAAATGTTGCTGCAGAAGGAGGACTCCAAACAATATCTCTACATTCAACAAGCAACGAAGCAAGGCTTCATGATTGTGGATGTGACCAAAGCCGAAAAACCGAGCCTTCTCAAGCGGACGGCGGAATCGAATCAATCGACGGCCGGAAATCTGGAGATGGTCAGCCCCGATATCGCCATTGCGGAAGCGCCGGAAAGAACACCGTCAACCTTGACCAGTAGCAGTCGTCCTACCGAAACCGTACGCGTCCTCGACTTAGCCGATCCCCGTAATCCCAAGACGCTGGCGACATTCAGCAAAGTCACAAGTCTTCTTCCGGACGGCGGGCATGGGCTCATCTATCTCACGAACAACGAAGGTCTCTGGATCTTGCGCTACAATCGCCCCGCTCTATTGGAGCCTTCCAGGACGAAGAAACCCTGCGACTCCGAGAGCGCGATCATGGCCATGCCGCCGGATTGCGAATAACCAGGACGGCTTACTTCACCGCAGTTTCCTGATAATGCAGTTCCTTCCACTGCCCCGAGCGCTTGACCCAGAGTTCTGTAATGTATACCCGTGAGAAGCGGACTTGCGACTTGGGCGGGAATTGCATGGTCACTTCGTAGATGACGAAGGCGGCCTCCGGCCCCAGCGGAATAAACTTGTAACCCCACAGCGTGTAATCGTAAATATTCAGTCCCGGCACTTCGTTCACCGATTGGATCTTATTCCGCTCGCCCCTGCGATCGGTCTCGACCCCTTGATAATCGTCCGCGAGCAATTCGGCATAAGCTTTTTTGTCCTTGTTCTTCAGCGCCTCCCATTCGGCTTTGATCTTCGCCTCGAACATGTCCTTCAGCCCTGCGTCGGCGGAGACGCTGCGGGGCGGAGGGCTGTCGCCAGGCCTGAATACCGCGGCGAATGGCAAGGGTTTTTGCGCCAGGGCGAAACACGTCAGCAGCGCAATGCAAGCGAAGACGAAACAATCCCGCATAGCCTCTCCAAAACTAAAATGCAGCTTATCAGCTGCGCGCTGAGTTCGGGCAACGGAGTCATTGTAATTCTTTGACTTTCTTGCGCACCACCGCAAGCAACTGCGGGCGCAGGTCGCATAGCCTTCCTGCACCGCTAAGCTGGCTATGCGTGACCGCGTGATCTTCACCGCAAGCCGGGCGAGGTGTAGCGCCGGCATCTTGCCGGCTTTCCCGAGGGCGTCTCGCCCTCGGCGTGGCGGGAAGGTCACGCCACTAGCTTTGTCTCAGCCTGAACGCAAAAGACTCGACATCGGCGCTACACTACAATACTGACAAGGTGGCGCAGGCCCCGGGGGGAGACTACCGGCAACGCCATGTTTTGCTTTATACGCGCTGCTGCGATTCTGGTCCCCCGGCAAAACTAAAAGCTCGGGGATCTTTGGCGAAAGGAACACTGCGTGTTGATCCAGGTCGGCTACGAATTAGTTTTTTACTGTCCGCAAGAGACGCCGATGATCCTCATGGTCAACGTGCATTACTCCCGCGCTTCGGATCTCGTGCGTCCCGACCGTCTGGTCACCGATCCGGAAACGCCGTTCACGGCCTATCGCGACGGCTTCGGAAACTGGTGCACCCGGATCGTGGCGCCCAGCGGAAGGCTTCGACTGACCAGCACCGGGGTGGTTCGAGACTCGGGAAAAACCGACGACGTGATCCCCTCCGCTCCACAGCACTCTTTGCAGGATTTGCCCGAAGACGCCCTGGTCTTTCTGTTGGGCAGCCGCTATTGCGAAACCGATCTGCTGTCCGACGTTGCGTGGTCGCGATTCGGCCAGTTGACTCCGGGGTGGTCGCGAGTCCAGGCAATCTGCGATTTTGTCTATAACCGCATCGCTTTCGATTATCAGAAAGCATCCTCGACGCGGACCGCCTGGGAGGCATTCAACGAGGGCGTGGGCGTGTGTCGCGACTACATGCATCTTGCGATCGCGCTCTGCCGCTGCATGAATATTCCGGCGCGCTATTGCACCGGATATCTTGGCGACATGGGGACGCCGCCGCCGTACGGCGTGCCCGATTTTGCTGCCTGGTTCGAAGTCTATCTCGGTGGCGCATGGCACACCTTCGATGCCCGCAACAATGTGCCCCGGATCGGGCGAGTGCTCATCGCGCGCGGCCGCGACGCGACCGATGTCGCCATCGCGACCACCTTCGGACCCAATACGCTGGAGGGTTTTAAAGTCTGGACGGATGAGATCCCGGAAAATCTGCCCCAGGCCGGCTAGGCTAGCTAAGTCCAGACTCCGAATCAATCGGCTCCATATCGACGCCGACGTGAAGCCGATGCGCTCCACCCCCCAGAATTAAGCCCCGCAGAGGACTTACGTCGCCGTAGTCTCGCCCCCAGGCGAGTGTCACGTGGCCGTTCGAGGGTACAAGGTTATTCGTCGGATCCACGTCGAGCCACCCGATTCCCGGACAATAAGCCGACACCCAGGCGTGCGATGCGTCGGCGCCCACCAGTCTCGGCTTGCCGGGAGGTGGATAGGTGCGCAGATATCCGCTGACATAACGCGCGGCGAGATTCAGCGAGCGCAGACAGGCGATTTGCAGGTGTGCGAAATCCTGGCACACGCCTCGCCGCTTTTTGAAGACCTCTTCGGTGGTGGTGCGGACGCTGGTCGCTTTCGAATCGAAGCGAAAGTCCTTGTGAATGCGCGCCGTCAGATCGAGCAGCGCCTCCGCCATGGGCCGCCCCGGGGTAAACGACTCGAGCGCATACGCGGCAAACTCCGGACGTACGCGAATGCGCGGCGACTCAAACCGGAACTGGCAGGCTTCGAGTCCGGCTGCGCTGTGGTCGTGGGCAATCGATCGGACCACTTCTTCCCAGGGGAGCGGCAGCTCCGGTCGAGGATTTGTATTCCCCTCCATGATCACTTCGCTGCGTGCTTCCACCACCAATTCACGATGCGGCTCTTGAATGGTGAAAAAACAGAGCACGTTGCCAAAAAAATCCACCCGCTCCGTCCGCGTCGCGGGGCGCGGCTGGATGCGCAACTCGCACCGGGACAACTGGTGGTGCGGCAAGGCGCGCGGCTTGAGGCAGGCCACGTGGGTTCCGACCGACACGGGGTATTTGTATTTATACGTGGTGCGGTGAACGATTTTATAGATCATCGTGTCAATATCATTGTCTTAAGATCATTGTCCGATGCTGATCGGCAGCGTCCGGGCGTGGCTGAAATATCTGCTCGACAGGTTATTCGACCATGAAGGCAGCAATCCTTCCAACTCGCGCAGAAAATTCGCGAGCCTGGAAAGACCGTCGGAGCCATTCCCCGCCGCGGCACCGGGCAATGGGTATTTTAGTTTTCCCAAGTCGAAGTTGCGTAACAATGTCAGCGCGGCGCGCATCGCCTGTAAGTCAACCGGAAGGTGGCGCGGCAGCTTGTGATACAGATCGGCAAGGTGGCTTAGTTGAAAGTCCAAAGAACGAGGATTCGTCTCATCCGCCATGAGCACATCCATCACGGCCAGCGGTTGCACGGTTGTATAGTAACGGGTCCGATAGGTCATCGAGCTATCCGCGACTTCGAGCAAACATTCCAGGAGCGACCAGTCCTGCTCGGCGAGAGGCGTAGTGATCTCGCGCAGTTGCCGCGCCAGATAGATCGCACGCTCAAGGCGCCGGCCTGTGGTCATGAACAACCAGCCCAATCCGCGATTGATGTTTTCCCGCTCCATTCCAGAAAATGCGGAGAGCAGCTCCAGACAATCGGTGAGCATTGCCGGATATTCCAGAAACGACGTGTTACGCCCCGGCTGGATTGAGTCGCGCAACTGGCCTAAGAGGTACATCATGTCGGCCGACAAGCGCTCGCGAATATTGCCGCCGATTCGCGAGATCTCCCGCAGCGTCGCGGCCAGACTGTCCGACCGCTTGGCATCGGTCAGGAGGGAGGTCATTTCCTGTTCCAGGTCCGCAGAGGTCGGCCGCCGGTGTTTCGCTTTTGGCAACTTGCTGTGCCTCGACTGGAGGCAGCTATGCAGGCGAATCAGGCACCCGAATTCGGACTCCTCTGCGCGCCGTACGCGAGGGATCAAGGCGCGTAAGATGCGCGCAATGTTTTCGGCGCGCTCCACATAGCGCCCCAGCCAGAAACAATTGTCCGCGACCCGGCTCGGAACCACGCGCGAGACGCGGTGCAACTCCACCGGCTCATTCCGCGGACGCAACAAGCTGAACGTATCGACCGGGCTATCCCACAGGACCCATGCGTCCTTGCTATGGCCGCCGCGCTGCATGGAAACGACCGATCCTTCCGCTTCCGCCACCCGCACCAATCCTCCCGGAATCGCAACCCACCCACTCCCGGTATTGAGCACATAAGTGCGCAACACGATGCTGCGCGAGTTGAGCCGCGCGTTGTCCCACACCGGCGCGGTGGACAAAGCGACTTGCTCCTGGGCCACGTACTCGTGCGGGCGAGCCCGTAGTTGGTCGACAAACTTGCCCTTCTCGGCGGATGGAATTTCCGCTCCGAACACGGGCTCCATACCTCTCGAAGGAAAAGCCGGTTTCACGACCACCGAATCGAGATGGTCGAGCACCCAATCGAGCGCGTAGGGCTGCCCGCACCACCAGGTCGCGACGGACGGAAGTTTGAGCTTCTCGCCCAGCAATTGCGTGCAGAGGCCGGGAAGAAAGGGCATGATCGCGGCCGTCTCAATCAGACCGCTTC